>Ga0207771_100372_pt1 | contig 27868 bp, 30 predicted proteins | sample A23M2SouthBayCA_2_FD_187731 | JGI IMG/M metagenome (GOLD analysis project Ga0207771, IMG submission 187731) | Aerobic enrichment media microbial communities from Eden Landing Ponds, California, USA - A23 M2 (2) (SPAdes) | ecosystem: Environmental > Aquatic > Marine > Unclassified | place...
GGAGCCGGTCGCCGCGATGCGCGAGGAGTGGCTCGACACGGTGGTCCCGACGCTGGAGGGGTACGGGCTCGTCGTCCCGGAGCCCGACGAGGTCGCTCGCCCGGAGGTCCGCGGGCGCGACGGGAGCCACACGGACGCGTGGTTCGACCTGCGGGAGGCGTTCACCGCGACGCACCGCGAGGTCGACTTCGACCGCCCCGCGCGCCTCCGAGGGGAGGAGGCGTAGATGCCGACGAACATGCCCACCGACGTGCCCGGCGGATCCGCCGGCGACGCGGCGGGCGATGCACCCGACGGCGCCGCCGACGCCGAGGCGTGCGCGTACACGTCCTACGATGACGGCGAGGCGCCCGAGGAGTACCCGAAGACCGGTGCGGGCGCGACGGGCGTGGAGGCGGACGTGTGGGACGCGCTGTACGAAGTCGAGGACCCCGAGATGCCCGTCAGCGTGGTCGATCTCGGCCTGATCTACGACGTTGCCGTCGACGGGGAGGGGCACTGCGAGATAGAGATGACCCTCACCTACACCGGCTGTCCCGCCCGCGACATGCTCACGAACGACGTGCGCTGCGCCGCCGAGACGCCGCCGGGCGTCGAGGCGGCGGAGGTCCGCCTGCGCTACTCGCCGGAGTGGACCGTCGCGATGGTGACCGACGCGGGGCTGGAGGCCCTGCGAGAGTTCGGGTTGAGCGTGTGATGCGCCGGAACGCGCCCGACCCCAGCGTCGCCGCGGGGGTCGCCGGACGCGACGCGGACGACGATCCCGCGGAGTGCCCCTACTGCGGGTCGACCGACACCGAGCGCGAGCACCCGAAGGGGCCGGGGCTGTGCCGGTCGATGCACTTCTGTCGCGAGTGCGGCGAGCCGTTCGAGCGGTTCGGGTAGTCGACGGCCGCGCACGCGGTGTCGACCGCGCGCTCTCGGGGCCGAGTATTTATAGCGATCTGACGAGATGGCCCGCACGCGATGTCCCTACGCAACCCCGCCGGGCGGATCCGCTACCCGCTCGCCCTCCTCGCGGTCGTGGTCGGCGTGCTCCTCGTGGAGTTCCTCGCCGAGGTCACGCTGAACAGGTACGTCGAGACCGGCTCGACGTGGCTACCGACGGTCGGGACGGTCGGCGAGACGGCGACCGCGTACCTGCTCCCACTGAGCATCCTCTCGACGTTCGTGGTTCCTACCGTGGCCTTCTACTTGGGCGTTCGTTACGCTCGGTCGGCCTGAGCGTCAGCACCGGCGCCGGCGTCCGCACCCCTCGCAGGCTCAGAACTGCCGCTCGAACTCGGTGATATCCGAGACGGTGTAGTACGGCCCGCCGAGGCGACCGACCGTCGGGAGCTTCCGCTGGTCTATCTGGCCGTCGGTGAGCACGTCGTCGTCGACGTGGACGTGCTCGACCTCCCCGAGCACCATCAGCCGGTCGTGAACCTCCAGCGAGTCGTACAGCGTACACTCCATGGTGACGGCCGCCTCGGCGACCCGCGGGGCGTCGATCCGGCGGCAGTCGGCGCGCGACACCCCGACGGAATCGAACTCGCTCTCCTCGGGCGGCAGCGACTCGGCGCTGTGGTCCATCCGCTCCAGCAACGCCTCGGTAACGACGTTCACCGCGAACTCGCCGGTGTCGAGCGCGTTCCGCGGGGTGTCCTTCAGGCCGCCGTTGGCCTCGTTCGGCGAGTTGAACAGGACGACCGGCTCCCGCGAGGAGACGTAGTTGTAGGAGCTGAACGGCGCGAGGTTGTCGTCGCCGTCCTCGTCGACGGTGCTGATCCACGCGATCGGACGCGGGGAGACGGCGGTCTTGATTATCCGCGCGATCTCTCGCGGCGTCCGGTCGGAGACGGCTGTTTCCATCGCTGTACCCTGGAACGACCCCGCACAAATACCCGCGGGTACGGGCGGGTCGTCCCGCTACCGGGGACGGTCCGTCCCGTTGTACCGCTCACGCGTGAGGGTCGTCGGTCTCGGCGCGCGTCTTGATGAGGAACTTCATGTCGCCCTGGAGCACGACGGTGTCGTCCTCCTTCGTCACCTCGCAGTCGATGACGACGAGCCCGGCGTCGTCGCGGCTGGACACGTCCTTCGTCTCCGTCACCTCCATCTCCATCGAGATGGTGTCGCCGATGAACACGGGGTTCGGGAGGTCCATGTAGTTCATCCCGAGGAAGGCGAGGGCGGTGCGCTCGACGATGCCAGTCCGGTAGACGAACCCCGTCGCCTGCACGAACGTCATCGGGCCGTGGGCGATGCGCTCGCCGAAGGCGTTGTCCTCGGCGTACTCGGCGTTCGTGTGGAGCTCCGTCCAGTCGCCCGTCAGCGCCGAGTGCATCACGAAGTCGGACTCGGTGACGGTGCGCCCGACGCTCACGAACTCCTGTCCCTCCTCGAAGTCCTCGAAGTAGTGTGGCTCGTAGCTGTAAGCCATGTCGGCGTGTCGCCGGATCGCGTGAAAATCGTTTCGCGTGGGGGGTTCGACGCCCGAGCGGTTCGAAATCCAGAAGCAAATACTCTTGACTGCGCGGCCGTAGGGTACGATAGCTTTGTCAGGAGTAGTCGGGAGTACGATCGTTGTCAGCTCCGTCGCCGCCGGCGTCGGCTCCGCGGCGTTGGTGTGGTATCTCGACCGTCACCGGGGGTCGGCCGGGACCGGATGGCTGATGGCGACACTCTCGGCGCAGACGCTGTGTGCGCTCGCGTACGCGAGCGGGCTCCTCACGTCGGACCTCACGGTCCGGGCGTACGCGGAAGCCTTCGCGTGGATCGGGATGGTGTGGCTCGGGCCACTGTTCCTCGGGTTCGCCTTCGCGTACACCGGCCGGTCCGACCTGCTCCGCACACGGGGGGTTCGACTCCTGTTCGCGATTCCGGCGGGAGCGTCACTCCTCGCACTCACACACCCGTTTCACGACTGGCTGTGGCTGTTCTTCAGGCGGTCGCCCGAGTTCGGGATCGCGACGGTCCGATACGCGATCCAACTGCCGGGGTACGCGGCCCTTCTGGTCAGCCTCGGGGCGGCGGGGGTCGGCGTCCTCTTGCTGGTGGGGGCGATCCACGCGTACGGGCCATTGTACCGTCGAGAGGCGACCGCACTGGCGCTCACGACGCTGTTCCCGGCTACCGGGGTGGTCGTGTGGCTCGTCGGCGTCGGTCCGTGGCCCGAAGTGAACTTCGGGGTGCCGCTGTTGCTGTTCCACGTCGTCCTCGACGCGTACGCCTTCGTCGGGACCCGCGTCTTCGAGACGGCACCGACCACACAGCGGGCCGCCAAGCGGAGCGCGCTCGACGACCTCGCGGAGCCGTTGCTGGTCCTCGACACCGAGGCGGCTGTCGTGAACCTGAACCGTCGGGCGGAAACCCTGTTCGACGTGGACGACACGCACACGCTCCCGATCCCGTTCCACGACATGGCGGGGGCGGACCTCGACCGCGTTCGGTCGACTGGCGAACTCACCGTCACTGGGCCCGACGGCGGGATCTTTTCGGCCTCGTACACGCCGCTGAGCGATCCCCGCGGCGACGACGTCGGCGGACTGCTCGTGCTCCACGAGGTGACCGTCGAGCGTCGTCGCAAAGAGCAACTGTCGGTGCTTAACCGGATCCTTCGGCACAACCTCCGGAACGAACTGACCGTCGCCAGAGGCAACGCGCAGTCGATCCAAGTGAGCGCCACCGACACCGCGCTCCGGACGCAGGCGGGGGCGATCGTCGAGTCCAGCGACCGACTGCTCGCGACCGCGAAGAAAGCGAAGGAGTTCGCGCAGGTGCAGGGGCGCGACCTCGAGCTGTCGGTCGTTGACGTGACAGAGATGGTCAACGACGTGTGGCGAGACCTCGGCGAGTCGTACCCCCGCGCCGAGGTCACGGCAGAGGTCGAGGCCGTCGAGACGCGACTCCGAACGGACTCTCGGATGCTCTCGCTGGTGCTCTCGAACCTGATCGAGAACGCGATCGTCCACGCCGGCGAGCGGGGAGACCGGTCTCAGCCCGCTCCGACGGTCGTCGTTCGGGTCGCCGACGCCGCGACCGACGAGTCGGCCACCGTCGTCGAGGTCGCCGACGACAACTCGCGGATCGCCGACTCGGAGATCGCGGCACTCCGTGCGGGCGACGAGACGGCGCTGGAACACGGGAGCGGGATCGGCCTGTGGATCGCCCACTGGTGTGTCACCGCGCTCAACGGCGGCATCGAGTTCGCCTACGACGACGGGAACGTCGTTCGGGTCACGGTTCCGAGGGACATCTCGGAGGGCACCGACCAACACGCCGCGGCCGACGGTGCGACGGGGACGGCCGACGGTCCCGACAGTCTCCCCGTCGGCCCTGCGTCGGGAACGCCGTCGGGGGCCGACGCCTCGGAGGCCGACGACTGAGCGCCGGAGTCGCGGCGCGATGGCAACGCACATCCCGCCGCGGTCGAAGCTGTCGGTATGTACGACGTGGGGATCGTCGGCTGTGGCGTCATCGGCACCAGACTCGCGGAGTCGTTCGCGGAGCACCCGGACACGACCGTCGCTGCCGCCTGCGACGTGGACGCCGAGCGTGCCGAGTCGTTCGCCGCCGAGCGCGACGCCGCCGCCTACACCGACCACGGAACCATGCTCGCCGAGGCGGATCTGGACGTCCTCTACGTCGGCGTGCCGCCGGTGCACCACCGCGAGATCGCCGGCGACGGCCTCGCGGCCGGCGTCAACGTCATCTGCGAGAAGCCGATCGCCGAGGGCGCCGACGCGGGTGCGGAGCTCGCGGCGATGGAGGCCGACAGCGACCTCGTCACCGCGGTGAACCTCCCGTTCCGCTACACGCCGGGGTTCGTGGAGCTACGCGAACGCGTCGCGGACGGGGAGATCGGCGAACCACGACGTGTCTCGCTCGACTTTCGGTTCCCGCAGTGGCCCCGGGAGTGGCAGGACGTCGACTGGCTCCGGTCTCGCGAGCAGGGCGGTCCGATCCGCGAGGTCGGCACGCACTTCCTGTTCGGCGTGCGGGAGCTGTTCGGCGGCATCACGCGAGTGAGTGCCGAAGTGCAGTACTCCGGACCGGACGCCTACGAGGAGTCGGTCGTCGGGTGGTTCGAAGCGGGCAGCGAGGCGGGGGAGCCGAGTGGCACGGTCGACGGGGCCGCCGCGGGCGACGCCCCGGTTCACGGCACCCTCGACCTGCTCACCGACCACGGGCAGCCCGAGGAGAACGCGATCACCGTGACGGGAACCGAGGGGGAATTGGCGCTCACGGAGTGGTACCGCCTCCTCGCGGCCCCCGGAACCGACGAGGAGCGAGAGCTGTGTGCCGACCGCGCGTCGACGACCCTGGCGCTCGTCGACGAGTTCGTGACCGAACTGGAGGGCGGGGACGGCGACCTCGTCTCGTTCGCGGAGGCGACGGCCGTCCAGCGTGTCGTCGACGCCGTGTTCGACTCCGCGGGCGAGGTCGTCGATTGCTCGGCGTGACCCGCGGCGGGAGACGTTCAACGGCCCCGTCCTCGACGCCGCTCCTCGGCGACAGCGCCCGGAGTGGTACGGTCGCGACGAACGTCGTGGCGCGCTTCTGATACGTCACCCCACGATTAAGTACACATCCCCCCGTGTAGCATTCATGACTACTCTCTCGCGGCTCGATCTGGGCGTCCCCGGCCTCTCTACGGTCCTCGGCGGGGGATTCATTCCCGAGCGGGCGTACATGCTCAGGGGGGGCGCCGGCACCGGGAAAACGGTGTTCGGGCTGCAGTTCCTCACGGCCGGCGAGGGGTCCTCCCTGTTCGTCGGGTTCGAGGAACCGACCGAGAACGTCCGGCAGAACGCCGCGACGCTCGGCATCGACACCGACGATCTGGCGTTTCTCGATCTGAGTCCCGACGGCGACGCGTTCGCGGCCGACTCGGGCTACGACGTGTTCGGCGCCGACGAGGTCGAGGGCGACGCCGTCACCGCGCGGATCCGCGAGGCGATCGAGACGCACGACCCCGACCGGGTGTTCGTCGACCCGATGACGCAGCTTCGCCACTACGTGCGCGACGACTACCAGTTCCGGCGTCAGGTGTCGTCGTTCATCCGCTATCTCACCGACCGCGGGGTGACCGTCCTCTTCTCGACGCAGCCGACGGGGACGGTCTCCGACGAGGACCTGGAGTTCATCTGCGACGGCACCATCACCCTCTCGTACGCCAAGAAGGGCCGGACGCTGGAGGTGACGAAGTTCCGCGGCTCCTCGTTCGCCGCCGGCACCCACACCGCCCGAATCCGGGAAGGGGGCATGCACGTGTATCCCCAGCTCGTCCCCGGCGACCACAACACCGGCTTCACCGCCGAAGCCGTCTCCTCCGGCGTCGACGCGCTCGACGACCTCCTCCACGGCGGGATCGATCGCGGCACCATCTCGGTCCTCTCGGGCCCCAGCGGCGTCGGGAAGACGACGACCGCGGCGCACTTCCTCGTCGAGGCGGCCGCCCGCGGGGAGCACTCGGTCGCGTATCTGTTCGAGGAGAGCGCGGCGACGTTCACGCACCGCTCGGAGGCGATCGGCCTCCCGGTGAAGGAACTGCGTGAGGGCGACGCGCTCGACGTGCGGGACATCGAGCCGCTCGGGGTCTCCCCGGACGAGTTCGCAGCGGACGTCCGAGAGACCGTCGAGGAGGACGGCGCGCGGACGGTCCTGATCGACGGCATCTCGGGGTACCGACTCTCGCTTCGCGGCGAGGACGACGACCTCGTCCGCGAACTGCACGCGCTGTGTCGGTACCTCCGGAACATGGGCGTCGCGGTGATCCTCGTCGACGACGTGGGGTCGGTCACCGGCAAGTTCAAAGTGACGAGCGACCGGATCAGCTACCTCGCGGACACCATCGTGTTCCTCCGGTACATGGAGCTCTCGGGCGAACTCCGGAAGGCGATCGGCGTGTTGAAGAAGCGGACCTCCGACTTCGAGCGCACGCTCCGGGAGTTCCAGATCACCGGCGACGGCATCGTCCTCGGCGACCCGATGACTCGACTCCGCGGGATCCTCTCCGGATCCCCAGAGTTAGTCGATGACTGATGATCGGGTCCCCGGATCGGTCCCGCCGGCCGATCCCTCCGGAACAACGGTGCTGCTTCTCGTCGCCGACGACACCGACCGCGGTCTGCTCCGCGAGTGGCTCGCCGAACACGACGAGTTCGAGCCGCGAGTCGTCGACCCCGACGCCCGGGACCCGTTCGATGCGGCCTTCGACGTCTGCCTGTTCGACGTGGACGGGTTCCGGGGGGTCGCCGATGCGCTCGTTCCCCACCGGGAGTCGACCGGGACGTACACGCCGACGTTGCTGTTCGTCCCCGAGCGCTACGGCGGCGTCGAGTCGGTCCTCGCCCGCCTCGGCGACGCGGGCGACCACGTCGACGACGTGATCGGCGCGCCGATCCGACGCGCGAACTTGGCACGTCGACTCCGAACGCTCGCTCGCGCGAGGCGGTTCTCGACGAGGCTCGAGGAGAGCCGCGATCGCCACCAGCGGCTCGTCCGCCGGCTCCCGGACGCCGTCTTCGTCTGCACGGACGGACGGGTGACATACACAAATCCCGCGGCTACCTCGATGCTGGGTGTCGACGCCGACGCGGTTCGGGGCCGAGACTTCGTCGATCTCGTTCCTTCGGTCGACCGCGACACCGTCTCGCGCGCACTGAAGACAGCCCCTCGGAACGGACGCAGCGATCCCGTCGAGACCGCGCTGTGTCGTACCGTGGTCCGCAACGCGGACGGCGGCACCCGAAACGCGGACGGGGGCGACGGGTCGGTGCCCGAGCCCGGACCGGAGTCCGCGGCGTCGGAACCGGCTGTCGGATCGAGCGGCGAGAACGGCGGGGGCGGGTCCGACACGGAACCGTCGGCCGACTCCCCTCGGGAACCAGCGGATCCAGTTCCGGTCGAACTGACCGCGATCGACACGGGCGCCGGCGACGTGCAGGTGGTCGCCCACGACCTCAGACAGCGGCGCGAGCGCGAGGAGCGATTGGCACTGTACCGACGCGCGATGGACGAGGCGACCGTCGGCATCACCATCGCCGACCACTCCGCCGACGACGAGGGACTCATCTACGCCAACAACGAGTTCAAGCGCCTCACCGGGCTCGACGACGACGAGCTCCTCGGACACAACCCTCGAATCCTCCAGACGGACGCGACCGACCCCGAGCCGGTCGCGCGACTCCGACGCGCCATCGACGCGGGCACGGAGGCGTCGGTCGTGTTGCTGAACAGGCGCAGCGACGGCCGGAAGTGGTACAACGCGCTCGACATCTCGCCCATCCGTGGTCCCGACGGGGAGGTGACGCACTACCTCGGGTTCCAGCGGGATGTGACCGAGTGGGTATCCCACGAACAGCGGGTCACGGTGCTCGACCGCGTGCTCAGACACAACATCCGCAACCGACTGAACGTCGTGCTCGGCTACGCCGATCAGGTCGACCACGCGCTCGCCGAGATCGAGACCGTGGTACAGGGCGATCGGACCGGTTCCGACGCGCCGTCTGACCCTGTCGACCTCGGCGCGATCCGAACCGACGTCGACCGGATCCGCGACGCGGCCGCCGACATCCTCGACCTGTCCGACAGCGCCCGTCGGTTCCGCGAGGACATCGCCGTCGACGGCGACGCGGACCCGGTCGACGCTGCGGCGGTCGTGGTCGACGTCGCGAGCACGCTCGCGGCCGAAGCCGACGGGGCCGACATCCTCGTGTCGACGCCGGATGAGCCGGTCACCGTCGCCGGTGCCGCCCCGCTGTCGCTGGTGGTCGAGGAACTGCTCTCGAACGCGCTCGAACACGTGGAGGATCCGACGATCCACGTCTCGCTGACTGTCGGGGATGACGACGCGGTACTTCGGATCGCCGACGACGGCCCGGGGATCACCTCCGACAGCCGCGTGCCCTTGGAGTCGGGCGCAGAGACCGCGACCGAACACGGACAGGGAGTCGGCCTGTGGCTCGTGCGCTGGACGATCGACGCCGTCGGCGGAACCGCCGGCTACGAGGACGGCCCGGACGGCGGCGCGGTCGTCATCGCTCGATTCCCGATCGTCGACGACGATCGTGATTCGGAGTGATCGGCGGCCGCCGTCGTCCCGCTCCCCGCCCCGCTACGGAGGTACCCACAGCCGTCGAGTACATCCGTGAGACCGCCGTCGGCGACACGATAGCCGGCGGCGCGGACGAGGCTGGAACGGGCCGTCGGACTCAGCGGTCGGTTCCGGTGAGCCGGTCGTCCCAATCGATCCACTCGTGTTCCCACCCGGTCTTCGCGAAGTAGCCCTGCTCGGAGAACTCGGCGTCCTCGCGGCGGGTGCGGTTCCGGACGCCGGCGCCGGCCTGCTCGCCCTCGACGAGTAGCGGCGACAGCGACACCGGCCCGGCCGTCTCGGCTTCCCGCAGTTCCCCCGAGTCGTCGGGCTCGTAGGCGACGACCGACTGGTCGGCGCCGTGGCCGCGCGGGAGCACCAGTCGGCCGTCGGACGCGAGCTGGTCGACGAGGTCGCGCGGCGGCTCGACGGCGGCCGCCTCGACGAGGATGCGGTCGAAGGGCGCGTACGCCGGCAGCCCGCGCGCGCCGTCGGCGCGGTCGACGAGCACCGCGTCGTAGCCGGCCGCCGAGAGGTTCTGGCGCGCGTCGTACACCAGCCGCCGCGAGATGTCGACGGCGTGCACGTGTCGCGACCCCACGACCTCCGCGAGCACCGCCGCGGTGTAGCCGATGCCGGCGCCGACGACGAGCGTCTCCTCGTCCGCGGCCGGGTCGAGTGCCGACAGCAGCCGCGCGACCGTCGCCGGCGAGAGCACGCGCGTTCCCCCCTGTTCGCCCGCGCGGTTCGCGTACGGCGCCTCCGCGACGAACTCCTCGCGGGGAACCGTCGCCATCGCCTCGCGAACCGCCGGCGCGATCGACCGACCGAGGCTGTGCTCGACCGAGTCGAGCATGTCCTCGCGCAACAGCGCCGGGTCGGGTCCGTCCATTGTCGAGCGAAGGCGCTCGCGGAATATGAACCGCACGCTCGGCGCCGAACGACCGCGAGCGCGATCGACCACAGAACGGTTGTGCGCGACTCGCGCATCCGACGGCGAGCGTCTTTGCGGTGCCGCCTGTGAACCGAGACGATGAATGCAGATCGCCGCGAGGCAGTCGCCGATCTCCCCCCGAGCGCGAAGCTCGTGTTCGTCGTGCTCGAGAACCACGAGCGTCTGACGCAGGCGGCGCTCGCCGAGGAGACGCTGCTTCCCCAGCGGACGGTGCGGTACGCGCTGGAGGAGCTCCGCGACGCCGACGTGTTACGCGAGGAGTTGAACATCATGGACGCCCGCCAACGCTTCTACTCGCTCGCCGACGCCGAGGAGCCGACGGACGACACGGCGGTCGGGATCGCATCCGGGTCCTCGGCGCAGGCTCGCTGAAGCGAGCGGATCCGGATCAGGACGACGGCTCGGCGTACCGGGACGCCTCGACGCGGCGCCGTATCCACCGCGCGACGGCGACGACCGCGATCGCCTCGCCGTAGCAGCCGACGGCCGCCAGTGTCCAGAACCCCGCGTCGCCGATGACGATCCCCGCCTCGTTGTACAGCGCCGTATCGAGGAGGAACGCGGCCGCGAGCGCGGGCCACGCGACGACGGTCGCCTCGTCCGGGAGCGGGGTGAGTCGAGCGAGCGCGAGGATAGCCAACAGCGCGGCGGTGACAACTGCGGTTGTCGGCGCGCTCAAGACGGCGAGCAGTCGCCTAGCTGCGGGGGACTCGACGAGGTCCGACGATCGGGAGGGCACGGCTCCGGGTGGTCGTTGAACCGATAAAATACTAGCCACCGTTCGCTGTCGCCGTGCGCGGGGGCGAGTCGCTCACTCGCGGACGCCGACCACGGCACTGCGCTCAGTTCCGGGGATCGCCGACACCCGCACGTCGGCGAGCCCGGCGTCGGTGAACCAGTCGCGGACGGCGTCGGGCGCGTGGGCGCCGCCGTGACCGGCCGCGAGCCCGCGAACCTCCGCCGTGACCGGCGCCCCGCGGTCGCCGTCGGTGAACACGTCCGCGGCGACGACGGCGCCGTCGCCGCCGAGGAGGTCGGCGGCGACCGAGCAGGTCGCCCGCGCCTCCGCGGGGTCCATCGCGGAGAGGGCGTCGCCGAGAAACGCCACGTCGAAGCCGGGATCGAGCGTCGCGGGAACGTCCGGATGGATCCGGACGCGATCGCCGTGCACCCGACCGAGCCGGTCGGCCGTCGTCGACGACGTGACCAGCGTCGCGTCGAGGCCGCGGGCGGCGAACTCACGGGCGTACACGCCGGATCCGCCGCTCAGGTCGACGACGGACCCGGCGTCGGGAGCCGTCCGTACCGCCGCGGTGACACACGCGCGAACGGTCGCTTCGTCGGTGGCGTAGTGGGCCCCCAGTGCGTTCGCCTCCCAGTCGCCGCGTCGCTCGGGCGCCACGTCGGTCTCCAGCGTCTCGGGCAGCTCGACCAGCTCGTCGAGCCGATCGAGGTCGTGCGGGATCGACCCGATCGAGCGCACGTCGCGCTTGGCAAGCAGCCCGAGCGCTCGGTTCGTCGGCTCGTACTCGTCGCCGACGCGTTCGAGGAACCCGATCCGCGCGAGCGCCCGGACGACTCGCTCCGCGGACGGCTCGGCGACGTCCGTCGCCGCGGCGACCTCCGCCGGCGTTCCCGCCGTCGACAGCAACGCCTCGAGTATCCCGGTCCGTCGCGCCGCCCACAGCAGGAACAGCTCGTGGACGTCCGGCCCCCTCCGCTCGTCACTCGGCATGGTCGTCCACGACGCTTCGCCGGAGCGGACAAAAGGGCATCCCTCCGGCCGCCGCGCTGGACCGCCCGCCGACAGACTCGGGACCGCCCGACTGCGGCCCGATACGGGGGATGATCGGCCACCGGACCCGGTCGGTATCACCCGTCGGCTCGGCCGTCGCCGCCGCGCATGGCCACGAACCGGACCCCGCCGTGGTCCTCGCGTTCGTGGTCGTCCTCGCCGACTGCGAGGCGAACGAGGCGCTGCCCGCCCCCGATCGGACCGCCGGCGTCGCCGACGGGCGCGACGACTCGCCCGCCGACGCGGACCTGATCGGTCACAGCCTCCGGGATCTCGGGAGCCGCGCACGTGAGGTACGCCGCGTCGTAGGGCGCGTGCTCGGGCCACCCCTCGTGGCCGTCACCGACTCGGACCGCGACGGCGTCGTAGTCGAGCCGGTCCAGCCGCTCGCGGGCCCCTCGAGCCAGGTCGGGGTCGTACTCGACGGAGTAGACGCCGCCGGGGTCGACGGGGTCGGCGTTCTCCCCGCCGGGGTCGACGAGTTCCGCCGTTACGGCCGCGTGATAGCCGCAGCCGGTGCCGATCTCGAGCACGTCGTCGCCGGGGTCGACGTCGATCAGCGAGGCGATCAGCGCCACCACCGACGGCGCGCTGACCGTCTGGCCGCCGCCGATCGGCAGGGGCCGGTCGGCGTACGCCGCGTCGGCGTCGCGGTCGGGGACGAACTCGTGGCGCGGGACGGCCCGGAGGGCGTCGAGCGCCGCCGAGTCGATCTCCTGGCGGCGACGGAGCCGGTCGACCATTCGCTCGCGGGCTGTCTCGGTGTCCATACCCGGCGTTTGGCGGGCGCGCCACAAAACGACTGCCCGGCCGCGAGCCGGCGTCTACGGCTCCCGCAAGCCCTCGACGACTCCCCGGAACGCGGCCCCGTCGAGCGCGAACGAGGGGCCGGCCCACGCGGCGTACCGGGCCCCGTCCTCGTGCCAGATAGCCTCCCACGCGCCGCAGTCCTCGTCGAGCGCGGCGTAGTACCCGTCGGTGCCGCGGAGGTCGATCCGCTCGCGTCGCTCGCAGGGCTGGTCCGCCGGTTCGGGCGGGAGATCCGGCGCGAGGGGGCTTCCCTCGGCGGCGGCGGTGATCCAGAGGTGGTCGCTTCCGTTCGCCCGGTTCCGGAGGACGACCTCGAGCGCGTCGGCGTCGGGGAACGCCAGCGCCGAGTCGAGCAGGAACGCGTCGTCGCTCGCGGGCACCAGCGGTCGGGCGGGCGGGTCGCGCGCGAGCGCGACCACGGAAACGGGTCGGCTCTCGTCGTACGGGCGAGGTCCCGAGTAGTCCCACAGCCCGTGGGGGACGGCGGGCGGCCGACAGCCGTACCTGACCCAGTAGTTCAGCGTGTGAAACGGCGCCGCGCGGACGCCGCGGCTCGCGGCCGCATCGACCGGGGCGAACCCGCGTAGGACCGCCGCGAGCTCGTCGTCATCGAACGCGCCGTCGGTGACAGAAACCTCGATCTGGGCGCGCTCGCGTTGGAGACACGCGCCACGTCTGTCCTCGTAGTCCATCCCGAGCCAGCCGACGGCGTCGTCGCAGTCGACCGGCGTCAGGTCGGGGGTTCGCCACAGCGGCGCGACGCCGGCGGCAGGCGGGGCCCAGTCGTACAGGAACTGCTTGATCCGGAGCGCGCGCCCGTCGCCGCGGACGACCGCCCGGACGCTGGAGGGGTTGCCGTCGCTCCACGGAGTCTGGCCGATGTCGGCCGCGTCGACGTCCTGCGGCCTGCCCGGTGGCTGCTCGGGCCGGTACGTCACCGTCTCGACCGCGCAGTCGTCGGGGAGCGCGGTCGGCTCGTGGACGACGAAGTTCGCGTGACCCGCCGCGTCGGCGAGCGTCGTCTCTCGGGGCGCATCGACCGCATCGGGATCGGTGAGGCGGGCGCTCGGGTCCGCGACGTGCCACCCGCTCATCGTCGGCCTCCGCGGCGGGGCCGGACTCGACTGTTCCGTCGTCGATATCGGCGCCCAGGCGTGGATCGCATGGGTCGACGGTTCCGCGGGCGACCCCAAAAGCGCTCGCTGAAGCACGTTTGTGTCGGATAGTTGATCGTGGAGTCCGTGTGAGTTCTCCGATCGGTTCGGCCGGTGCCCCGACGAGGGGGCGATGGGATCCCCCGATGTGGAGTGGTAGCCATCGGGGACGGGTCCGACCGCGGGTTCCGGCGGACCGGTTTCGGGAGCGTGAGAAACGCCAGAGGGTACTTGCGAGTAACGGCAGAGTACCACCTGCTAGCAGTCGGGTTCCGGCGGACGCGACGCGCGCCAACCGGAGCAGACCCCAATCACACTCATGGACATCACCGAGATCGTTTCAACGGACTACACGGAGTTCTCACCGGACACCACCGTCTCGAAGCTCGTCAGCGCGTTCGAGGACCCCACCGTCAAAGGGGTCGTCGTGTCCGGCGACGAGTTCGAGGGGATCGTCACCCGTCGCCAGCTCGCCACGTCTCACCATCAGCCGAACGAGAAGCTCGGGTCGCTGGTGTGGCACGTCCCCCGGCTCGCCCCCGACGAGGACGTCCGCAAGGTCGCCCAGCTCATGATCGACAGCGACTCGCAGATCCTCCCCGTGTTCGAGGGGCGGAACCTGATCGGCGTGGTGACCGTCGACGGGATCCTCGAGGCGGTTCGGTCGTTCCTCGACGCGGCGACCGTGGCGGAGGCCGCGAGCACCGACCTCGTCACGGTCGACCCCACGTCGACGTTCGGCAACGCGTTGCACGTCTTCCGAGCACACCGCATCACTCACCTCCCGGTCGTCGACGACGACACGGCGGTCGGCATCCTCAGCCTCTACGACGTGATCGACCTGACCGTCCGCCCCGAGCAGCAGAGCCAGGGCGGCGACGCGAGCGGGACCGACTCCTTCGGCGGGGAGATCTCCGACAGCGCCGGCCGCTCGCGTCGGGGGGGATTCGGCGCCCGGGAGGGCGAACGGTCACGGATCTTGGACCTCCCGGTCCGGGACGTGATGGCCGAACCCGTCCGCACGATCCACCCGGAGGCGACGCTGCGGGCGGCCGTCGAGGCGATGTTCGACATCGAGGGCTCCTCGCTCGTCGTCACCACGGACGGGTCGCCTCACGGTATCGTCACGAAGACTGACCTCCTCGACTCGCTCACGTGGGAGGCGGGCGGCAACCGCGGCGTCCAGGTCTACGGCACCGACCTGATCGACGACATGGACTACGACGACATCGTGGCGATGGTCGACTCCTTCGACGACCGCGATCACGGCATGAACGTCCTCGACGCGAAGGTCCACCTCCACGAACACAGCGAGAAGCTCCGCGGCACGCCGCTGTTGCTCGCCCGCATCCGGCTCCACACCGACCGGGGGCTCTACATCGCCTCCGGCGAGGGGTACGGCGCCAGCCACGCGGTCAAGCAGGCGCGGGACGTACTGGAGCGGCAGATCCGCGACAAGAAGACCCACGGCCGGACCAAGAAACACCCCGACGAGGAGTTCTGGGAGAAGCGCTTCGGCTGGCTGCTCGAGGAGGCCGACTGAGCGACCGCCGATGGTGGACCAGCCGGGTTCCCGACGCCCGCCCCCTGTCGTGAGACGAGGACGACCGCGGGGCCGACGCCGGCCGCAGGGCCGACGACGAGCGCGCCGACCCGGCGCACCTGGCGGGGGGTGACTCGTGGGCCCGCCACCGACGGACCCGGGCGAGCGAGATCCGCCGTCCGGCAGTTCCCGACGGGAACTCGTCGCGGTCGTCTCCGGACCGGCAGACGGCGAGCGGACGTGTACGATCTCGCCTGTTCCCGGGAGCGAGCGGGCGCTGCAGTCGGCGTGGATACTGGCCCGCGGGGAGTCGTTCGTGCCGCTCCCGGAGTGTCGGTGATCCCCCGGCGACCGAAATCTCGCCCGCCCGCGACGTGCTCAGGGGGCGTACGTTCCTTCGAGTCGCGCCTGCTCGATGATGTGTCCGTCCATCGCCGCTTCGAGTCGGTCGTTGCTCGCGCCGCGACCGAGGTCCAGTCGGCGGTCGAGCGCGTAGAGCCTGAACCGGTAGGCGTGCTCGCGATCCGGCGGGTCCGGACCGCCCGGTGATCCCGGACGTTCCCGGTCGGTTCGACCGCGTCCGGATCGTCCATCACCAGCGCCGTCGACTCGGCCTCCTCGGGGGTGTCGTCGATCTCCAGCGGCGGATCCACGTTCTCGGCCGTATTCCCGTACTTCCCGGGGATCGGATCGCCGTCCGCGAACGCCGGAGTGCGCAACTGTGGTGCTGCCATCTCGCTGCCAGCGACACCCGACGGACGCCGATCGAACGCCGGCGGCTATTCTCACCTGACAATAATATGAGGAATCACTAACGGCCCGCCGATCGAATGAACAGCCGTCATGAGCGACTCAGACGAGGCCGACGACGTCGTCCAGCGGCTCCGGGACGCCTTCGACGAGGCGGTGGACGAGGCAGAGGAACTGAGCGACCAGGCGAGAGAGCGCGTCGACGACGCCATCGACGACATCGAAGCCCGGCTCGAGGCCCTCCGCGGCGAGGAGTAACCGAGCTCCCGGCGTCGTCGCGCGCTCGCGTCGGAGCCGCCGCCGGGCGAGTGAACACGACTGCGCGCCTGCAGGCCGGCGACTCCCGGAGGGTACCGCGCCTGCGGTCGCTGTTGACACCCTCCCCGCCCTGAAGGGCGAGGTTTCAGCCTTGCAACGTCCGTACGATCCCGATTCTGCGACCCTCGATCAGGGCTCCGGCCGGTCCTCCACGAACGCGCGGAGGTCGGCGGCGGTACCCGTGTCGCCCGACCCGACGTAGTACACCGCACAGGCGTTGCCGCAGGCGAGCGCGACGTCCCAGTCCCACCCACACGCCAGCGCGTGGGCGAGTCCGCCGGAGAATCGGTCCCCGCCGCCGGTGTGGCGCGCCGGCTGTGCGACCTCGTAGTTCGGGACCCTCGCCCGACCGTCGCTCGTCGCGACCGCGGCCTCGTCCCTGGCGTGCATGACGACGGCCGTGATGCCGGTCGCCTCGCGGACCCCGGCGAGGCGGTCGAGGTCGTCATCGAACGACCCGTCTAGGGGGGCGGCCGTCGTTCGAACCTCCTGCCGATTCGCGTTGTAGACGACGTCGAACGCGGTCTGCAGCGCGTCGAGCGTCTCGTGTACGGCCTCGACCGCCGCCGGATCGCTCCCGACGATGTCGCCGGGGTCGAACACGAACGGTACTCGCGGTGTGTCCATAGCGTGCAGGCGGTCGACGGCGCCCGCCAGCCCGGACAGCACGGCCCAGTTGCTGCCGCAGACCGCGTCGCCCCCGAACGCCTCCGAGAGGTCGCCGACGCGCCGGAGGTCCTCGAGCGTCCACTCCGTGACCGACTCGTCTCTGACGAGCATGAGGTCCCTGTCGGCGAAGCCGAGGATGTACACGAGCGACGGGTCGCCCATCGAGACCGTCTCGAAGGGGAGCGAATCGAACACCGGCGCGTCGAGGTGGCCGTAGCAGGTCACGGCACCCTCCAGCGCGTGGAGCTGTTTCGCGGCGTTGACCGCCTGTCCTCCCGGCTCGGTCGCCTCGACGCGAATCCCGAGCGACGTCCGGTCCCCGACGACCTCGCGTGCGAGCGCCTCCCGGGTCTCGATTGGGCCGTCTGGCTCACCGGCGACCGTGCAGTAGTGGTCGACGCTGCCGTCGGGGAGCGTCGTCACCGTCGGCGAGGCACCCTCCGCGAGACGGTCGGTGAGCCGGTCGTAGGGCATGCGTTCTCTCTCCACTCCGCGAACGCAGGCGAGACGGCTTACCACTTGCTACCCGGGGCCGCCTCCACCCCGGGCCTCGCCCGTGGAGACGAACGTGGCGTCCCGGTAGAACGGGTTCTCGTCTCTGTGCTCCAGACACTGTCGGCCGACGGGGCTCCACTCGTCGATGTAGCCGACGACGAGCCGACCGTCAGGCCGCGGCACCCGGCGTCCCGTCCGGCTCCGGAGCGCGAGCGCATCGGCCGGCGAAGGCGTATTTTCACTCGCCGAGAAACGCCGTCTCGACTGATACCGCCCCTCTCCGATATCAGACCTGTATGACGTTCGACGAGTTCACCGGTACGATCCAGCATCGACTCGAACTCCCCGGGACCGGCGAGACGGTGCGGGCGATCCGCGCGACGCTGCTGACGCTCGGGCAGCGGCTCCCCGAGGGGAACGCCGAGGACCTCGCCGCGTCGCTCCCCATGGAGATCAAGTGGTACATGACCGGTGCGGTCCACGACCACGGCCAGCGCTTCGACTGGCAGGAGTTCCTGGACCGGGTCAGCGAGATCGAGCGGACCGACCCGGCAACGGCGGCCTACCACGCCCGCGTCGTCGTCGACCTCGTCCACTCGCAGGTGCCGGAGTCCGACTTCCGCCAGCTCCGCGACGCCCTCCCCGAGAGCGAGGACGACGAAAACTGGGGGAAGCTCTTCGAGGTGGTCGACGCCGGCGGCTGGAGCGAGGCCCACGAGACGCGGACGGGGGGCGGGCCCCAGTCCGGCCCGGCGAGTCCGGACGGCGCGGAGTAAGCGCCCACCGCGACTCGATTCGACGACTCGTGGCCGCGACCCCGGGTACCCGCTCCGCGGATGGCTGCCCCCAGCGCCCGCTCCTTCGTGGTGGGATGACGGAGTGGACTATCGTGCCTGCCTGGAACGCAGGTGGCCGAGAGGCCTCGTGGGTTCGAATCCCACTCCCACCGTGGGTCGTTCGCCCCGTCGGTCCCGGTGTGCGCGGTCTCGCCCGTGTGCGGGGCGGCCGTTGCAGTCGTCCGTTGGTACTCGCGCGTTCGGCTCTCGGCATCCGTACGTGCCGCGCCGGATCACTCCGAGTAGCCCTCCTGGAGGAACGTCCCCTCGGTCTCGTACATGGCGACCAACTCCGCGATGAACTCCTCGTACGATTCGTCCTCCTCGAGGTGTTCGTCCAGTCGGTCCCTGAGTTCGTCGCTGATCTCGAGCGTGTGTGTCATGGGTTGGGTACCGTCGACCGCCGTGCTTCGCCGCTTCGGTCGGCGTAACGCCGACGCGATCTAAATACCCCGTCAGTCATTCTCACCTGTCAGTAAGCACCGACCGGTATTTGCGGCGCCGGGAGGCGCCGGGCGGCGATCCGGTCACCGGACGTGCGACACGGGGACGCTCGCCCCCGAGCGACGATCTCCGCGGTGCTCCCGTCCGCCCGCCGTTCCCTCCCCGTCCGCTCCTGTGCACCGAGGACGATGTGGTCGACGCCCTCTTCCTCGGCGACCTCGACGATGACGCGCCTCGGGTCGCCTGACTCGGCCGATCACGGCGGCCCCTCGTCGCCGTCGGATCGCATCCGAACCGTCAACACCGGCGTGTCCGAGAGCCTGACGACTCGCTCGGTGACGCTCCCGATCAGGTACCGGTTCAGCCCCGTGCGGCCGTGGGTGCCCATCACGACGAGGTCGACGTCGTTGCCGTCGGCGTACTCGAGTATCGCTCGGTGGGGCTTCCCCCGGCCGATCGCGCCCTCGATCCGGTCGACGCCGGCGGCCTCCGCCCGGCTGACGACCTCGTCGATGGCGTCCCGCCCGGCGTCCTCGAGGGCGTCGAACGCCCCGGCGATCGACGCGTCGACGCCGATGTCGGTATCGACCACGTAGAGCGTGTGGAGCGCCGCGTCGTACGTGGTTGCGATGTCGATAGCGTGGTCGATAGCGCCGTCGGTCCCCTCGCTTCCGTCGGTCGGGATCAGGATCGCCGAGTACATATCGGCCTGTTTCGCCCCGGGACACAAACTCCTCCGCGCCATTCCGAGCCGATGGGAATCGACGGTCGCGACCGCGGTCGCTCGGGAACTCTGGAATCAGACGCCGATGAAGACGAGTCCGCTTACGACGACGACGCCGAGCACGACGGTCACGAGCCTCCCCAGTTCGCGGGTGCCGAGGAGCCACGTCAGCGCGACCTTGACGAGGGTGTTCGCGATGGCCGCGATGACGATTCCCGTCGTGGCGATCTGGGGCGAGACCGTTCCGTCCGCCGCGAGCCGACTCAGGGTGATCGTCATCGCGTCGACGTCCGCCAGCCCGGAGAAGAACGCCGTCGCGTACACGCCGGAGGAGCCGAACCACTCGTTGGCGGACTCGGCGACGAGCAACACGACCGCGAACACGGCTCCGAACAGGAGCGCCGATCGGAGGCGAAACGGGTTCTTGAGCTCCTCCGGTTCGACCGTCTCCTCGGCGGCGGTCCGCCAGTAGAGCACCCCGGCGGCGACCACGCCCACCGCGGTCATCGCGCCGAGCGGCGGCGCGACGCTCGGGAGCAACGCGGGGTTGACGACCGCGACCTCGATGAGCGCCCGCGGGAACATCACGATGGAGGCGGTGACGACCGCGAACCCGCAGACGTGATACAGGGTCGCGTTCTGGACCGTCTTCTCCGCCATCGACACCGTCGTCGCGGTCGAGGAGACGAACCCGCCGACGACCCCGGTGACGGCGATGCCGCGTTCGGTCCCGAGGACGCGCCCCAGCAGGTACGCGACGAACCCGAGGCCGGTGACGAAGACGACCATCAGCCAGACGAACCGGGGATTGAGCCCGTAGAGCGCGTCGACCGGGCGGTCGGGTAACGCCGGGAAGACGACGAGGACGACGAGGACGAACTTCGCCGACGCCCGCCGCTCGTGCGCGTCGATCCGGTCGGCGAACTCGTGAACGGGGTCCTTCACCGACAGCAGCACGGTGACGGCGCCGGCGACGACGATGGCGACGACGGCACCGCGGTCGGAGTGGGTCGTCATCGCCCCGAGGAGAACCGTGACGAGGGCGGCCACGAGCGTCGTCAGACCGATGTCGCGCTCGTACCAGACCTTCCCGAGGTACGCGACGGTGAGCGGGACGACGATCACCCCGACCGCGAGCGGGAGCGCGCTCGGAAAGAAGGCCCGAACGAGCGCGCCGTACAGCGCGAGCAGCGGAAACGTCCGACTCCCCGCGAACGACCCGCCGGACTCGCTTTGCTCGCGTTCGAGGCCGACGAGCGCGCCCAGCCCCAGCGCGAGGAGCAGGGAAACGAGCACCTCGAGGAGGGGGTCGGCGGTGTGAACGACCATCGGGTGACGCGTCGCGCTTGCGGGTTGTCAAACCACGGTACCGTTTCGCCGTCCCGCCGTTCGATCGGTCGGCGCTCCCGAGCGGACCGGGACCTACCAGGCCGACCAGGCGGCCGTCTTCGTGTCGCGGGCGTACACGCGCTTCACGTCCTTGGCGTACACCATGTCGCCCTCGTGGTCGAACTTCTCGTGGCGGTAGGCGTCGGCGGACTCGTCGCGCACCTGCACGCCCTCGATCTCGATCTCGTCGTCGCCGAACGAGACCGTCTCGCCGACCGTGAACTCGTAGTCGCCGGGGACGTACACCTTCAGGCTCCGGGTCTCGTCGCGGCGGCCGTCCTTGGGGTGGACGGTGATGTTGACGGCGACGTTGTCGACGACGCGGGTCCAGACGGTCGCGGCGTGGTCGAGGTCGGACTCCTCGACGCGGCGGTCGCCCGACAGCTCGATCGAGGTGACGCGCACCTGCTGGATCGCCGCCTCGGTCTCGACGATGAACTCGTCGCCGGTCTCGACGACCTGCTCCGGCTCGCCGTCGAGCGTCGCGGTGTAGGACTCGCCGTCCTGAGAGACGACGACGTCGACGTCGACGGTCGTCGGCTCCGGCACCTCGACCTTGTGGGTGTGACCGCAGGCCGTACACTGCACCGTGGCGTGGCCGCCGGGCTTCAGCACCTCGTGGGGCGTCTCCTCGCCGCAGCCCGGACACTCCACGGGCACCTGCGAGGGAACGTCGGAATCGCTCATACCCTCGCTACCGCGTCGCGCCGTAAGAAGCCTCGTTTCTCCGGATGTGCGTGGGTGAGTGTGGCGCGGTTGGACCGTGGGTGACCGGCCACGGGGCCGACGGGACTCCAGCCCCGAGGGCGAACCGCTAAACACCACCGCGTCCCATCGACCGGTACCGAGATGCCGCACGCCCCCTCCGACCCCGACCTTCGGCTCGCGGTCACCACGCGCGCGGAGACGTTCGAGCGCCTCCGCGAGCGCCTCGCCCCGCACGGCATCGCCGTCGAACACGTCCAACCGGACGAGCGCGTGCTCCGGGTCGCGGGCGGCGACGCGGACCGCGACGGCGACGATGAACTCGGCGGGAGACCCGACGAGTTCGACGGCTTCGACGCCGGCTGGGTGTACCCGTCCCGGCTGATGGAGGGCGCCGTGATCGACGCCCGCCTCGGCGTGCCGTGGGTGAACGGCCGCGAGGCGGTCCTCGCCTCGCGCAACAAGGCGGGCACGCTCGCGCGCCTCGCCGACGCCGGGCTCCCGGTACCGCGGACGCGACTGGTCTCGAACCCCGCCGACGACGAGGCGGTGCTGGCCGCGGCAGACGAGATCGACTACCCGCTGGTCGTGAAGCCCAACTCGACGACGCGCGGCGTCGGCGTCGCGAAGGTGACCGATCCGGACTCGCTGCTCGGCGTGACGGACTACCTCGACCTCGTCCACGACTACCGCGCGACCGGCGACAAGTCGTACCTGCTGCAGGAGTACCTTCCCGCCGCGACCGACTACCGCGTCATGGTGCTGGACGGCGCCTACGCCGGCGCCGTGGAGCGCCGACTTCCGGACGCGGCGCTGGCGGAGGGGAAGTGGAAGCACAACGTCCATCGCGGCGCCGTCGCCGAGGGCGTCGACCTCCCGGAACCGGCACGGCGGCTCGCCGAGCGCGCGGCGGGAACGCTGGGAGTCCCGCTGCTCGGGGTCGACCTGCTGGAGTCGGACGGGCGGCTCGTCGTCTCGGAGACGAACGCACGGCCGACGATCGACGACGCCGAGAAGTACCGCGAGGGGTTCGACGCGGATCTCTCGGCGCTCGTACGGCGGACAGCAGAACGGTAGCGGTCGGATCCGCTGGCGTCGACGAACCGTCGCCGTTAGGCTACTCTACGTCGATGTCGGCGGAGGGCTCCAGCGCGTCGAAGGTGACCTCGAGCACGCCGTTGTTGAACGCCGCCGACGCGGAGTGCTCGTCGACACGGACGGGGAGCCGAACCCGCTCGTCGAAGCGCCGGCCGGCTCCCTCCGCGGAGATCGTGAGCGTTCGCCCGTCGCACTGGAGGTCGATCGCGTCCTTGTCGACTCCCGGCAGGTCGGCCACGAGGCGGAGGGTCTCGCCCTCCTCGTACACCGACACGTGGGTCTCGTCGCCGAAGCCGGCGTCGCCGGCGGGTTCGCCGGCCATCTCGCTCATCATCCGCTCGATCTCATCGAAGATGTCGCCGAACGGATCGTCGCGGTCGTCGCGCATACGTACCCCAGGTAGTTCGCTTCCCCGAATAAGCCTTCCCCCCTCGGAAGCGTCCCGCCGCCGTCGGCGACGACGCCGGCCGCACCGCTGTGAGGATACTGCCGCCGCTGCGACGTCGTACCGCTCGGTTCGTTCCGACGGACCCACAAGCGATAAGGTCCCGGACATCGGTTATTCGGATATGAGTAAATCGTACCTCGAAGCGGGCGACGGCGTCGACGAGCCGGTCCGGGTGGGCCTGAACGGGTTCGGTCGGATCGGCCGCAACGTCTTCCGCGCGGTGCTGGAGGACCCGCGGATCGAGCTCGTCGGCATCAACGACGTGATGGAGGGAGCGGAGATGCGGTATCTGGCCTCCTACGACTCCGTGATGGGCCGGCTCGACGGCGTCGAGTACGACGCCGACGCGCGCGAGTTGTCCATCGGCGACACCGCCGTTCCGATCCTCGACGAGCAGGACCCGGCGGACCTCCCGTGGGACGACCTCGACGTGGACGTCGCGCTGGAATGCACGGGCGTCTTCCGGACGAAGAGCGACGCCGAGCGACACGTCGAGGCGGGCGCCGACGTGGCGGTCATCTCCGCGCCGCCGAAAGGCGACGAGCCGGTCAAGCAACTCGTCTACGGCGTCAACCACGAGGACGAGTACGAGGGCGAGTCGGTCGTCTCGAACGCCTCCTGTACGACCAACTCCGTGACGCCGGTCGCGAAGGTGCTCGACGAGGAGTTCGGTATCGCCTCCGGGACGCTGACGACGGTCCACGCCTACACGGGGAGCCAGAACCTCGTCGACGGCCCGAAGGCGAAGACCCGGCGCGGCCGCGCGGCCGCCGAGAACATCGTGCCCACGTCGACTGGCGCCGCGCAGGCGGCGACGGAGATCCTCCCTCGGCTGAAGGGCAAGCTCGACGGCATGGCGATGCGCGTCCCGGTTCCCAACGGCTCGCTCACCGAACTCGTCGTCGACCTGGAGTCGTCGCCGTCGGCCGACGAGATCAACGAGGCGTTCCGCGACGCGGCCGACGCCGGCCCGCTCGCGGGCGTGCTCGGCTACACCGACGACGAGGTCGTCAGCCGCGACATCATCGGGCTGCCGTTCTCCTCGTACGTCGACCTGCGCTCGACGAACGTCGTCGGCGACGACGACGAGGGCGTCGCGAAGATCCTGACGTGGTACGACAACGAGTACGGCTTCTCGAACCGGATGCTCGACGTGGCGGCGTACGTCGACGGCTACTGAGCTCCCGAGGCGGCCGTCTCTCGCGTCACCGCGGACTGCGTTGCCGACTGTGTCGGCTCAGTACACGCGTTTTCGATCACCACCTTTACTCCGCCGTCGTACTCGTCGTCGACGGTCGCCGTCCACCCGTGAACCCGCGCCAGCGTCCGCACGTTCGGCAGCGTGATCCCGGCCTCCGCGTCGGGAACGGCGCCGCCGTACTCGAAGAAGGACTCGGAGTCGAGATCGGGGTACTCGTGGCCGTCGTCGGCGACCGAGAACCCCTCCTCGCGGAGGCGCACCGTGATCCGGCTGGCGTCGTTGTGGACGCCGAAGCGGAACGCGCTCGCGAGCAGCGAGCCGAGGCGGTCGGCGTCGGCCTCGATCCTGCCCTCGGCGTCGCTCACGATCTCCGCGCCCTCCGTGTCGACCGCCGCCCACGCCTCCTCGATGGCCGCCTCGAACGACACGGGCTCTGTCGCCTCGACGGTCCGGCCCTGTCGGGCGACGTCGGCGAAGTCCTCGACGAGCCGTCGCATTCGCTGAGCGGTCCCCGAGGCGGTCCGTAGCGACTCCCGAGCCGACAGGACGTCTCCGGACTCCAGTTCCGAACCCGCGATGTCGACGCGGCCGGCGACGATCTGGAGTGTGTTGAGCAGTTCGTGGCGCATCGCGGCCGCGAGCGACTCGAGTTGGTCGTTCTGACGCTCCAGTTCCCGCCTGTGTCGTTCGGTGTCGGTCACGTCGCTCATCATCGCCAGCTTCCCGACCGAGCCGCCGTTGCGGACGAACTCCGTCGTGGAGACGAGGTAGTAGCGTCTCTCGCCACCGCCCCGGCGCTCGAGTATTCCTTCGTCGTCGGTGAGGGCCGAAGCGATGTCGGGAAGGATCGCCTGCAGCTTCCGCCCCTGTGCGCCACGCAGTTCCGGGAACCGCTCGCGGGCGAGGCCGTTCGCCTCCCGGACCCGGTCGTCGCCGTCGAGATAGATCAACGCGTCGTCGACGCCGTCCGACAGCTGGATCGAGAGGAACCGGTCTTCGAAGACGTACAGCGTGCCGACCGCGAACACGGCGACGCCGACGGGCTCGAGGCTCAGGTCCGGTATGGTCGTGCTCGCCATCTCGACGAGATCGAACGTCACCGGGAGCGCGGTCGCGCCCACGAGCGCGGCCAGCGGGCGCGTGTCGAAGTCCGCCTCGAGGAACTGGTCGAACAGCATGAAGAAGCCGACCGCGACCAGCGAGTACGACAGCCCCGTGACGACCCAGTGGGCCAGCCCCGGCTGGATCGCGAGGTGGGGGAACGGCGTCGCCATGGGTTCGGCGGTGAAGTACAGCCCGTGGTACGGATTGGTCAGTTTCACGGCGACGATACCGACGTACACGGCGACGGCGAGCCGCCGGTACGTTCGGTTCCGATGGAACGACCGGCCCGTGTACGCCGAACAGAAGTAGAGCCACCCGCCGATGGTGGTGAGGCCGACGATCAGCCCGGCCAGGTACAGCGCGTACTGGACCGGTCCGGTGGGCGCGAGCAGGTAGCCGAGCTGTGCGGTCGCCCAGCCGCCGCTGGTGACCAGCAGCGCCACCAGCCCCACGCGCGTCTCCCGGTCGTCAACCCTCCTCGCACGGGGGAACGCGACCGCACAGCCGACCACCGCGACGACGTACGCCAGCACGTACCAGTAGAACGATCCGTTACTCACGAGTTCAACCATCTGCTCACACGCAGTCCCTCCCTCGACTTAGAGGATGGCCTCAGATTATCAGAACGGATCATCGGTACGCGCGTGGCGTCGCCTCGGCGCACGCCGGAATACCAAACCATTACTCGCCCCCCGACCGACCTCGCGGGTATGACGCTTCGGAACCCCCCGTTGCGTGAGGTCCACGCCGAGCGCGACGCGAAGTTCACCGAGTTCGGCGGGTGGGACATGCCCGTCGAGTTCGATTCGATCCGCGCCGAGCACGCGGCGGTACGCGAGTCGGCCGGCGTCTTCGACGTCTCTCACATGGGCGAGATCGAGGTCGCCGGCCCCGACGCGGTGACCCTCCTGAACCGCCTCACGACCAACGACGTGACGGCGCTCTCGCCGGGCGACGCCCAGTACGCCGCGATCACCCGCGAGGACGGCGTCATGCTCGACGACACCGTCGTCTACCGACTTCCCGACGAGGAGTGGACGGCCGAGGACGCCGGCGCGCGCGACGGCCACGAGGTCCCCGCGTACCTGTTCATCCCGAACGCGGGCCACGACGCCGAGATGCACGAGCGGTGGGTCGACCACCGCGACGAGTGGGACCTCGACTGCGAGGTGCGCAACGTCACCGAGGAGTGGGCGATGTTCGCGGTGCAGGGCCCCGACGCGCCGGACCTCGTCGCCGACGCGGTCGACGACGGCGGTCCCGACGTGCGCGACCTCTCGCGGTTCGCGGCGACGTTCGCGCCCTTCGCCGGCGCGGACTGTTGGGTCGCCCGCACGGGCTACACGGGGGAGGACGGCTTCGAGGTGCTGTGTCCGTGGTCGGACGCCGAGGCGGTGTGGGCGCTGTTCGCCGACGACGCGACGCCGTGCGGGCTCGGCGCCCGCGACACGCTGCGCATCGAGGAGGGATTCCTCCTCTCGGGACAGGACTTCGATCCCGAGGACGAGCCGCGGACGCCGTACGAGGCCGACATCGGCTTCGCGGTCGATCTTGACACCGAGTTCGTCGGGCGCGACGCGCTCGCCGCGCAGGCAGAGGCAGGCGTCGAGGAGACGTTCGTGGGCATCGAACTGCTCGATCGCGGCGTCCCGCGCCACGGCTACGACGTGACCAACGAGGACGGGCACGTCGTCGGGGCGGTCACCTCGGGGACGATGAGCCCGAGCCTCGGCACGCCGATCGCGCTCGGCTACCTCCCGGTCGACCTCACCGACCCCGGTACCGAGGTCAACGTGGTCGTCCGCGGGCGCGAGAAGCGCGCGAAGGTCGTCTCGGTCCCGTTCGAGTAGCGCGCGGGTCGCCGGCGCGGTCGCCGGGCCACTCCCGGCGATCCTGCGCCGGTTCGGATACACCCAAGTACCCCCGCCCCCGCAACTCCGATACACGATGAGCTTCGACGTTCCCGACGACCTGCGCTACCGCGAGTCACACGAGTGGATCGACCCGGAGACCGGCCGCGTCGGCATCTCCGAGTTCGCACAGGACGAACTCGGCGACGTCGTCTTCGTCGAACTCCCGAACGAGGGCGACGCCGTCTCGGCGGGCGCCGAGTTCGGCGTCGTCGAATCGATCAAGGCCGTCTCGGACCTGTACGCGCCGGCATCCGGCGACGTGGTCGCGGTCAACGAGGCGCTGTTCGACGCGCCAGAACTCGTCAACGACGACCCGTTCGGCGACGGCTGGATGATCGAACTCGACGTCGACGAGGGCGACCTCGACGACCTCCTCTCGGCCGACGAGTACGCAGACCAGATCGCCTGACTGGCGGTCCCGACCGGCCGGCGCCC
>Ga0207771_100375_pt1 | contig 27631 bp, 33 predicted proteins | sample A23M2SouthBayCA_2_FD_187731 | JGI IMG/M metagenome (GOLD analysis project Ga0207771, IMG submission 187731) | Aerobic enrichment media microbial communities from Eden Landing Ponds, California, USA - A23 M2 (2) (SPAdes) | ecosystem: Environmental > Aquatic > Marine > Unclassified | place...
CAGTCCGATGATATCAGCCCCGCGTTCGGCCAACATCACGGTGAACCGACCGGTTCCACAGGCAATCTCCAGCACCTTCGAATCCTCGACTGGGCCGATGGCGTCCAGCACGGCCTGTTTCTCCCGCCGGTCGATCAGGCGGCCACCGCGCGAGAAGCGCTTTTCCTCGTACTCCTCGGCGATGTCGTCCGCCTGGTACCACTCCTGTCCTTTCACGGTGTCCGATTGTCGTCATCCCGGGAATAAAACGATACTGAAAACGACTGGCGAGAATCCCTCCGTCCTCGACCAGCTCGCCACCGTACAGACAGTCGAATCTCCCACGGTCGTCCATAGAGATACAAAGGAGATTAATACTCCTTTAGGAGACTGTATTGTTTTCACATCTATATAGCCAAGTTTTACCACTATGCTTCCCAGAGAGTGCAGTATGAGCACGACTAGCGATGGGGTGGCCAAGGAGGTCACGTTCAGCGACACCGAGTTCCGTGAACGTCTTCGCGAGTTACCGCCGAGCGCGAAGCTCGTGGCGAAGGTACTCGAAACTGAAGCGCCGCTGTCACAGGGTGAACTCGCAGAGCAGTCGCTGCTGCCGGATCGCACAGTTCGATACGCGCTGAACCGGCTCGAAGAGGTTGGCCTCGTCGACTCCCGGTACAGCTTCCGCGACGCCCGCAAACAGGTCTACTTCCTCGCTGACACGCGATAATGCGCATCGAGCGGGTCGATCTCGATGTCTCGTCCCGCGCGCCCGGTGGTGGAGTCGCGGCCTACGTTCTCGGAGACGACGACGGTATTCTTGTCGATCCCGGTGGCGACAGCGACCGCCTTCGTGAGGCCGTCGCCACTGTCGGGATTTCACACGTCGTCGTCACACATCACCATCCGGATCACGTCGGCGGGGTCGCAGCCTATGCCGACGAGGCGACCGTCTGGGCCCGCCGTGGCCGTGAGCGTGCGTTCGAACGCGCCAGTGGTGTCTCTCCGGATCGGACCGTCCGACCCGGTGAGACGATCGAGACCACAACTGGCGAGGTCGAGGTCGTCGACACACCCGGCCACGCGCCGGAACACGTCGCACTGCGGATCGACGATTCGTTCGTGAGTGGCGATCTGGCCGTCGCCGAGGGCAGCGTCGTCGTGGGCGCACCTGACGGAGACGTGCGGGCGTACCTGAGCAGTCTCCGCCGGCTGTACGCTCGTGACCCTGACCGACTGTATCCCGGCCACGGACCCGTAATCGACGACCCACGAGCGACCCTGCGGCGGTTGATCGAGCACCGACTCGAACGCGAGGGCCGCGTCTTCGGGGCTGTCGCGGCCGGCAACGAGACGGTCGACGCGATCACCGAGGCCGCTTACGAGAAGGATATCTCCGGCGTCGTGGACCTCGCTCGCGCGACGGTCCGTGCCCACCTCGAAAAACTGGCCGTCGAAGGCGCAATTCGGTGGACTGGCGAGCGGGCGACCCTCGAACGGCCGTAGCCATCTAGCGGTGTGTTTTTGCTTCCAGAAGCGCTGTTGCCGGTATGGAATCACTCGAAGCCGAACTCGAACGCGCCCGGGCGCTCGACGTGAGCGAACTGGCCGACGCCATCGAGTCTATCGGCTTCGAGTGTACGCGCTGTGGGGCCTGTTGCAAGGCCGAGACGTGCGGCGACGATGGGGGGCAAAGCGACGCCGAAACCGAGTCCCACACAGCGACAGTGTTTCCCGACGAGATTCGCCGCCTCCAGGATCGTGGGGACTACGACTGGCGCGACGTTGCCCGCCCGATGCCCTACGGACTGACCGAGGGCGAAGACGGGCCCGAGGGCGAGACCTTCGAGTGGGCACTTCAGACCGACGCGTGTGGTGACTGTACGTTCTACGCGGAGGACGAGGACGGTACCGGCGCGTGTACCGTCCACGGAGATCGCCCACTGATCTGCCAGACATACCCGTTCAGCGTTGCGCTCGGTGGGACAAGCCAGCCGATGGGAGAGTCAGTCGATCAAGCGGGAATCGTCCGGGCCCACGAGTGTGAGGGGCTCGGACGCGATATCTCGCGGGAGGACGCGGCGGAACTGGCCGAAGCACTGAAAGAGCGTGCGATCCGTGAACTTCGGGAGGCCATTGGCGTCCGGGAGAACTACGAACCCACGGGCGTGGATGGAGTTGTGGTCCACGACTCTGAAGGACACAAAAGGCCAGACGGAACGCTACTTGACAATTAGGAGTGAATCCCCTCGTCAAAATTAGTCTCGGGGAAAAGTAGTTTCTCAGTTCTGTAGGGGTGGATAATCGACTGACAAGAATCAGATCTATACCTCCTGCGTTAGGGGGACAAACCACATTTTAACAAGCCATCCACAACAAAAGCATAACAAGTTCTATTACAGCATAACACTTTTGTGGCACGACAAGTAAGATATAGACATGCGAAAGCCGCTAATTGACACAGCAAAAAGATTCAGCGAGTTGCAAGCTGAGATTGGGGAGGTTGACGAACAGATCTCGGAGCTTCAGCGTGACACCTTCGGGGTGGAATCTGAGGAAACCGAAAAAAAGGCCCGTCAACTTTTTGCGGAAGTGGGTGCGGCCAAAGACGGAGCCGATGTTTCAGGCCAGATTGATGAACTACGTGATGAACGTAAGGAACTCGAAGGAGAATTGGAGTCCGTAAGATCGGAATTGTTGGAACAGGTTGCAGACATCAGGTTTCCCCTGGACGGAACGATTGAGAATCAAGGCGATAAGGTGGTTTTTCCCTACAGCGAAGAGATAGAGGAGGATGTTCTGGAGGCGGTAGAAAATGTTCTTGCGGAGGATTTCAGCAAGAACGGAGTTACAATCAACACCGAAGCAATCATCGCAGAAACCGACTCCACTGACGAGGCAATTGAAACTGTTGAGAGGCGAGTTTCAAGGTTACGGCAAACTGCGGAGGCTCAGTATGATGCAGCAGATCACGTTGAGAGGTTGAAAGACCGTGATCCAAAGGTTGCTGGAATGATGTTCACGCTACGGGAGGCTGGCGAATCGATGACAAAGAGTGAACTCGAAAAGAAAATGGGCTTAGAATCTGGTGACCTTCGGGGTCAACTCTACTACGTTCTGGACAATGACCCATACCTTCACAAACCCGATCAGGAGGTTGAGTTGACTTCAACTGGTGAAATGGTAATTGATGAGTATATTGATCAGTTTGGTGAACCAACATGGGATAAGGGCGAAAACGAAAGTGAGGAGGTGGAGGCATGACTGACACCGAAAATTCAGAGAACGACGTTCGCAAGGCAGTTGAAGAGTACCTTTCGTCACTCAATAACGATGTCGATGAAAGTCGAAAAAATGAGCTTCGAGAGGACATTGAAGATGGTGAAGAGCGGTACGAGAGGTTGGTTCAAGAACATGGTGAAGAACACAAATTGGTGAAGAAGGCAAAAAGTGTCTTAGAGTCACGTCGCGAGGAGTTACGTGAATTGGAAGGGATAGAAGAACAACTTGAGAACATTCGGGAAGATCTTCTTCAGAAGGTTGCCGATGAGTTTGAACTGAGTGATCAATGGCTTCAGTCCGGAGCAATTGAAGCTGTTACCCATGCACTGTACGGCCGAAGAGATCAAAGCTACAAGCTATTCGGTGTGGAAATCCAAAGCGAGGATGACCTATCCGACTTTGATGATTTTGAGCAGATCGAATTAGCGGCGGTCGTGGCGCTACTTGGTAAAGACGCACTGGGACAAACTGAAAAAGTGAGGGAACAGTATCAGCGTCTTGAAGACTCAAAATCATTTGCGGTCTTCAAAGTACTGTGTGGAAATGGGAGTATGACATCTCAGGAAGTAGCTGAACATTTGGATGAAGACACAGGTACCGCCAATAATTGGTTAAAAAGTCCACTCAACTTCTGGGATAGGCTAATTCCCTTTTACAGACCAAAAAAGGGAGAGTATGACTTATCAACCACTGGTCAGTACTTCTACAAGCATTATTTCGACGGAGAAATTGAGACTACTGAAGCCGACACTCAAGATGAAATGGAAGATATGAGTGATGACGAATCTGGTGAAACACAATCAACGTTGGGGGCAACCAGTGAATCTGAAGATGAAACAAGTGGGACGGAAAACTCCGAAGAATCAGATATTTCCGAAATTGAAGATACTGAAGAGAAAGCGGATGCGATGTTTTCCAAGGTAAGCGACGAAGCGGGTAACTGAGGAAGAATGAATCTTTTTTGACGGCCTTGGCTCGCGCACACGCTTGTCAAGGACAAATTTACAAGTACATAGTATAGATCTTCGGTCATAGTCCGGTTCGCGTGTGCGGTCGGGCCAGGCGCATTGGTCGGTCCCCATCGACAGCGACGCGGTGGTGGTGTACGACTCGGAAGGGCCCAGACGGATCGATGGAACGCCCTACTAAAAATATTACACACGTGGGAAAGAGTATTTCTGAGGCTACGCAGTCGCCGGCAGGTTCTTAATGGAGGCCTACGACCGGCCCAATGGAGGATATAGCCTTGGAGATCTCAGAGAAGCTCCTGTGTCTGTTCAGTGCGGATGTATCAGCTGAAGACGATCGCTACGTGATCGAAGTGCCCCGTCGGGAGGTCGAGACCGGTTCGATCGACCCCGGCGAAACCTATCGGGTCGCGCTCATCTCCGGTGAGGACGGAGAGGAGGAAAGCGAAACCACGGAGAGTACACCCTCGGAACCGCAGCCACCTGTCGAGAACGGCGAGATACGATACGTCGAGATCGAGGATATCGGCAAGCAGGGCGACGGCATCGCCCGCGTCGAGCGCGGCTACGTGATCATCGTCCCCGGTGCCGATATCGGCGACCGCGTCAAGGTCGAGATCACCGAAGTCAAGTCGAACTTCGCCGTCGGCGAGATCATCGAAGAAGATATCTGACTGTCCGTCTCGTCGTTGCCTCCCTGTACCAATACGCCGTATCTCGGTCCGGCTCCCTCCCGACCGGGACCACTATCCTCGGCGAAATCGCAAGACTGCGGCGTGTTAACTGACTGTACCAAACCCCCTATTACAGTTTCGTCCATATCTGGAAGTATGAGCACGACGGCATCCCAGGCAGCGACTCCGACACCGACCACGTTGACGGACAAACAGGAAGCTATCCTCGAGTACCTTCAGGAGAATGCCGACACGCAGACGTATTTCAAGTCCCGCCTCATCGGCGAGGAACTGGGCATGTCCGCCAAGGAAGTCGGGACCAATATGACACCGTTGCAGGAGGGCGAGTTCGATATCGATGTCGAAAAGTGGGGGTATTCGTCCTCGACGACGTGGATGGTCACGACCTGATCGGGGTCAGCGATTTTCGCGCTGCTCGACCTTGTTCAACTCGATCAGCAGGCGAAAGACAGCTTTCACGAGGTTCGAGTCGACGTCGAAGCGCTCGGCGTTTGCACCTGCACGATCCATAACGGCCTGTTCCTGTGTTTCGTCGGTCGTCGGTAGCCCCTGTTCGTCTTTGACCTGGGCGATGGTGTCGGCGACGTAGGTTCGCTGGGCGATCTTCTCGACGATTTCTCGATCGATCGTCTCGATCTCCTCGCGCAGTTCGTCGAGACTCATTTCGTCCGGGTTCCGGATGTCTGGGTTGTCGTTAGCCATGTGGATCCGTCTCGTTGTTCCCACGTCTTCTCTACACCCTCTAATGCCTCCCGATCCCCGACAGCGACGACGCTCGGGCCCGTCCCCGACAGGGAGACGCCCTCGACCAGCGGCATCGCTTCGAGCATCGGCTCGGTCGAATACTCGAGTGCGGCCGAGAAGGCCAGCCCGTTGACGGTCATCGCGCGACCGTACTTGCCATCCAGCGCGAGGTCGACAACCAGATCGGCCATCGGCGCGACCTGCTTGCAGCGCTCGACATCGGCATCCGCACTGAACGACTGCTCGTCGGGCGTCCAGACGAGTACGTCCCAGTCGACATCCTCGCGAGCCAGCAGCTCGTCGCTGGTGTTGTCGGTGACAGTAACACCGCCGAGCATCGAGGCAGAGGCGTCGTCGAATGCGCCCGTGACCGTCACGCCGACGTCGCGGGCGGCCATCACACCGAGTCGCGCGGCGTCCTCGCGAGTCATCTTCTCAGTCTTGTCGAGCGCGTCGAGCGTCGCCATGATGGTCGCGTTGGCGGCCGCAGAGGAGGATTTGAGGCCGGAGGCCATCGGGACCTCGCTCTCGGTCCGCACGTGTCCGCCCGAGACGGCGTTTGGCCCCGTCACGTCTGGGTCGCCGTGGGCGTCGAGGACGTACTCGACGCAGGTTTCGATCAGTCTGGTGTCGGCGTCGGGATCTTCGGCGACTTCACCGGTGATCTCTTCGGAGTCGGTCGACAGTTCGACAGTCGCAGTCGTGTAGGCGTCGATGGCGAACGCCGCGCCCTTGCCGTTAGCGAGCGCGTTCAACACCGTGCCGGCGGCCGGCGCTTTCGCCTGTCCCTGCATGCTCGTCAGTGGGTGCGAGCCGGTATTAAGCGGTGGTGGTTCGGGCTCCACGACGAACGCGGCGCTTTTCAGCCAGCGTGGGCAAGTAGCGACAATGAGTGCTCGCCCAAGTGAAGTTTCACCCTCGACACTCCCAGTCGAACTGACCGAGGACGGGATCGCCGTGGAGTACCTCGACGGCCGGACCGTCTTCTACCACGGTGTGCCAGCCACGGTCGAGACGCCGTTGACGACAAGCCCCGGCAAGGACATCCACGCCCTCGTCACCGACGCGAGCGGCACCGAGGGCATCCTCACGTACGTCGACGAGCGCAAGACTGACGGCGACATCCTCGACTCCAGCGGCGTCGGCCGCGTCCTCCTCGAAAAGGGCGAGACGACGAGTCTCTACCCAGGCGTTCGAGTCCACCGAACCGGCTTTCGCTACGAGATCGAGGTCAACTTCGACGCTGTCGAGGGACGGGTATTCGTTTTCGAAGAAGATGAAATGGGCGAACTGAGTCGCGAGATCGTGTCGGAGTAGCAGTTTTTCAGCGCTACTGAATGTAGGACGGATCCTCCGAGTCGCAGTTTGCCTCGTGTTGTTCGGCTTCGGACTGGTCGTCGAACATCAGGCCACACTCCTCACACCGGTACCACGTCATATCGTCCCGTTCGGTTGTGGCGACCATGTGAGGGTGTGGTACGTGATAGCATATATTCGTTACCCCCGAGACGTGAAACCCTCAAGGGGGGCCGTCCCGAACACCCCCACATGACAGGCGGCACCGGGGTGGAGCTGACAGTCACGGGGGCTCGAAAGCGCGACGCAGGGCGTGGAATCGCACGATTACCCGAGCCAGTGCGGAGTCGGCTCGGCGTGCTCAGTGGCGATTCGGTGATCATCGAGGGTGACGGACAGACCGTCGCGAAGGTATGGCCCGACGACGGTGACGAGTATGTCGTCCGCATCGACGCCGACACGCGAGCCAACGCCGGCGCGACCATCGGCGATACTGTTCGGGTTCGTTCGGCGACGGTTACCGATGCCGAGTCGATTACCGTCACGCCGACGGATGATCTGGGCGAGATGGAGCCGACGGCGGCCGGTCCCCTGGTCAAAGAGGGGCTGCTCGACCGACCACTCAGACGGGACGAACAGTTCCGCGTCGACGGTGTCGGCGGCTTTCGCGTGCTGGAGACGACGCCCGGTGGGTCGGTTCGGGTCGATCCCGGGACCGACATCGAGGTCGTTCCACCGGAAGACGCCGTTCGACAGCGGGACGACGAGGACGACGAGGGCGGTGCGGAATCCGACGGCGACGGCAGCGAACCCGAGCCCAGTGGGACGACCTACGAGGACATCGGCGGGCTGGACGACGAACTGGAGAAAGTTCGGGAGATGGTCGAACTCCCGTTATCGAACCCCGACGTCTTCCGACGGCTCTCGATCTCGGCACCGAGCGGCGTCCTGCTGTATGGCCCGCCAGGCACAGGGAAGACGCTGATCGCACGGGCAGTCGCCAACGAGGTCGACGCCTACTTCGACGTGATCTCCGGGCCGGAAATCGTCTCGAAGTACAAAGGCGAGAGCGAAGAACAACTTCGGGCTGCGTTCGACCGGGCAGCCGAGAACTCGCCGTCGATCCTGTTTATCGACGAGGTCGACTCCATAGCGGGGACGCGCGACGAGGACAGCGACATGGAGAATCGCGTCGTCGCCCAGTTGCTGACGCTGATGGACGGCCTCGAAGACCGGGGTCGCGTCGTCGTTATGGGCGCAACGAATCGGGTCGACGCCGTCGATCCCGCGCTTCGTCGCGGTGGTCGCTTCGATCGCGAGATCGAGATCGGCGTCCCAGATGTCACGGGTCGCCGAGAGGTTCTCGACGTCCACACGCGCGGGATGCCACTGGCTGACGACGTGAATCTGGACAAACTGGCCGAACGGACTCACGGCTTCGTCGGCGCGGACGTCGAATCGCTGGTGACAGAAGCGGCGATGGCCGCGCTGCGGCGCGACAGCGAGAAGCCGACGGTTTCGCGGGCTGACTTCGAGACGGCGATGGCCGCCGTCGAACCCTCCGCGATGCGCGAATACGTCGCCGAGTCGCCCAGCGTCGACTTTGAGGACGTCGGCGGACTGGAAGACGCCAAAGACACCCTCGAACGTGCGGTGGAGTGGCCGCTGCTGTATGGGCCGCTGTTCGAGGCCGCCGACACCGACCCGCCCAGCGGCGTCCTGCTCTACGGGCCACCCGGAACCGGGAAGACGCTGCTCGCGCGGGCACTCGCGGGCGAGAGCGGCGTCAACTTCGTCCACGTCAACGGGCCCGAATTACTGGACCGCTACGTCGGCGAGTCCGAGGAGTCCGTGCGAGAGGTGTTCGAACTCGCTCGCCAGACTGCCCCGACAATCGTCTTTCTTGACGAGATCGACGCCGTCGCAGGCAAGCGCGGCGAGACCCACGAGGTGACCGAGCGGGTGGTCTCCCAGCTCCTCACGGAACTCGACGGGGTCGTCGACAACCCTAACGTCGTGGTCGTCGCCGCTACGAACCGCAAGACCGTGCTCGACGACGCTCTGCTCCGTCCGGGGAGACTGGAAGAGCACGTCGAGGTCCCGCTACCGGACGCCGCCGGTCGGCGGAAGATCTTCGACGTCCATACCGAGCGCAAGCCACTGGCCGAGGATGTCGATCTGAACCAGCTCGTCGCCCGGACGGAGGGCTACTCCGGCGCGGAGATCGAGGCACTGGTCCGGGAAGCTGCCATGGCCGCCATCGACGACATCGTGCTGGCGCACGACCCGGAGCAAGCAAACGAGTACGCTGACGACATCTCGATCACCGCCGCTCATTTCGAGGAAGCGCTCGACGAGTGATTACCGTCGGGGTCGCCACTGTCAGTGGCTGTGTCGCTGGCCTGCTCGCTCCTGTCCGCAGCCGTGTCGCTGGCCGACTCTTCGAAGGTTGCTGGCGTCCAGGTGAGGGTCAACGTCGACGATTCCGACCCCCGTCCCAGGAACCCGTCCTCGCTCGCAATCTCGATCGATTCCGGGGCCGGGAGGTCGATCGTCTCGCCGTCGATTTCGAGCCCGAGCGGCGTCCGCGAGGAGGTACGCGCGTCGATCGTCGAGAGAGCATGTTGTAACTCTGTTTTCGTCCAGCGGCCAGTCTCGCCGATCGGACTAACCCCACCGATGACGGGGCGGATGCTCACGTCCGCGCTCCGGTTCGAGAGGACGGCGTTGATGACGACTCCGAACAGGATGACGAACCCGGTGACGTACAGCCAGGTCAACAACAGCAGGATGCCACCGACGACGTTCTGGTCGCCCGCGCTGACGTACCAGCGAAAGCCCGCCTGGAAGGCGGTGACGCCGACGGCCGCGAAGACGGTCCCGGGAAGAATTTCCGGGACGCTGATGTCCGTGTCGGGAAAGACGTAGTACATCGGAAGGAGCACCAGCGTCAGCCCGAAGACGACCACGACCGGTTCGACGAATGCCAGTGCACCCCCAGTCGGGACGATCCGGTAGACCAGCACTGCCAGCAAGATCGCGATGGCGAACGTGCAAAGCACGAGCACGCCGTCCGTGAGCTGGTCCAGAAACGTGTTCTCGGCCTCAGTCTCGTAGATGTCCGAGAACGCCGTGTCCAGCCCCCGGAAGATGCGCAAAGTCCCCCAGAGCAGAACGACGACTCCCAGAACCGAGACACCGGTCGACTGGCTGGCGTCGCGCATCTCCGCGATCAGCACCTCCTGTGCGCCCTCGGTGAAGACCGCACGGCTCAGCCGTATCAGCCCCGCCTCCATCGACGCGTTGTCGAGTCCAGCCGCGACGTACAGCAGGAGCGCAAACAGCGGCAACAGCGAGACGAACGCATGATAGGCGATACTCCCCGCGAGAAACGGAATCTTCTCGACGCGGGCCTCGTGAATGATCGCTCGAACCACGCGCTCTACCCGCCCCCGATCGATCTGCATATCTCCTGCTGTGCGAGACAGCGCCAAAAGTGTGTACGTCTCTGTGGCCCTGTCTACAGAGCTCGTCTTCTCAGCTATGCATATCGAGTGGCTATTTTATCATGGTGGTTTATAATGATCTTTATAGACGCTGGCGTCCAATTCCTGGTCATGGCGTCAGATTCCTACCAGCACTACGTCGGCGGCGAGTGGATCGACGGTGAGGGGACCGAATCCTTCGATAGTGTCGATCCTGCCACAAAGGAGACACTGGGGACGTTCCCCCACGGGACACCTGCGGACGTACAGCAGGCCGTCGCGGCTGCTGAGGCGGTACAGGACTCCTGGCAGGCGGAATCCTACATCGATCGGGCGGAGTACCTCTGGGATGTCTTCCACGAACTCCGTGATCGCCACCAGGAACTGGGCGAAGTCGTCACGAAGGAGTGCGGCAAGGAGATCAGCGAGGGAAAAGCCGACGTGACCGAAGCCTGGCACATGGTCGAGTGGGCCGCCGGCAACGCCCGCCACCCACACGGCGATATCGTGCCAAGCGAAATCCCCGAGAAGGACAGCTACATGCGCCGGAAGCCGAAGGGCGTCGTCGGCTGTATCACGCCCTGGAATTTTCCTGTGGCGATTCCGTTCTGGCACATGGCCGTCTCGCTCGTCGAAGGGAACACGATAGTCTGGAAACCCGCCGAGCAGACGCCGTGGTGCGGACAGATTATCGCCGAGATGTTCGACGACGCTGGGATCCCCGACGGCGTGTTCAACATGGTTCAGGGCTTCGGGGACGCCGGCAACGCCATCGTCGAAGACGAGCGCGTCGATACGGTCCTCTTCACTGGCAGTGCCGAGGTCGGCCACAAAGTCGCGGGCAAAGTCGGCGGCCAACCCGGCCGGAGTGCCTGCTGTGAGATGGGTGGCAAGAACGCGATCGTCGTGACCGAGAACGCGGACCTGGACATCGCTCTCCACTCCGCTGTGATGTCGAGTTTCAAGACCACCGGCCAGCGCTGCGTGTCGAGCGAGCGTCTGATCGTCCACGAGGACGTCTACGAGGGGTTCAAAACGCGATTCGTCGATCTGGCCGAGGACGTGGCGGTCGGCGACCCACTCGACGAGGACACGTTCATGGGCCCCGTCGTCGACGAGAGCCAGGTCGAGAAATTCTCGCAGTACAACGACCTCGCACGGACCGAAGGCGCGAACGTGCTGGTCGACCGCGAACAACTGGACAAATCGGAGATTCCAGACGGCTACGAACACGGGTACTGGGTTGGTCCGTTCGTCTACGAGGTCGACTACGACCCCGACCTGCGGTGTATCCGCGAGGAAGTCTTTGGTCCGCACGTCGCGCTGATCGAGTATTCGGGGTCGATCGAGGACGCAATGGAGATCCACAACGCCGTCGACTACGGGCTGGCGGGGGCGATCATCTCCGAGGACTACCGCCAGATCAACCACTACCGGGACAGTGCCGAGGTCGGCCTGGCCTACGCGAATCTCCCGTGTATCGGCGCGGAGGTCCAGTTGCCCTTCGGTGGCGTGAAGATGTCCGGGTCGGGCCCGCCCCACGCCCGCGAGGTAATCGAGGCCGTCACCGAGCGCACGGCCTGGACGCTGAACAATAGCAAGGAGATCGAGATGGCACAGGGGCTCAGCGCGGAGATCAAGACCGACGAGGAGTGAGTATCGTACTCTCGTCGGCCTCCCGCTCAAGCGCTGGATCGGGATCGACTTCCAACGCAGAATCCGCTTGCGGAAGCAACGACAGCGTCCCGCCAGTCTGCTGTTTGACGTGGGCCATCTCGTGGGCCAGCACGCACCTCCCCTCTGGTGATTGTGGGTCGAACTCCCCGGAGTTGAATACGATGTGATTGCCCGCGGTAAAGGCCCGTGCATTCACTTCCTCACAGGCCTGGGCGGCGTCCTGGCCGGTGTGAATCCGAACGTCACCGAACTCTTCGCCCATCTTTGCCTCGATATCGCGCTGGATCGGACCGCACAAGCCACGTCCCGACGAGGAGAGTACGTCATGGACGGGGCTGGGCACGTCGGCAGAACCGTCTTCGACCCAGCCCGGACGCTCGTCTGTGGCCTCGCGCTGGAGGAGACTCGGCGTGGGGCTTCTGGAAGGTTGCTCGTCTCGCGTGCTCTCCTGGGTCCGTGAGCCAGCGTAGAGACCCTCTCCGTCGCGCGGGCCGTGGTCGTAGACGCCCATGCCGTCGTGGGGCGGGACAGACGGATGTTGGATAAACACGGATGGATATTGGAAACTAACAGTCACCGTGACCACCTACTCCGGGTCCCAGGATTCGACGGTGGTGGAACTGGACCAGTAATCTTCGTATTGCGGACAGAATTTCTGGCGCATGAAACCGCGGTACTTGCCCCAGCCCGTCGCCTGAAATGCAGCCGGTGGCCGCAGACCCATGAGCAAGAAGCAATCACGTATCTGGTAGGCGAGATGAGAGACGACATAGTGCTGGAACGAGTCGATCTCGGCGAGGTCGAACGGCATTAATTCGACGGTCGTATCGGGATCACGGTCGAGCGGAGACTTGCTTTTGACTGATTGTTCTCTCCCCTGGCCGGAGTTATAGAGGTAGTGAAGGCCCGAGACAGCCTCGATGTCGAACTCCAGCCGATCCATTTCCTCGAGTGAAATGGATCCAGGTTCGGGCACCACTGACGAGTCCGATTCTCCACCAAAGCGGCCACGGAACTGGTCGAGCACAGGGGGATCGAAGTCGATCGGGTCTGGGGTCAGGTAGACATCTTTTTGATAGACGATTGCGCCGTCGGGATCCGCATTCCTGAAGGGGAGATCAACGGTCGAGCCGTCGTAATGACTCTTGATCTGGCCGCGTAGATCCCCAAAGTGAGCTTCGAACTCCTGCTCTGAGAGCATCGTGATGGCGAGCAGTGAGGCGAGGATCCGGTCGGGATTGTCCGTCGGTGGAACGGTATCGTACCCTCGCTCTCGATAGACGTGCCAGCGTGCGAATCGTTTCGCCTGCTTGCCGTATTCGGTCTGTTCCGTCGTTCGTTTGGCAGGGTTATTTGGGTATCCTTCGCATTTGTGATATACAATATCGAGACTGTCCTTTTCTATTGATATTTCGTGGAGAGCGCCATTGTTATCAGTGACGTCAACCCCCACACCATCGTCGTTTTCCCCGATAATTTCGGCCTGCATCGTTTACTCTCGGACTCCAGTTGGATCTTCTTTGTCATCATACCATTCTCCCTTCATAATCTGCTCTTTGACTTCTTGGGCACGCTGGTCGAGGTCGCCGGTGGCATTTTCCCACCATTCTTTGATGTCATCCCACTCGACCTCGGGGTAATTTTCTTTGACTTTCTTGGCAGTTTCCCGGCTGCGTTTGTAGGTTTCCTTTCCTTTCTCCCGGGCTTTCCCCATCGTTTTGTCTCCACTTTTATCGGACGCAGCTTCGCCAGCGTTGTACGCAGCCATCGCCAGGGCTGGCACGATGCCGGCCATGGTCAGCAAACTCTTGATCACCGTCCAGCTTACTTTTTCTAGTTTGCTCGGGTCAATCTCGCCGTCGAGTTTGTCTCGTTGGTCGTCCGTTAGCGCGACTTGATCGAGATCAGCGTTGATACTCTTCGATAGTTCTTCGATTTCAGATTTCAGCGAGGCTTCTGAGTCGAATCTCTCCGCCAACTCATGCTCGCCATCCTCTTCCAGAGATTGTTTTTTCGAAAGTGAGTCCTGCGTTTCCTCTTTCTCGAGGATTTCTTTTGCCGTATCCTCGAGGAACTGAATTCGTCTCGCATTCTGTGTCTGACGGAAGTCACCGACATCTCCGTCGTCATTTTCGTCGCTGAACATAGCCAACGCGTGGAACACCTTGTCTTCCGGAATGCGCTGGACGTACACTTCTGCCCCACCCCCAGGCAAGCACTGAATCTGCGGGTCGTCTTCGCCACTCAGCGCTTCCGTCGCTGCCTCGTCGGCCTCCCGCTCAAGCGCTGGATCGGGATCGACTTCCAACTCCGAATCCGCTTGCGGAAGCAACGACAGCGCCCCGCCAGTCTGCTGTTTGACGTGGGCCATCTCGTGGGCCAGCACGTACTTTCCCTCGGGTGATTGTGGGTCGAACTCCCCGGAGTTGAATACGATGTGATTGCCCGCGGTAAAGGCCCGTGCATTCACTTCCTCACAGGCCTGGGCGGCGTCCTGACCGGTGTGAATGCGCACGTCACCGAACTCTTCACCCATCTTGTCCTCGATGTCGCGCTGGATTGGCCCGCACAAGCCACGTCCCGACGAGGAGAGCACGTCGTGGACGGGGCTGGGAATCCCCGTATCATCCTCTTCGACCCAGCCCGGGCGTTCGTCGTCAGTGCCTCGATTGAGGAAGCCGCCGGTACTAAAGCCCGGCGGGCTTCGCTCGCTGGGATTCGACCGACTGCGCCCTGGGACTGTCTGGGCAGTGTAGACGTTCTTTTCAGCGGGATCGTGCTGATAGACGCTGCCTTCTTCAGGAGCGGAATACCACGTCGGGTATTGCTCGGTCTGCTGCTGGTCGGAGTGGCGATGTGACTGAGAGAATCGCGACTGCCTCCCGTCGTCGGATCTCGATTGCCGTGATGATCGTTTCGCCATTCTCCCCCACGTCGGCGTTGGCGACTCGTTCTCGGTTCGGTTATTTAATACTACCGCTCCAGAGTTCAGCACAGAACGGGCATAAATGAGGGCGTATTCGAAACAAATATATGTGCAGTTCTGGATTGTCGAGCAAACGGGGGTGTGCGGGTGGTTGCGCTATACCAGCCACGCGCTGACCGATGAGCTACGACAGTACGACAGACCACATCCTGGCAGAACTGGACCGTATCGACACGCTTCTGGACGGGTATAGCGAGCGTTCCGAGCAGACGTTCGAACACCTCGATCTCGACGCGAAACCCGGTGGCGGTGATCCAACAACGTTCGAGCCGGCGATTCCGGCGAATGCACGCACGGAAGCCGCATCCGCAGCCGAGCAGATCGCCAGTACCGTCGAGCAAGTCCACACCGAGGGAGTTGAGCTTCGCGTAGCCCACCTGGCCGATACGTTCGATCTCACACGTCGCCATCTCGACGTGCTCATGCTCGCTCTCGCGCCGGATGTCGATCCAGCCTACCACGAACAGTTCCGTGACCTGCAGACTGACGACGCACTCGATAGACCGACGATTTCGCTTATCGGCTCGTTGTTTGGCGGTACAGACGCCAGAACAGTGACTGCGACAGAACTCGTTGCCGCCGACTCGCCACTCCGGGACGCTGATCTCGTCCGGGTCGATACCGTTCCCGACACTGACTCGTCCCGCCTGTATCGAACTGTCGTCGTCACTGACCGAATCCACGACTACCTCCTCGATCACGACGCCCTCGACCCCGCCCTCTCGGATGTCGCCAGCCTCGAATCGACCGACGAAACGCTCGACTCGCTCCGACTGGACGAGGACGTCCGAGCCAGTGCGAACCGCCTCGCCGCCGAGGCCGGCCGCTACTACTGCCACGGCCCCGAAGGCGCGGGCAAATCCCGCGTCGTCGCGGCACTCGCTGCCGACCGCCTCCTCCGTGCCTCGCTCCCCGCGGTCCTCGAAGCCGGCGTGCTCCCGCGTCTCCGCCGGGAGGCCGCCCTGCTGGACTGTCCACTGCACCTCACTGACGCCGACGCCGTCCTCGACAGCGCCGACACCGGCCTCGAAGCGGTCTTCGACGCCGTTGCCGACCTCGATTGCGGCGTCTTCGTCACGGGCGAAGCGTCCTGGACGCCGACGGGCACGATGGCGACCGAACTGGACGCTATCGTCGAGTTTCCCTACCCCTCGATGGATCTCCGAGAGCGCTTCTGGCAGGATCACGATTCGGACCTTCCCGAAGCGGTCGATCCTGAAGTCCTGGCGGGTACGTTTCGACTCACCCAGGGCGAACTCGATGCCGCCCTCGCGACGGCGCACTCACTCGCCGAGGGAGAGATCACGGCCGAAGATGTGTACGCGGGGTGTTCGGCCCAGTCGGCGGGCGAACTCGAAGACCTTGCCCAGAAGATCGAACCCGCGAGCTCCTGGGAAGACATCCAGTTGCGCGAGCAGACCGAGCGCAAACTCCGGATCGTCCGCGATCATGTCAAACACCAGGCCCGGATCTACGGCGAGTGGGGCTTCGCCGAGCAGTTCAGCCGGGGGACGGGCGTGGTCGCGCTGTTCTCGGGCCCCTCGGGCACGGGCAAGACGATGGCCGCCGAGATTCTGGCGGGCGAGGTCGGCATGGATCTCTACAAGATCGACCTTTCGTCGGTCGTCTCGAAGTACATCGGCGAGACCGAGGAGAATCTGGAGGAGATCTTCGAGGCAGCGGAAAATTCGAACGCGATCCTCCTCTTTGACGAGGCCGATGCTGTCTTCGGCGACCGCGCGGAGGTGTCGAGTGCGACAGACCGCTACGCCAACGTCGAGGTGAACTACCTCCTCCAGCGGATCGAAGCCTACGACGGGGTGGTGTTGCTGACGAGCAACTACGAGTCGAACATCGACTCGGCCTTTACGCGGCGGATCGATCACACGGTGTCGTTCAAGCGACCCGAGGAAGCGACACGCGAGGCGATCTGGCGGGGGATTTTCCCCGCGGACGCGCCGCTGGGGGAGATCGACTACGACTTCCTGTCGAGTCGGGACGTTACCGGCGGACAGATCAAGACGATCGGCCAGACCGCCGCAATTCTGGCGGCCGACGAGGAGTGCATCGAGATGGCCCATGTCGTCCAGGCGATCCAACTCGAAGCTCAGAAGACGGGGCGGTTGCTCGATCCGACGGAGTTCGGGACGTATCGTCAGTATCTTTACGGGTTCGAGAAGCCCGCGCCCGATCCGAGGGCTGAGGAGGACGACAGGGAGAGCGACCCCGAGCGGACGCCCGAGGAGGTCGTGCGGCTGTTTTTCGATCGACTCCAGCGCGGAGAGTACGACGGAGTCCACGATCTGTATCATTCGAATGCGGTCGCCGAGACGTTCTCTTACCGGGAGGTACAGGCGATCAGTCAGAGCGAGTTGGGTGCTGTCAAGGAGTTCGAGCGGGTTCGGGAAGATCCGAGTCGGGTCGTCCTGGAGTTCAGCCAGCGGCTGCAGGAGGGTCAGAAAGAACTCGAATACGAACTCCGGGACGAGGATGGGAACTGGCGTGTGTTCGATCGGCGTCGGGTCCGCGAGGAGGATGTCGTCGTCGAGTGATCACCGGTCGTCCTCTAGCGCTTCCAGTACGGCCGGCGAGTAGAACGTCACGTCCTCCCGTAGCGTCTCGATAGACCACCAGCGTGCGAGACGCGTCTCCTCGCGCTCGGGCTCATGGAACTCGAAATCCTCACGTTCGTACGGCCAGTCTTCGACGAGTTCGCCTTCGTAGACTCGCCAGAGTTCGTGGCTGGTCTCGCCGTCGACCTCGAAAACGTCCTCGAAGGTTCCGACGTGGCGCTCGACCTCGAAGGTGACACCCAGTTCCTCCTCGAACTCCCGGACGACTGCGTCACGGCTGTGCTCGCCGAACTCGACACCGCCGCCGAGCAGTCGATAGAACGTCTCGCCAGTCGCTGAATTGGAATCCTCGCCGACGAGCAGTTCGTCGCCGCGCCGAACGACACCGAGTGCGACGGGCCGTATTTTCCGCCAGGACATGCAGTCGACGGTCTCCTTGAGGGGGCAAGTGTCTTCTGGAGCCGATCATACGGTCTGTGTTCAGTAACTGCACGACGTGGAACCGGAGGTCGACCCGTTGAGGCCGTCTCAGAGTACTCTTTGCAGAGCATTTCCGGATAGTGCCGACCCGGGGCCGACACGTACCGGTATATCGCGACAAAAATCGCTATCAGTCCCCGTGGGACACCTGCTCGGTCATCGGATCCACGTCGAGCGGATCGCTGAGCAGTGCGATGGCCGGACGGCCCAGCGGTACCGAGAGCCCCGCCATCGCGGCTAGCGCGTGCGTTAGCATGTACAGGCCCCAGGCGAGCAGCGTGAGAAATCCGATTCCGGGGATGATCGCCGGGAGCAATCCCAGATCGTGCAGGCCAGCCGAGCCGAGCGCGAGCAAGCCCAGCGGTCCGATGAGAAACTCGAACCATGGCTTTCGGAGCAGAGCGACCGACCACAGCCCAAGCAAGACACCCAGGAACAGCGACCACGTCCCGAAAAATGGGTGCAGTCCGGCTGCGATTCCGACCTCGTGCAGCACGAGCATGAGCCCGGGCCCCCACATGAACAGCATCCCGAAGGTTGCCATCAGCGTTCCGCCGGCGGCGTCGCCCCGGCGCATCGAGACCATTCCGGTCAGCAACTGACAGATGCCTCCGACGAAGCCGATCACGGCGATCAACGGCGCGGCGTTCGGCCCCCACCACCCCAGGAAGTCGCCCGCGAACGCGAGATTGATCCCTGCAAGCGGTGCCAGCCCGAACGCGCTGGGATCTGCCCACCGCTCAGCCGCACCATCGACCGATTCGCCCACGTCATTTACCGACATATTTTGCCTCTTCTACAGCGTACCGCGACGGGATGTAAAACCGTTTCCCCTGGGCGCTTTCTGCTATATCAATCGTGCAGGAATCCGGTTTTCCACCAGGTCACACTGAGGGGCAATGGTACTCGCAGGCACTGACGTCGATGGGAGAGACGACCGGGAGAGGTCGTCCGGACGACCGGTGGCCGAGGCGAGCGACGCGGCCGAGCAGCGAGGCGGATCGTGGTTTTTCGCCGGCGATGACGAGAAAAGCGTCGCGCCGGCGAATAGCTCTATGGACTACGCCATCATAAAAGAGGGTGTCTCGCCCGACCCATCGTCGGTCGACTCATACGGACCGCTGTACGTCTGTCCCGCCTCGGCCGGGAATCGGGCGGTCGGAGCGATAAATCGGTACAGCGGTCCGTATCACTCCGACAGCCGTCGGTCCTCCAGCGCCGGGAACTCGGATCTGACCGTTCTCACCCGTTCAGGGTCGACCGTCGCCGTGACGAGCCCCGGTTCGTCGCCGCTGCTCGCCAGCGTTGTCCCCCAGGGGTCGTAGACCGTCGATCGCCCCAGCAACTCCGTATCATCGAACGTGCCGACGCCGTTGGCCGCGGCCACGTAGCAGAGGTTCTCGACCGCTCGCGCTCGGGGGAGGAGTCGCCAGTGCTCGACACGGGGGTAAGGCCAGGCACTCGGAACCAGAATCAGATCCGCGCCGTCCGCTACGAGTTCGCGATAGCGTTCGGGAAAGCGCAAATCGTAACAGGTCGTCACCCCGACCGTCAGTGGTCCGATGTCCGCAACTGGGAGCCGTTCGCCCGGCGTGAGAAGCTCCTGTTCGGCCGAGCCGTACCCGAACAGATGGTGCTTCCGGTAGACGAGTCGCCGCTCCCCATCGGCGTCGAACAGCACCGCCGTGTTGGCGAGACCCTCTTCAGCCGGGACGGCCACGTCGGTCTGGGCAGCCGTTCCGGCGAGGTCCTCGACGATACTCCCGGCCAGTAGCGTGACCCCTTCCGTAGCGGCTGCGTCGCCGAGCCGCGTGAGCGTCGGTCCCGCAAGCGACTCGGCGGCCCGTCCGTACGTGTCGAACGCGAAATAGCCCACGGTGAACAACTCGGGGAGGACGACCAGCTCCGCACCGTCGGCCGCGGCTCGCTCGATCGCGCTCACGGCCCGATCGAGGTTCTCGCTCGTCGCAGCCGGTTCGATCTCTAGCTGGACGAGCGCGAGCTTCATGGTCGCAGTCCGAGATCCTCGAAGATGGCGTCTTCGAGGTTGTCGAACTCGGTTTCGAGGTTCCGTTTGAAGAACCGTTCGACCCCCGGAACCCGTCCCTCGACGGTGAATCGATTGGTGAGTTGTGTCCCCTCTGGCGTGGGTTCGAGTTCGTGCTCGCCGACGACGCGCATCACCTTCGAGCGACCGGTGAACTTGACGTACTTCGGCGGATCACGCTCGACGTCTTCGGTTTCGATAGTGATCGTCCGATTGATTACCGGGATCGGGAGTTTGATCTTCCAGGTCGCTTTCCGACCACCCTCGTCTTTCAACTCGAAGTCGACGACGACGCTGATCGGCCGAGCGCGCTTCTCGGGGTCGACGATGAATTCCCAGACCCGTTCTGGCGGTGCCGGTACGGACACGACGCGCTCGACCCGAATCGTCATACCTGCCGTAGGGGTCCCGGGAGCAAAAAAGCCTGCCTAGGCGCGTGTGACTCGCCAGGTCGTCGAGCGGGCGCGGCCCCACTTCTCGATGTCGACATCTTCGGACTTCTCTGCGAGCCGCGGCAGACGGACGCCGACCTGTTTGGCCGAGAGGCCGATCCCCTCTGCGATCTGCCTGGCGCGGAGGTAGGCCTCACCACCAGCAGAGCGTTCGCGGACGTACTCGAGAATACGCCGTTCTTCCTCGCTGAATTCGCCCATACTCACGTGTACGTGTTGGACGGTAAAAATCGTTTGTTTGTGGCAGGATATCCCTATCCGCCGTAGACGTGTAGCGCTGTGATTGCCAGCCCACCGGCGAGAATGGCGACTGCGAACCCGCCGGCGGCCAGTTGCTGTTCTTTGGCGGCGAGATACATCACGGCTGCACCGACCAGCGCGAGTGCGCCGAACGCCATCGCGAGGCCGACACCGAGATCTGAACCCGACGCTGTTTCGGTCATGGTCGTCGCTACCGCCAGTCAGCACTTAAACGTGACTGTTGGGCCGGTCGTCACTCGCCGTCGGGCGTCTGAATCGTCGTGTGCTCGCTCTCCTCGTTGAGTGCGAGATTCGTCGCGATCTCGGCGTTTCGGACGGCGTACTCGGCGGTCTGCTGCAGACTCACAAGGACTTCACGGATTTCCAGCAGATCCGTGTTCTCCATCTCCGGGAGGTCGTCGAGAATCTCCTGAACTCTGTTTTCCACCCCGCGGTAGTTCTGGCGCACTTCGATGGCGGCGTTGTAGTCCCGCTCGACTGCTGCGTGGATAGCTTGCTCGGTGAGTTCGTTGACCTGATCGGTGAACTCGCGGATCCGCTGCATCGTCGAGGAATCAACTTTCAGCGAGTGATTCTCGGCTTCCAGTGCAATCTCGGCGATGTCTTCGGCGTTGTCCGCGGTCAATTCGAGATTCTTCGCGATCGAACGATAGCCGATCAGCGGGAAACCATCGTCCAACCCAACTGCCCGAGCGAGATTCGGATTCTGATAGGACGTGAAGATCAGTCGCAACATCAGCACGAAGATCTTGTTGGCCTGCCGTTCACGATTGAGTGCACGCTGTGCGAGGTCGGGATTGCCGTGGGCGAGTGCTTTGATCGCCTCGTTTCGCATCGTCGAGCCAGTGGATTCCAGTCGCTCGATGAGATTGTCCAGCGTGAAGTCCTCAGGATCGACCGAACAGCGGATTGCGATCCGCTCGGGTGTCTCCTCGATGACGCCCAGTCCCATCAACTGCGTCTCGGCGTTGTAGACGGCGTTGATGTGCTCGCTCGCCAGCGTCGCACCGTCGCCGGCGTCGACGTGGATGATCCGCCGCCCGAGCACGTACTGGGCGACGATCGCCCGTTCGAGGCTGTCGGCGTCTAGCCCGGCCGTGTGGATGATGGCTTCGGACTCCTCGGACTGCACCGACTCGGGCAGGACCGTCAGCGTCCCCTTGTCGCCAATCCGCAACGAGACTTCGTCGCCCTTCTCGACGTCCTGGTTGGACGTCCACTCCGCTGGCAGGGTCATCGCTAGCGTCGATGGCCCCAGCCGCTGCACTTTCCTGGTTTCCATATGTCCTTTATCATCGGCAGTGTACCTTAATCTTGTGTGTATGCGTTTGGTCACATGCCAGCGTATTTGTACATAAAATGGACGCTCACGAAAAAACAGCGTGAGGGGATTATCCGTAACAGTCGTGACCGCAATTCCAGTGTTTGATGCAGCTGACGTAGGCTCCTCCAGTGCACCTGCTGTTGCAGTTGTAGACTTCCCAGCCGCTGTAGCCTTTGTAGCAGTTTAACTCCTCACAGGAATAGCCAGTGAACACGCAAGTGGAGGTCGTACCTGCTTTGATCATCCGGGGTCCTGCGTCGTCTTCGACGATCGCATAGCTCTCGGTGTCACTCTCTGGATGGGCAAACAACTGGACTGCGTGCCCGTCTTTCTGCACGACTGCGGAGATTCGCGGCTCAACATCATCCTCTACGCTGTACGGTTCAACCCGTACACCTTCGATTCCGTTCGAGCGCGCCTGGTTCGGGTGTCCTGTCGGTTCGAGACCGGTCAGATCGGCTTCCCCGAGGAGGCCGTCGTCAAGGAGGTCCGCAAGGAGATCCTGTGCCTCTAGTTCGAAGACATTCTCGACTGCGCTCGCTGACTCGTAGGTATCCTCGAACACGCTCTGGTCGACGGGTTCCGGCTCGACGGTTTCGGCTGTCGCTGACGCCGACACCCCGGCAACAGCGGCTGATCCGGCCGCAACACTCTTTAATACACTTCGCCTATCTACTGGAGTTTTATTGTCTGCCATACAAATCTAGGCTAAATACGATTATTATTAATATTTTCTATCTAGATTGTATTCAATCATATAAAAAATAATACGTTTCGATTATATGATGTGGGGTGAGGGATCTGGACATATTTTAAAATTCTGACGCTAGCGCAGAATCGAAGTAGCTACCGACAAAATGAGCGATGATCGTCAGACGACTTCCATGAGCCGCTGCTCGAACCGACCCACGCGAACCCGTTTCCAGCCGCGCAACTGCTCGTCAAGGTCGGTGTCGCCGGTGTCGACCCGGAGCACGCCGATCTGGTCTACCTTTCGTCGCGAGGCGACGATCTCGATCTCACACTGCCGGATGACCGCGGGCGAGAGCTGCTGGTTCCCGCGGCCGAAGACAAACCCCTGGCCGCCGATCGGCGAGACGACGATCACGTTCTCTGCACCGAGGGCATCGAGAATCTCCTGTTCGCTCCCGTCTGCGACCAGCAGCTCCCCATCGCACCAGACATCGACGCCCAGGGGCGACCCCTCGAATCCCAGTTCGCGTTCGATTGCCCCGACCGTGCTCCCGGGGCCGAACACGTAGGTGACCCCGTCGCGGACCTCGTCGGCGACCCCCTCCGCGACGGCCTCGACGGTGCCCGCGGCCAGTTGCTTGCTCGCCTGGCGCTTCTCGGCTCGCGGCACCGAGACGATCGCTCGGAGTTCCGAGCGGACCGTCCCCTCGCGATAGGCGTCCTCGTCGATGTCGTTGACTTCTCCGTCTTCGACCGCGTCGAACGTAGCGGCGATCCGACCGGCGGCTCGCGGGGTCACTCCAAATACCGAGGAATAGACTTTCACCCCGGCGGGGACGCCGAAGATGGGGACGTCCGCGTCGTCGAGCGCTTCGGCGACATTGACGGCCGTCCCGTCGCCGCCGACGAACAGAACGAGGTCGACGCCCCGATCGAGAAACGCCCGCACTGCCGCACGAGTGTCGTCGGCCGTCGTCTCTCCGAGGTCGGCGTCCGGGCCCGCGGCTGGTTCGCCCACGACGACGGGGTCGAACCCCGCCTCGCGAGCGACATCCTCGCCCATGACGCCAGCGTAGGTCAGCAGTTCGACATCGGCGTCGGTCCCGGCCATCGCGTCGAGCGCCTCGCGGGCGCGGTCGGTCGCGCGCGGCTGTGCGCCCCGGTCACGCGCCTGCTCGACCAGTCCGTCAGTCCCTTTCAACCCGACGCGGCCGCCCATGCCGGCGATGGGGTTGACCACCAGGCCGATACTGCGCATACTCTCTCCTGTGTGCGCCGGCAGGAAAGCCCCTCGGTGTCTGATACGGACCGCTGTAACGGTTTACCGGCACGACCGCACGACTGCGTGCGGTCGATGCGGAACAGACTTACAGCGGTCCGTCTGACGAACGTTTATGGCGCACACGGTCGAAATAGCGCCTGTCTGGGGGGAAGCATGCTTTCACAACTCAAGCAGTTCGTCGACCGACTCCGGGGTGGGGCCTCGGACGACACCGACGGACGACAGACGTATACGGCACAGTTCGACGATCCAGCGGCGCGCCTCGATCACGCGCGCTCGCTCGCTGATGCGGACCACCACGCCCGGGCAGCCCATCACTTCCAGCAAGTGCTGGACGAACGGCCCGAGGACGCAGCCGTCCATCAGGCGTACGCCGACGTGCTCGCAGCGGCTGGCTATCACGAGAGTGCGGCCCGTCACTACGAGCAGGCGCTTGACCTCGAACCCGACGCCCGAATCCACGAGGAGTTCGCCGCGCTCCTGGCCGAGAAAGGCGAGACTCGCAAGGCGGCCCACCACCACGAACGGGCACGGTCACGCCGGGCGAGTTGAGGACGAGACACACACTTTTTGATGGAGGGTGACGGAGAAGCAGGTATGCTCGTGCCACTCGCCGAGACGGCGGTCGATGGACCCCTGATCAACTTCGCTGGACTCGTCGTTGGCGTCGGCAGCCTCGCACTGACGCTGGGCTGGCTTGCCTACCTCTATCGGGACTGATCTGTGGGCCGTTCGACTCGTTCGCCCAGCCACGTGGCCGCAGCCGCGACAGTCTCCTCGTCCGGCCCCGACACTTTCACCCGGACGTGCTCGCCGGGGTAGACACCGACAGTCACGTCGAAGCGCTCCCGAAGCGCCTCGATCCGGTCCAGCAGCGCGCTTTCGGGTTCGTCGGCAGTGACAGTCTCGGTGTGCTGGATCGTCCCGCTGAACGCCGCTTCGACCTCGCCGAACATCCCGCGCATCTCCTCGGGAACACCGGGAAAAACGTAGATATTCTCGACGTGACAGCCCGGGGCAACGCCCTCGGGATTCGGGATGAACGTCCCGCCTGCGGGGATGTCGGCCGTCCCGTCGGTGAGATCCGCACGAGCGTATCCGCGATGCGTTTCGATATATTCGAGCGCGTCCGTACTCGGAGCGAGTTCCTGCCCGACGGCCGCAGCGACGGCCTCCATCGTCACGTCGTCGTGGGTCGGCCCGATTCCGCCAGTGACGAGTACGGCGTCGTAGTCGGCGCGATACTCGTTGACGACCTGTGCGATGTCGGTGACGCGGTCGGGAACGGCCGTGACGCGCTCGACGATGACGCCGCGGTCGGTCAACTGGCGGGCCAACCAGGCTGCGTTCGTGTTGACGGTATCCCCGGCCAGCAGTTCATCCCCGACGCTCACCAGCGCGACGCGCATACTCGGCGTAGGGAGTGCAGAAGCAAAGACGTGGCGACCGTCGGTCGGCACTCGTCCGGCAGTCCAAGCGTGGCCGACAGTATCAGCCCATCCCCGGTGGTGGGCCTTGATCACGCGGATCGTCCTCGTCTTCGACATCGAGCCCGACTTCCTCCCGACGCTTCTCCAGGGTCCGGATCTGCCGCCAGTAGTAGGCGCTGCCACCGACCGCGACGAGCAAGAGCAGCCCGAAGAAGCCCCCGAAGATCAGGATGTCGCGGTCGAGATAGTACTCCACAAGGAGCGTGTCGCTGTCGGCGTCTGACCAGCGAAGATGGACCCGGCCGTCGACCCGGTCACGTTCGTAGCCGCCGGGGTTGACCCGCGAGAGCAGCGGAATGCCGACGTTCGTCGAGCGCGGCAATACGACCTCGTAGCTTCCATCGGCAAACGTCGGTGTCCGGACGCTCTTGCCGTTTTTCTCGGCCGTGAACGCGAGTCGTCCGTCCCGGTTCGGCAGTTTCATTCGGGTCCGATCGTCGTTTGTGTTGACCTCGAACGCCGTCGCGTTGACGACTGTGCCGTTGGGATAGCGGAACTTGAGCGCGCGTATCGGCAGCGGGTTTCGATTGTTGAACGCATCTCGCTGGTAGACGCTAAAGTGAGTCCGGTTGTCGATCCGGTAGACCGATTTGTAGGAGTCGGCACTGATCCAGAGCGTGCCGTTGGCGGTGGTGTTCCAGTCGTAGGTCGCGTTCTGATTCAACTCCTCGTCGGACGGGCCGCCACCGCCGAGACAGCCCGTGAGGACGACCACTAGCCCGAGTGCACAGAGGGCGAGATACCGACGATTCATGGAACGACTGCGAGCAGCTCCGCCGAGAGATACGACCCGATACTCGCCAGCAGCCCCGGCGGATCGGTTCCCTCTTTGCAGACGATACTCTGTTCGAGCAGCCCGAGTCGCTCGACGGTCACGATGTCCTGTGCGTGACCCGCGCGGTTGACTGTCGCACGAACTTCTGCCCGCGTCGCGCTGTTGACGTTGACGCGACCCGTCCCGCGCGTCCACTCGAACAGACGGTCACGCTCCTCGTCGGCCAGCCGGGCCGGCCCGTCTTCCTGTGGGACGAATCGCAGGGGGAGGTGCTGGACGAGGCCGAACCGGGTTCGAATCTGCTCGGGCGAACCCGGGCCGAGACCGATCTCCTCGCTCGGGATCTGGACCGTCTGGCCGGCGTCCAGATAGAAGCCGTCGTCGTCCCAGCGTTCGAGGGTTCCGACGTGGACCTCGCCCGCGCTGAGATGGGGTGTGATCTGCCCGAACTCCTCGCTGAGGAGGTTTCGCGCGATCGTCTCGTCAGGGCCTTCGATCGGCACCGTCGGGAAGTCGTCGTCACGGATGCCGACGTCGTAGGTTACGTCCAGATCGCCCAGCAGATTCTGGACTTGCGAGCGCAGCGAGTCCATCGTCCGCTCGCGGGCGTCACCGGCGACGTAACACTTTGTAGCGAGGACGACCATCAGGCTTCGAGTTCGTTTTCGACGTTGAGCTCGTCACGCAGTTCTTCGATCCGGTCTTCCATGGCGTCGACGAGCATCGTGTTCTCCATAGCCTCTAGCTGGGAGCCACAGTCCGGACACTCGAAGCCGAAGTCCATCGCCTCGCCGAACTCGAAGCGGATCCCACAGGTCTCACAGAGGTAGAACTCGTGGTCGTGCTCGTACTCCTCGCGCTGTTCGAGCGCGTCCAGCAGACGATACATCTCCTCTTCGAGCTGCTCGGGGATATTTTCGTAGTGGAACGTCCAGAGGTAGGTTAGCCACCCCGAATCCTCGTCACGCAGGCGGCGATAGCTCGCCAGGTCGTTCTCATAGAGGATGAACAACGCGCGGCGCACGTCGTTGAGTTCCAGGCCGAGTTCTTCGGCCAGTTCTTCGTCCGTCACTTCGCCGTCCGGCGGCGCGGCGGCGACGGGCATCCCTTTCGGTCCGACGAGTTCGTGGAGGTACTTCTGT
>Ga0207771_100379_pt1 | contig 27501 bp, 35 predicted proteins | sample A23M2SouthBayCA_2_FD_187731 | JGI IMG/M metagenome (GOLD analysis project Ga0207771, IMG submission 187731) | Aerobic enrichment media microbial communities from Eden Landing Ponds, California, USA - A23 M2 (2) (SPAdes) | ecosystem: Environmental > Aquatic > Marine > Unclassified | place...
AGCACCTGTTCGATCCCCAGCCGGTCTGCCAGTGCGGCGGCGTGCATCGGGCCGGCCCCGCCGAACGCGACCAGCGCGAACTCGCGGGGATCGTGGCCGCGTTCGACCGTCACCGCCCTGATCGCGCGGGTCATCGCAGCGTTGGCGACTCGGTAGACACCGGCTGCAGCCTCGCGAGCGCCAGCCAGCCCTGCCTCCTCGGCCAGTCGTCCGAGCGCGTCCCGCGCCGGGTCGACGGCGATCTCCAGATCTTCCCCGAGGACAGTGTCGGGGCCGAGATAGCCCAACAGGAGGTTCGCGTCCGTCACCGTGGGATCGGTCCCGCCGTGACCGTAGCAGGCAGGGCCGGGCGTCGCGCCTGCCGATCGCGGCCCGACTCGCAACGCCCCGCCCTCGTCGACCCAGGCGATCGACCCGCCGCCCGCACCGACAGTGTGGACGTCGACCATCGGGACGCGAACGGGGTGACCGCCGACATCGGCCTCGGTCGTCTGGACGGCCTCGCCGTCGCGGACGAGGCTCACATCGCTCGACGTACCGCCCATGTCGAAGGTCACCAGGCCCATCTCGTCGCCGTCGAGGATCGACGCACCGACGACGCCCGCTGCGGGCCCGGACATCACGGTCGTCGCCGCGTTGGCGCGGACGACGTCGACGTCCGCGATCCCCCCGTTGCCCTGCATCACACGGGGTTCGGGCAATCCGGCCGTGCTCGCCCGACCCACCAGCCGATCCAGATAGGCGTCGACGACAGGTGTGACGAACGCCTCCGCGACCGTCGTGGCGGTCCGCTCGTACTCCCGTACCGTGGCCAGAACCTCGTGAGACGCCGAAACCGGGCAATCGAGTTCCGCACGCAATATCTCGGCGACCTGCTGCTCGTTGTCGGGGTGAGCGTAGGCGTGCAGGAGGCTGACCGCGACGCTCTCGGCATCGATATCGGCTGCGAGATCACGGGCAGCCCCGGCCTCGACAGCTGTCTCGATTCCGTCGGGCGTCGCACGTTCCTCGACAGAGTAGCGTCGCTCGCGCGGGACGAGCGGGTCGGGCTTCTCCGCCGAGAGGTCGTAGAGTGCGGGCCGGTCCTGGCGAGCGATCTCGATCACGTCCGCGAACCCCGCGGTCGTCACCAGTGCCATCTCCGCACCGTCGCCCTCCAGCAACGCGTTGACTGCGACAGTCGTGCCGTGACGGAAGCGGTCGATATCGGCGGGCTCGATCCCGGCACGCTCGCAGGCGACCCGGATCCCGTCGATGACCCCCTCGCTCTGGTCGTCGGTCGTGGGGACTTTTGCAGTCGTCAGCGCCCCGTCGACGACCAGCGCGACGTCGGTGAACGTGCCGCCGACGTCGACCCCGAGCCAGACCGATGTCATTGCTGGACTGTCCGGGGCCACCGGCTAAATCCCCTCGGTCACGAATCCGTCCATTCCTACGTAAGAAATAATACGGTCGGCTGTGTCAACAATTCACTATGGGCGCACCAGGGCGAGACGTCGAGTACACGATGGCGGACGTCACCAAAGTCTTCGAGGATCGAGACGACTACGCCGAGCCGCTGACCGCCAGCGAGATCGCCGAGGAAGTCGGCTGCTCGCGTCGAACGGCGCTGAACAAGCTGACCGAGTTGGCCGAGAAAACAGACGTGACGAGCAAGAAAGTCGGGGGCCGCAGCCGCGTGTGGTGGATCCCGGTTCGAATCGAACGATGAGTGAGCGGACCGCGGTCTACACAGTCGATCCCGAGACTGCCCAGCTACTGGGAAGCGAGATTCGCGCAGTGATCCTCGACGAACTGTCCGAGGGTGACCGCTCGATCACACAGTTGAACGAACTCCTGGACGAGCGCGGGTTCGACCTGGCCGAAACGTCCGTGCGCCACCACGTCGGCGTCCTCGAAGACGCTGGCATGCTCGAAGTCGCCCGTCGAGAAGACGTCAACGGCGGGACACGGAAGTTCTACCGGGCGACAGTACGAGCGTACGCCTTCGACACCGCTGATGCCGAGACACGACTGCACGCGATGCAGGGGCTAGTCCGAGCGGAACTGCTCTCGCTTTGCTCGCGCCTCGGTGCGACTCATCGCGAGGATTTCGCCGCTGCCGCTGGGAGTCTCGATGCCCGCGACTGCTACGAGAACGGGAACGAGGGCGCGTACGTCCTTCGCGAACTGGTCGAGCGTGCGCTTGCGGACCTCGAAACAAGCGGGACGCTCGACGAGCGGCTGCCGCCGACCTCCTGATACGAACCGCTGGAACGGTTTACCGCCCCGACCGCCCGACTCCGGCGATCGATTCGGAACAGACGTACAGCGGCCCGTATGACTTTTCGCGACTGTATCCGGTAGAACGGGCCAGAGACGGTCTAAATTCCTCATTTTGGAGAATATAGGGTTGAACTGCCGCTCCACGTTGAGTTGGGAACAACACGAAACGTTCACGAGTTATATTCCAGCGCAGAACTCAATCAACAACGCAGCCGCCTTCAGTCAGAGTTCTCAATTGAATATTGGATCCAAGTATAGGAACAGCCCCATAGTGTTTTAGTACGCTTTTGGCAATTACCTCGTATGACAGAACTGATTTACCATGACCCGACTGATCGGACTGGACAGTCACCCTTCGATACCGCAATCCGTGAGATCATTGACGGTGAAGCTCTAATCGCGTGCCCGTATATCGCACCGGACTATCTCGAAGACATTACCGACCAAGCAGCCAACTGGTCACTTTTAACCGACGTAGGAGAATGGTTGAGTATCCACGGTAGGTCGAGCCGTGAAGCGATCCAGAACTTCCTTATTGACCATCGTGATCAGGTTCGGCACGTCAATAACCTCCACGCGAAAGTTGTCCTTGGTAACGACCGAGCGTTAATCGGGTCGGCGAATTTCACCACGAAAGGACTCACCGGACGAACAGAGATGTCCGTCCTGCTTGATGAACAGGAAACGATCGATGAACTCACGGACTGGTTTGAAACCGTCTGGATGGTATACGATCCGCCTGAAATCGACCGGGTCAACACGTATATCGAAACAGCGGATGACACGCCCAGTCCAGCTCACACCCGGTCAAGCGTCTCATTTCCTTCAGACGAATCACCAGGAACAGCCTCTCTGAGCACTCCGTCTGGCGTGGAAGATACGATTGCTGTCGAACAGGAGAATAGTCACGCAGATCTTGTGCAGCGAGTTGCTGAAGCACCCAGCCCGGAATGGGCGTATTCGTATCTCAAGTTAGCCAACGAACTCCTGTCTGAGGTTGAACTATCCAACGATGACCCTCGGTTACTCATGTCGCTTCCGCAAGCAGGGACACTTCCAATAACGGTGAACAATCGGTACGCGTTAGTTGCGTTTCGAGATGAGCAGTCCAGAACCGAATTCATCTTACCATCTGATGCTCCCGAAACTGAGGCGTATGTTGAGGACGCAGACTACTCTGGCCGATTCGATCCGATCTATGGTGAAGATAAATCAGAGACACCGTGGTTCGTTGGGTTCGATGGACTGCCTCAACAGCCTGTAGATGACATCTTCAGAGAATTATGGGTTCAGGCAGTCAAGGACGAGATGGAACGCGCGACTGCATCACCGTATAAGAAATACCATGAACCGGTCTTCTACAAAGCTGCGCAGAACCGAGCGTATCGTGAGCGAGTAATCAGTGAAGCGTTTTGATAGACCAGTACTCGTACAGGGGGCGGTAATTAGTCGGTTAGGCGGCCAAGATCGTAGAACATGAGCGTGGTGTTCTGGTTCCCGCCACCGTTGGGGAATGCCTTGGCGAATCCGTATTTTTCGTAGAATTCAACAACGTCATCTTGGGAGTGAAGAATAACCAGCCTGAATGGAGTATCTGACTCCAGTGTGTCTGCGAGAACGTGTTTCACGAGGTACTCCCCGAGCCCTTCGTCTTTGAACTGTTCATCAACAGCGAGATGCCCGAGAAGCCTAGCGGGCATATCGAATGGCCCCTCGTACAGTTCGCTTGCGCCGTCGGCTTCCTCTTCGTTGTAGTCGTCGTCTCGTAACGAGTTCGGTGATACGCAGAAGAACGCGGCGAACTCACCGTCGAAGTACACTAACCTTGTTTTCCCGAGTCGTGCTCGCTGATAGTTCTCAACCTCATCTGTATTGATAAAGTCGTTAAACCAGCCCTTGCCACAGTCAAATTCCGGGAGAGATTCACCCAGCTTGTACGGACGGATGTCCACCCGTGGGTGGATTTTCTCGAAGTTAGAAGTCACTGGGAATGAAGAAGCAGCAGACAGATAAAAAGGTTAATTAAGCGTCTTCTTGGAGAGCCTCGCGGTGTCGGGCAAGGTCATCTTCCATCTCCTCCGGAGCTTCGAATTCGTCCATCTCGCCACGGAGATGGTTGAATTCGTCTTCGGTGAGGGACGGAACGGGTTGTGGGTAAGCCATCCTAAGTATAGGTCAGTCACGCAGGCATATAATAGTTAACACTCAAACTCAATCGGTCCGTATACAGTCTGAGACCCGCGTTCTAAGCTTCATACCTCTATGTGAGTCTGCACTATCTTGAGCAACGGAAGAATCTGATCAAGCACCCCACAATTCTATATCGCAGTATATAGTTTATCACGACACACGCGGGTCTTTTGGCATTCAAGCGAGAACAGCAGGTACATGGTCCAGAACGTCGCGCCAGTGATGGCAGAGCTCGAACTCGAGGATTTTCATCTGCTCTCGGGGATCGAGCAGGGGATGCGCTTCTCGGAGTGGGTCCAGCGGGAGAAACTGCCCGAGTTCTCGGGACTCACCGAGGAGAACGTCGAGTATCGGCTCGATCGGTGTATGGATCGCGAGCTGATCGAACGGAAGACGATTCAATACGAGGGGTACACCCTCACTTTCGAGGGGTACGACGCGCTGGCGCTGCACACCTTCGCCGAGCGCGAGACGATCAGCGGCGTGGGCGCACCCCTGGGCGTCGGCAAGGAGAGCGACGTCTACGAGGTCCAGTCCTACCGGCCGCTGGCACTGAAATACCACCGCGAAGGCTACACCAACTTCCGGGAAGTGATGAAAGAGCGCGAGTACACCGCCGACCGCGAGCACGTCTCCTGGCAGTACACCGCTCGCAAGGCTGCCGAACGCGAATACGACGCCCTCGAAACCCTCTATCCCGACGTACGCGTTCCCCAGCCGATCGATCACAACCGCCACGCCATCGTCATGGAGCGGATGGACGGTGTCGAGCTCTCGAAAGCCGGTCTGGACCCCGGGCAAGTGGTCGGAATCCTGAACCTGATCCTCGAAGAGATCCAGACCGCCTACCACGAGGGGTACGTCCACGCCGACATCAGCGAGTACAACGTCTTCGTCGACAGCGACGGGATCACGATTTTCGACTGGCCCCAGGCCGTGCCGACCGACCACGAGAACAGCGACGAACTCCTCGAACGCGACGTCACCAACATCGTCGGCTACTTCCGGCGCAAACACCCCCAGACGATCCCCGAAACGATCGATATAGAGCGCGTGAGCAGCGCGATCCGGAACGACGAATTCGAGTCGGTGCTGGCGTTCGAAGAGTGACAAACTGTATATTGCTATATCAAATCTATAGGGCGTCGACGATCGTCGCCCTGTCCGGGCGAGGGCTACAAGAGGTTTTTATCGTGGCGGCCCGAAGACGCAGATATGGGTTCCCGAATCAAGCGAGCACTCAGTCGTGCAAAGTACGCAGCAATCGGCGCGTCGGTCGGCGCATTCCTCGGCGCGCTCATCAGTCGGAACGCAGCCAGTACCGGGGCCGGCCTCGGCGCGCTTGTCGGCGCGACGGCCGGCGAGAAGCGCGTCGACGTCGACGAGTTCGTCGGCAACGTCCGTGACCGCAAGGGGAAAAAGGCAGCCGACGAGGCGTAGTCCGGACGCGTTTTTAAATACGATCACGCCGTAGCCAGCGAGTGATGGCGGGTCCGTCCTTCGACATCCCCGCGTGGCCGCGGCGACGCTATCCCTACAGCGGCGGCGTCGAGTACGAGGGTGAGACGGTGTTCACGCTGACGCCCAGCGAGGACCACACCGACGAGACGCTCACCCGACTCGTCGAGGCAGTCATCGGAGAGTCATACACCTACGGCGACTGGTTCGACCTGCCGATGCCGCTGTTTCTCGTCCACGACGACGAGACAGACGATGTCTTCCGCGTCGCCGTCCGGGACGGGACCGTCGAGTTACACGTCCTGCCGGCGACCGAGTCGGTGGGACTGCGGCGCTTCTACGGCCGACTCGTCGAGGAGAGCGGGACGAGTTGGTCTGTCGAGTGTCGCGTCGAATCTCCGTGAAAAAGCGTATCGTTACTGGCGACGACGGCCCGCGAGCGCCGCGAGTGCAAGAAGTCCAACGAGCGCGAGTAGCGGACCGAATCCGGGACCGAAGGCCGATCCCGTGTCGTCACTGTCAGGGGTGGTCGAAGTCTCGGTCGTTGGCGACGGTGTATCAGTCGCGTCCGGATCGAATCCCGTGACTGTGACCGATTCCGAGACGCCCTTGGCCGAGACGGTGATCGTCTGTTCGCCGGGTGACTCGATCGGGATTGTGAGCCGTCCCTGTGCGTTCGTCGTGCCGACTTCTTCCTCACCAAGTGTCACCGTGGCGTTGGCCACGCGGTCGTTGTACTCGTCGGTGACAGAGATTTCGACGTTCTCACCGACGACGACACGTGCTGCGGACGTGTTCACCGTCAAGTCGGGCGCGCGCGAAATCTGGAAGGTCTCGGTGATTGAAGATTCTTCGACGAAAAGCGTCGCTTCGGAAGATCGGTAGCCGGGTTTCGAGAGCGTCACCGTCGGTTGGGAGTTGACCGGGACCTGAAACGTCTGCGCACCGTTCGAGAGCGTCTGGCTCGTCGTGATCGAACCGACCTGAACGGTCACGTTTTCGATCGGTTGTGCCGGGTCGAAATACCGATCCACGACAGTGATCGAGGCCTGAACTTGCCCCCGCTGTAGTGTGACGGTCGGACGAACGTGTCCCTGTACTTCGAGAGTGGTCGTATTGCGGAGATACCCACGCTTGCTCACAGTGAGTTCGTAGGGTGTGTCCGTCCCGACCTCGATGTAGTCGGACTCGATCTGGCCGTTCTGGTCGGTCTCACCGTCGATGACAGCATAGCCGTTTTTGCTGAGGTTTACCTGCGCGTTCGGGACCGCGTTCCCCTGCGTGTTTTCGACGGTGATCGTCGCCAGGGCGTCCGCGTAGACCTCGATCTCGACACCATCGGCACTGACATCTCCTGGGTTTTCGATCACGTACGGTTCGTTTCGAACGTAACTGTTTGACTGGACATCAATCTCGACGCGCTTGTCGTCGGGCACGTCGAGGTACGTCCGCCCGTTGCTCGCTGTCGTCGAAGTCGTCGATCCGCCGTCCCAGGTCGCGTTCAGCGTCGCCCCGCCGACGGAGTTTCCGTTCTGCGTGAGAACAGTGACCTCAACCGCTACGGTATCAGCAGTCGCGTTCCCGACTCCGATCCCCCCGACGGCGACACTCGCGATGAGTAACAGCGCCAGAACCGGCGCACGCGCTGACTTTGTATCCATGGTTACCACTGTGCAAGGGAATCATAAATCTCTATCGGCACTCGAAATTCATCCGGACAGATCAGAACGTCGTCTCGTCGCTGTCGGCGAGCAGGGCGTCGACTTCCGGACGGTCCACGGTCGTCAGCGGCCCCGGAATCGTCCGGGTGAGCGCGGCCATCGCGACCCCGGCCGCGAGCGCGTCGTCGGTGTCGGCCCCCTCCAGCAGCCGTGCGAGAAACGCCCCGATAAACGCCTCGTGCTGACCCGTCTCGTCGACCGCGTCGGTCTCGATAGCGTCCTTGTCGTGGATCACACCGTCGTGATAGGCCAGCGCGCCGTACTCACTGCGGGTGATGACGACCATGTGGAAGTCCCACTCGGCGGCGATCGTATGCGCCATCTCCCGTGGCTGACCGTTCCGATCGAGCACCGCCCGAACGTCTTGTTCGGAGGCGAACAGGACATCGACGGCGTCGAAGACGTTCGTCACGGTGGCGCGTGCTTTCTCGACCGACCACATCGACGGCCGATAATCGAGGTCGAACGCCGCGAAATCACTCCCGCTGCCGCCCGCCCGTAGAATCGCCTGGACGGTCTCGGCGGCCGTCGAGGACAGCGCCATCGTGCTCCCGGCAGCGAAGACACTCGCGGCCGACTGGACCTCGTCCATCGCGAGTTCACCGGGTGTCATCGTCGCAGCCGTCGACTCGGACCGATCGTCGATTTGCAGCGTCTCGCGTGGCTGAGGGGCTGACTCGTAGAACGTCAGTCCCTGGCGACCCTCGCCGCTTCGAGCGACGTCGGTTTCGATTCCGTGTTCGTGCAACTCGGCGAGGACGCGTCGGCCCAGCGGCGAGTCCGGGAGTTTCGACAGCCAGAGCGCGTCGGTTCCCATCCGCCCGGCCGCGACGGCGACGTTGCTCGCGGTCCCGGTCGTCCGCATCCGCACGTCGGTCGCAGTTTCGAGTCGTTCGTTACCTTCCGGCGACAGCCTGAGTGACGTGTCCCCAACAGTGACCAGATCTGCCATAGCACACTCATCACGACCCAGGGGTTTAGTTGTATGTCCGACCTAGCAGACGGCCTCAAACAACGTCCAGGTCGCCTCCTCGTCCAGCGAGTCGCCGATCTCCCGCTCGGTGACGATCTCGAAGCCGGCCGCTTGCACCTGTTCGCGAGTCCTGTCAGGTCCGGCAATATGCCACTGCATTTCGGCACCGCCACCGAGCCAGTCCGGACTGGTCCCGCGCCACTCGCTGGTCCCCTCGACGAGGAGTAGCCGACCGCCCGAATCCAGGACGCGTGCAAGCTCCTCGAAGACGACCTGGTGATCACCTTCGGGAACGTGGATCACCGACCACAGCGCCGTCACGGCGTCGAAGGCCCCGTTCGAAAAGGGAAGCCGGGTCATGTCACCCTGTGTGAGCGCTGCGGCCGGTGCGTTCTCGCTGGCCCGAGCAAGTTGGCCACGGGAGATGTCGATACCGATCCCATCGACGGCTTCGAGGCTGGAGAGAACGGGCATACCCTGCCCACAACCAACATCGAGGAGCCGTGCGCCCGGCGGCAGGTCGGCGAGAAACGACGCGAGCGCCTCGACGTCGTCGCTGTCGTCAGTTCGCTGGGCAGCGTAGTCTTCGACCAGCGCGTCGTAGCCGTCTCGAACCGTCCGCTTGTCGACCATCTATCGAGCGTTGGCGTGGTCGTCTCTTGAAACCCCGCGGTAGTGTGAGAGTGAGGATCATACCGAGTGGAGTGGGTTAAGTCACTCGACCCGAAAAGAGGGGGTATGGCCGATCGTATCCTGCGGGTCAACGCCTACACGACCTTCGATCTGCTCGACGCCGTCGTGGAGGGTCACGGCTTCGAGGAGGAAGCGTTCGCCGTGTTGAACGTCACGGCCCCGCGGACGGATCCCGATCACGTCGAACTCCAGCTTGAACTGGACAACACCCAGCTCTCGGAAGTGCCAGCCCACGCCGAACGAGTCACGCTGTCGGCAGGCCAGGCTCGCGAACTGGCTGCGGAACTGGACAGGTACGCCGAAAAAGTCGAACGCGCACAGGCTGAGGAGTGATACTGCCGGCAGTATGAGAAGCCAAACGAGTTCGAGAGCCGATCAGGAGAAATCGATGTCGGCCGAGCTGTCTCGGCGGTCGAAGGAGACTTCCAGAATGCCGTTGTTGTAGGTCGCACTCGCCGAATGCTCGTCGACGGCGACCGGCAGCCGAACACGCTCGAAGTACTCCCGCTCGGGTCCGGAGGCGTCGATTGTCAGCTCCTCGCCGTCGCACTTGAGGTCGATGGCCTCTTTCTCGACGCCCGGAATATCCGCGACGACACGGACGGACTCGTCTTCCTCGTAGATATCCAGATGGATGTCACGGCTCGGCGCTCGCCCGCCATCAGCCGCCTGGCGCTCGACGTGCATGTCGAAGTCGCCGTTTGTCATCTCGTTCATCATCCGTTCGAGTTCGCGAAAGAAGTCGTCGAAAGGGTCGTCACGGTCGTCTCGTCTCATACCACCCGATACGGCCGTCCCGCCCAAAAGCCTTCGGCTCGCGACGGTTTTTCGTCAGTATCGCGGCCGGTTTCGACCACCGACCGTTCCCGGCGACTGCACAATACCGAAAAGCGTTTACTCGCTACCGTAGCAATTTAAAACGGAGATATTCCTATGAGTGCAAACGACCCGGTCCGGATCGGGATCAACGGCTTTGGGCGTATTGGCCGCTGTGCCTTCCGTTCGGCGCTGAACAACGACGACGTCGAGATCGTGGGGATCAACGACGTCATGGACTTCGAGCAGATGGAGTACCTGGCGAAGTACGACAGCAACCTCGGCAACCTGCCGTACGACGTCTCTCTGGATGGAGACACCCTGAACGTCGGCGAGAACGCGATTTCGCTGCACAACATCCAGAGTCCCGAGGAACTGCCGTGGGACGATCTGGACGTCGACGTCGCCATCGAGTCGACCGGCATCTTCCGGACGAAAGACGACGCCTCGGCCCACCTCGAAGCCGGTGCGGACAAGACGCTGATCTCCGCGCCGCCGAAGGGCGACAAGCCTGTGCCGCAGTTCGTCTTCGGCGTCAACGAAGACGAGTACGACGGTGAGGACATCGTTTCGGGAGCCTCCTGTACGACCAACAGCGTCTCGCTGCCGATGTACGTCCTGCTGGAGGAGTTCGGCGTCGAGGCCGCCGAGATGACGACCATCCACGCCTACACCGGCTCCCAGAGCATCGTCGACGGGCCCAAGAGCAAGACTCGCCGTGGCCGCGCCGCCGCGGAGAACATCGTCCCGACGACGACCGGTGCGTCGACGGCGACGACGGACATCCTGCCCGAGCTCAAGGGCAAGTTCGAGGCGATGGCCGTCCGCGTTCCGACCCCGACCGGGTCGATCACCGAGATCGTCGTCGACCTCGACGGTAACCCGAGCGTCGACGAGATCAACGCCGCCTTCGAGGAGTACGCAAACGGCGAACTCGAAGGGTCGATGGGCGCGACCTGGGACGAAGTGGTTTCGCGAGACATCGTCGGCTGGGAGTACGGCTCCTGTGTCGACCTCGACCAGACCTCGACGACGGAGGGCGGCGACCTCGCGAAGATCTTCGCCTGGTACGACAACGAGATGGGTTACACGAGCCAGATGATGCGTCTGGCCGAGTACATCGCGTAAGCCCGCCCCGTCCAAACGTATCGATTTTTCAGCCACACACGCCACACCAGACATCACACCATGCCCGAATACAACACGCTCGACGATCTCGAAGACGGCCAGCGCGTCCTCGTCCGACTCGACCTGAACTCCCCGGTCGAGGACGGGGTCGTGCAGGACAACAACCGATTCGACCGCTATTCCGAGACGGTCGCTGCACTCGCCGACGCCGACCACAGGGTCGTCCTGATGGCCCATCAGGGCCGACCCGGCCGGGACGACTTCGTCTCGCTGCAACAGCACGCCGACATCCTCGCAGAGCACGTCGGCAAACCAATCGAGTTCGTCGCCGACACCTTCGGCGAGGACGCTATCGCAGCCATCGAGGGCCTCGAAGCGGGTGAGATTCTCCTGCTGGAGAACACCCGGATGACCGACGACGAACTGCCCGAAAAGCCCGCCGAAGAGCACGCCGAAAGCGAGTTCGTCCAGACGCTCGCACCCTACTTCGACGCCTACGTCAACGACGCCTACTCGGCGGCCCACCGCGCCCACGCCTCGACCGTGGGCTTCCCGGTCGTCCTCCCGGCGTACGCCGGCCTCGTGATGGAACGCGAGTACGAATACAACACCTCAGTCGCCAACAAGGAGTTCGACGGCCCCGTCACGATGGTCTGTGGCGGCAACAAGTCCGAGGACGTCATCAGCGTCGTCAACAACCTCGGCGGAAAGGTCGACAATTTCCTGCTGGGTGGCCTCCCCGGCGAGCTGTTCCGCCGTGCCCAGGGCTATCCTGTCGGCCACGACCTCGAAGGGATGGACCTCCTCGATAATCAGTGGGACGAGACGAAAGACACCCTCGAAGACCTCGTCGAGAATCGACTCGACGAGTTCGGTCTTCCGGTGGACTTTGCCTACGAGGGCGAGGACGGCGACCGTGCCGAAATCGCCCTGGAGGACATCGAGGAGAAAGAAGACGGCTACCTCGACATCGGCCACGACACCATCGAGGACTACCTGCCCTGCATCGAGGAGTCCGACGCCGTCTTCGTCAAGGGCGCAGTCGGCGTCTTCGAGGACGAACGCTTCGCCGACGGCACGGTTGAACTGATCTCGGCCATCGCCGAGGCCGACTGCTTCTCGGTGATCGGCGGCGGCGACACCGCCCGGACGCTCGACCTCTACGACATCGACGAGGACAACTTCGATCACGTCTCCATCGCCGGCGGCGCGTACCTCAACGCGCTCACTGGCAAGGAACTGGTCGCCGTCGAAGTGCTGAAAGCGAACGCCTGAGGCGTTCGCTCGCGCTTTTTGGTCTTTGCAGACACGCAAAACGAGACGACTGTCCGGATATTTGCCAATAAAGCCAACAATACGAAGTACCATTCCAGATAAGTATTTACGCCTGCGAGACTAACGCTCACTCGTGACTCCGCCGTATGGCAACCGCCCGAGACGCTGGTAGTCGGGACGGGGGCGGGTCGACAGATCCCATCTCCGTCGTGCACGTCGACGACGACAGTGAGTTTCTCTCGGCGACCGACGCGTTCCTCACGGCCCGCGCCGGCGACGTCGAGATCGAGACGCTGACCGATCCGAACGCCGTGCTCGACCGCCTCGAAACCGGCAGTGTAGACTGTGTCGTCAGTGATTACTCCATGCCCGAGATGGACGGGCTGGCGTTGCTGGAGGCAGTCCGGGAGACCTGGCCTGAAGTGCCGTTCGTCCTCTACACTGGTCGTGGGAGCGAAGAGGTAGCAAGCGACGCGATCGCCGCGGGCGTCACCGAGTACGTCCAGAAAGGCAGCGGGACCAGTCACTACGACCTGCTGCTCCGGCGCGTCCGGAACGCCGTGGCGGCCCACCGCGCCCAGCAGCGCGCGACCGAACTCGAACACGTCGCGGGCGTCATCAGAGAGATCAACCAGGCATTGCTGCGTGCGGACAGCCACGAGTCGCTGTTCGCCGATGCCACAGAGACGCTGGCGGCAGCCGAGCCGTACACCGGAGCCTGGATCGCAAGCGTCGCCGACGGGCGGCTGACGACGGCTGCGTCGGTCGGGCCCACCGAGTGTCGCTGTTTCGAGTCCGACTCCTCGACAGTGGGAGCGCTCTCACGGGAGGCCATCGACACCGAGCGACTGTGCATCCGCCAGCGGATCAACCCTGACTCGATCGACGACGACGCAGGATTCGTGCCGGGAGAAGACTACCGGTCGGTGGCCGCCGTACCGCTGCTGGCAGACGACGACGTTGTCGGCGTCCTCGTGGTCTTCGGCCACGACGCCGAGGCGTTCGACGCGGCCGAGTGTGCCCTCCTCGAAGAAGTCGCGGGAGACATTGGCTTTGCCGTCCACGCAATCTCGCTCCGAGAGCAACTCGAACACCGTGCGACCGAACTCGAACTGCTCTCGCGCGTACTCAGACACGATATCCGCAACGACATCCAGATCGTCCTCGGGTGGTGTGCCCTGCTCGCGGAAGGGGTTGCAGGAGACCAGCGGGCCTACGTCGAGAAGATCGAGACGACGAGCCGACACATCGCCGAGCTGACAGACAACGCTCGCGAAATCGTCGAGGCGATCGTCGCCGACGGCGACACACCGCTGGAGGAAACCGACGTCGTGGCCCTGCTCGAATCCGAAGTCGAGAAAGCAGCTGAAGCGTTCGAGGCCGCCACGTTCACGCTGACCGACCACACCGGCGGGCCGACCGTCCTGGCGAACGAGATGCTGTCCTCGGTGTTCCGAAACGTCCTGAACAACGCCGTCCAGCACAACGAGGGCGACGCCCCGCGAGTCGAGGTCGTTCTGACCGAAACCGACGACAGCGTCGTCGTCGAAGTCGTCGACGACGGCCCCGGGATTCCCTCGGAACGCAGAGAGACAGTCTTCGGGAAGGGCGAACGCGGCTTCGGCAGCGGCGGCACGGGGATGGGGCTGTATCTCGTCGCGACGCTCGTCGATCTCTACGATGGCACGGTCAGGATCGAAGACGGCGATCCCGGTGCTGCGGTCGTGGTCGAACTCCCGACAGTCTGATTTTTGTCTCTGGTGGTCGAACCACCGTCCATGCAGATCGGAATCGTCTCTGACACCCACGACAACGGCGACGTGGTCGAACGCGCCGTCGAAGTCTTCGAAAACGCAAACGTCGCGGCGGCGATCCACTGCGGAGACATCGTCGCGCCCTTCTCGGCGACGCCGTTCGACTCGTCGTTCGACTTCTACGCCGTCCGGGGCAACAACGACGGCGAGTGGAACCTTCAGAACGCCGTCGACGACTTCGGCACGTACCTCGGCGAGATGGGCGAACTTACGCTGGGCGGGGCCGAATTCGCGATCTATCACGGCACGAGCGAACCCATCGTCGACGCGCTACTCGACTGCGGGAGCTACGACTACGTCCTGCGCGGGCACACTCACGAGCGCGTCCACGAAGAGCGTGACGGGACGGTCCACCTGAATCCGGGTGGTATCTCGATCCCGCCCGCGCCAGGCGAACCCGCCGCGGTCGTGCTGGACACCGATACTGGCGGGGTCGAGTTTCACGACATCGGATGAGTTCCGTTCGTCAGGTCGTCGCGTCCGTCCGACGGGAGAGGTACGCGTACACGACGACGGTCCCGACGATTCCCAAGGGTGCGCCGTAGACGACCTGTGTAATCACATCCGGCGGGCCGACCGTCGCACCGAGGACGTACCCACCGCCGACTCCAAGCGCGACGGCTCGTGCCTGTCGCTCGCGCGCAGTCGGCTCGTACTCGCGCGATCCGTAGGCCTCTCGGCGCACCCAGTACCAGATCGCCGGCAGCAACAACAGGCTCGCGATCACCCACGACGTAGAGCCACCGAGTCCGCGCGCTCGCGCGTCGGCCGAAATCGTGTAGACGAGCGCGAGCACCGACCCGAAGAACATCGCGATCCACAGCGCTCCGAAGACGACGATCGGGATCCCATAGACGACCATTCATTTACTTTCCCCATTTGTCGGATAAAAGTATTCGGAAGTCTCGCCAGGCGTTCGGACTGGTCCATCGCCAGTTTAGTGCAAACTCACACTAAGACTTTTCCGTGGTGGCGACCGACAATCGAACATGAGCACACCGGACGAAGTCGGAGAGGGGACCGTCTCCGGCAATCAGGTGTCGATTCCGGCACACATCCGACGACGGTTCGACATCGAGAACGGGGACGTGATCGAGTGGCAGGTCGTCGACGGGGAACTCAGAGTCGAGGTCCGGCAGGCCCGGACGGGGGCTTTCGAGGGCTTCGAACCTGGGGCGTCCGAGGCGGATGTCGACACTGTCGAGGAACACGATCGATTCGGACTCGAATGACGCGTGCAGTCGTCGATACGACTGTCCTGTACGCCGCCGGGAACAGGCGCGCGTCCCGCCACGAAACTGCGCTGGCGATCGTCCGCGACGCGGATCGGGGACGTCTTCCGGCGTTGATCGTGCCCGATCCGATCCTCGTCGAAACGATGAACGGGCTGGCCAGGGACATCGGCCACGAGACGGCGACCGATTTCCTGGAACGTCTCCAGCGAAGCGGCCAGTTCGACATTCGACGCGCCCCGACCGCAGTCTGGCAGACGGGAGTGGATCTGTTCGGCCGTGTCGCGCGGCTGTCGCTGGCCGACGCCGTCCTCGTGGCCAGTGCCCGACACGTCAATTCGAAGTACGTCTACAGCTTCGACGACAACTTCGACGGTCTCGACGGTTTCGACCGGCTCGCTACTGCTGACGATCCGTTTTCCTGACAGACGTACGACGACCGTCGGCAGTAACGCCTAACCCACTCCCACTCCGAGAGACAGGCATGAACCACGACCTCCGTGCGCCCGCCGAGACTGCTCTGCAGCAGTGTATGGGCCTGCAGCCCAACGAATCGTGCTTGATCGTCACCGACGACGAGCGCTGGCCGATCGGCAAATCCCTCTACGACGTCGCCTGCGAGATTACCGCTGATGCGACGATCATCCGCTATCCGCCGGGCGATCAGCACGGTGAAGAGCCGCCCAAGGCGGTCGAGGCCGCTATGGCCGAACCGGACGTGCTGCTCGCGCCGACCACCAAGAGTCTCAGCCACACACGGGCGCGCTCGAACGCGACGGCGGCGGGTGTCCGCGCGGCCACCCTGCCGGAGATCACCGAGGACGTGTTTGTCTCGGGGCTGGATGCCGACTACGAATCCATCCGGGAGCACTGCCGCGAGATGCTCGAATACGTCGACGAGGCCGAACAGATCCGCGTAACTTCGCCCTCGGGGACCGACATCACGCTCGAACCCGGCGACCGGGAGTGGCTCGAAGACACCGGGATCGTCCACGAACCCGGCGCGTTCTCGAACTTGCCTGCGGGCGAGGTGTTCGTCAGCCCCGAAACCGCCGACGGGCGGGTCGTCGTCAACGGAACGATGATGCCCCACGGTCTGCTCGACAAGTCCCAGACTGTGGCGTTCGAGGTCGAAGACGGTCAGGTCACGTCGATCGAGGACGACGCCGTTCGCGAGCAGGTCGAAGCCGCAGCCGAAGAAGTCGGCGGCGACGCCTACAACCTCGCCGAACTCGGGATCGGGACGAACGTCGCCGTCGAGCGACTGATCGGATCAGTCCTGCTCGACGAGAAAGCCGGCGGCACAGTTCATTTCGCCATCGGTGACGACGCCTCGATCGGCGGCGACGTCGACGCGCCGCTGCACCTCGATGGGATCGTTCGCGATCCCACCGTGTACGCCGACGGCGAGGAAATCGAGCTGCCGACACCGTAGTCGGCATGACAGCTGAGCCGAAGTCGGCGGACAACGCCGTAGCCGCAAGTGCTATCCCCGTGGTCTGACACATACAAACAAATGACCAGAAGTGAGACCCACGGGACCCAGCGGGTCGCAGTCCTCGCCGACTCGCAGAATCTCTACCACACGGCTCGCAGTCTCCACGAGCAGAACATCGACTACGCGGAGTTACTCGACGCGGCAGTCGACGGCCGGTCGCTCACACGCGCAATCGCATACGTCATCAAGGCCAACGCGCCCGAGGAGGAGTCCTTTTTCGACGCACTGGTCGACATCGGCTTCGAGACGCGCATCAAGGAGATCCGGACGTTCGGCGATGGCTCCAAAAAGGCCGACTGGGACGTCGGGATGAGTCTCGACGCCGTCTCACTCGCGCCCCACGTCGACGCGATCGCACTCTGTACCGGCGACGGCGACTTCGCACGGCTCTGTACCCACCTCCAGCACGAGGGCGTCCGCGTCGACGCACTCTCCTTCCGCGAGTCGACGGCCGAGTCGCTCATCGACGCAGCCGACGGGTTCATCGACCTCAGCGAAGATACGGATCGGTTCTTGCTCTAGAACAGCGTCCAGAATTAGACCGGGCGACCGCCTTCGGAGGTGCCGACCAGCAGTGCACCGGCTGCAAGTCCGAGTACACCGATGCCGCCGACGATGACCGGCAGGTCGGTCATACCCAGTGCGAGGAGTGCGACGCTGCAGACCACCAGCAGGACCGCACCGACGCCAACTTTCGTCGATCGAGATACCATACCCGGGGTTAGGAGAGCCACTACTTAAACTGCGTCAAATGCTTCGAACGACGACCGGAAGGCGTTTGCCTCGTGGCGGCCCAGACGAGGGTATGACAGACGCGGCGTCGCCGGTCGAGGACGACCACCGGATGCTCACCCGGATCGCGGACTACCAGTTCGGCGCGGGCGCAGGCGAGGCGCTGTTCGGCGAGTCCGACCTGGAAATTACGCGCTCGACCTCCGGGCGGCCGCGACAGGTCCACGTCCCCGCAGGACGGCTGGTGACCTACAACACCGACGGCCGATTTACCCTCGGCGTCGAAGGTGGGCGACGGATCGCCGACGCGCTGGCTGGCCCCGCCTACCGCGTGGTCGTCGGCGACGACAGCGAGCCGTTCGTCCGCGAGGGGCGCAACGTCTTCGCGAAGTTCGTTCAAACTGTGGACCCCGACGTCCGACCCGACGACGAGGTCGTCGTGGTCCACGAAGACGGTGACGTGCTCGGTGTGGGGCGAGCGGAACTACCCGCCAGCGACATGCGAGAGTTCGAGACGGGCATGGCCGTGTTCGTCCGCCACGGCGCTGGCTCGGATGACTAGGCTTTTGGCCCCGGAACGCGGATCTGGGGATATGTTTGGAGGAGGCGGCGGCGGACTGAATCCGCGCAAGATGAAGCAGATGATGGAACAGATGGGGATCGACATGGAGGACATCGATGCCGAAGAAGTAATCATCCGGACCGGCGAGGAAGAACTGGTCTTCACCGACGCCGAGGTCCAGCTTATGGAAGCCCAGGGCCAGAAGACCTACCAGGTCGTCGGCGACCCCGAATCCCGAGCACTCGGCAGTGGCGACTCGGGCAGCGAGTCCGAGGTCAGCGAGTCCGAGGTCAGCGACGACAGCGGTGGCTCGTCGAGCGGCGGTGCGTTCGACGCCCAGGACGTCGAGATTGTCGCCCAGCGCGGCGGCGTCAGCGAGAGCGAGGCCCGAGAAGCGCTGGAAGCGAACGACGGCGATCTGGCGGCAGCAGTCGCCGATCTAGAGTGATAGTGACCGCTGTACCGGATTACGGCGACGACCGCACGCAATCGTGCGGTCGATACCGAACGGACGTACAACGGGCACTATGACAGTCCTGCTGGTCCGCGAGAACCGCGAGTACCTCGTCGAGCCGGGCGAAACCCTGGAGACCGACCTGGGAATCATCGAGGTCCCCAGAGAGCCGACTGCGGGCGATGTCGTCGAGTCACATCTCGGCGAGACCTTCCGGGTGCAGGCGCTCCGCGGTCCGGACCTGTTCGAGCACTTCGAGCGCACCGGCGCGCCGATGATGCCCCGTGACATCGGCCTCGTGATCGGCCACACCGGCGCGTCGGCTGGCGATCGCGTCCTCGACGCCGGAACCGGGACGGGCGTGCTCGCTGCGTATCTCGGCCGGGTCGGTGCCGCGGTGACGACCTACGAGCGCGACCCCGACTTCGCCGACGTGGCTCGCGAGAATATGGCGATGGCCGACGTTGACGAGCAAGTCGACATCCGAACGGGCGATCTGACCGAGCAGCTGGACGACCTCGCTGGTGAGAGCTTCGACGTGCTCACGCTCGACACCGAGGACGCCGCAACCGTGGTCGAGCGTGCGCCGGCGCTGCTGGTTCGGGGCGGTTTTCTGGCCGTCTACTCACCGTTCGTCGAGTCGACGCGTGACGTGGTCGCGGCTGCTCGTGAGGTCGGGCTGACCGATATCGAGACCTTCGAGACCATCCAGCGCGAGATGGACTTCGACGACCGCGGCTCGCGTCCCTCGACGGCGGGCGTCGGCCACACTGGCTATCTGATGTTCGCGCGGCGACCGTGATACTGCCGGCTGTAACATTTCGAAATGATTCGCCACCCCGGGTGGCGAATATCTTTACGAACGTACAGCCGGCAGTATGAAGAGACGCTCTCAGTGGTCGTCTTCGCGCCACTTGTGCTCGCACTCGGTGCAGGTGAAAAAGCGTGTCTCGGACTCGTCGGCCGAGCGGATCTGTTTCATCTCGTAGAACGCGCGTTCGTTGCCACACTCCGGGCAGCGCTCGCGGGTGGTCGGCCCCATGTCGGCGGCGTCGACTTCCGAGGTGTCGACGATTTCACTCTCTTCCTGGCCCTGTGTCGTCACGGCCTGCTTCTCGGCCGACTCGCTTCGTGCTTTCTCGGCCCCACAGCTCCCACAGACCCACACGTCGCCCTCGGTCTTCATCATCGAGCCGCAGTCGTCGCAAAACTCCATATCCCTGTGTCTAGATGGTGAGTCACTTAAGCAACGCGTTTCGAGCGGCCGGATTTATATCGCGTCGCGTGATACCAACCATCATGAATCAATCGACGAGCGTTCAGGTTGGGGCGGGCCTGATGGTCCTCGGAAGCGTCGCGATGCTGGTACCGCTGCTCGGAATCGAGGTGCCACTGATCGTGTTGTCACTGGCGGTATTAGCGCTGTCAGCCGGAACACTACTGGTCGGGACTTCGGACACCGGTCCCGGTGAGAACCCGGTCTAGACGTTCGAACGCCAGTCCTCGCAGGCGTCCATGTCGTCCATGTACTCCTGATCGAGGCCACAGTAGGGGGCGATTCCGTCATCAGTTCGAACGTAACTGAAGTGCTCGCAGTTCCCACAGTATTCGTCGGGCTGGCCGCGAACAGTCACGGCGTCGAGAAAGGCGTCGTCCGACCCCGGAGCGCTGCCCTGGTCACCGACCGTCGTGGCCGCTCCGCCGCCGTCGCTGGCGGGCTGTGATCCGGACGCAGGCTCGCTGGCGGCGGTGTCACGGGTGCGGTTGGTCTGGGTTTCGACCTCGCCGTCGGGATCCGATCCGAAAAAGCCGATACCGCCGAGTCCGCTTGTCGCGGTGGCCTCCTCGACGAGGCGGATCGTGCCTTCTTCGGTGACTTCCATCCGAGCACTGCCGCCGGGGTCTTTGCGTGTCTGGAACGTCGCGACGCCGACGAACAGACACCACGCGGTGGTCGTCGTCCCGAGGAAGTAGACGATCGTCGTCGCCAGCGTCAGCCCGGGGTCCGCGTCGGTCGCGCCGATCCACTCGTAGGGGTAAGCGTGCCAGAACAGCGCGACGCCGAAGACCGCAACGCTCGAACCGACGACCGCCGCTGCTCGGGTTGCCCGGCCGGCCGGCATGACTGCGAACGCACCGAGCAGGGCTGCAGGGATCCCCAGCCCAGCGAGCGTCCCGGCGACTTTCCGGGAGCCGAACATCCCGAGACCGAGCGACTCGGCAAGGCTGGTCGTCGCCACGACGATCCCAGCCACGACGAGCCCCACTCCGAGGACGAACAGCCCCGTCCCCAGGGACCGTCGCCGAGGACTCGCGGCCGTCCGCCCCTCGTAGACATCCGTCAAGCTGGTCATGCGGGGCTGTACGTCGACCACCGTCAAAACTACCCGTCAGACAGATGGCAGACGCGGGGGAAGTCCGAAAGCACTAATCGCCAGCGGCAAGAATCGACAGGTATGAGCGACGACGAGGAAGAAGACGGACCAGCGGTCGAACTCGGCGAAGGCAGCGAGGTCGAGGGTGTCCCGGTCGCACAGGTGTCCGCGCGGCTGATGTGGGGCATCGAGAAGAGCGACATCCGCCGCCGCGAAGGCGACACCGTGATCCGGACGCCGGATGGCCCCCAGGAGCTGGGTGAGATCCTCGACGAGATCGACGAGACGTACTTCGACCGCCGCCAGAGCTTCGAATCGGCAGTACGTGACGTGATCGGCCACGGGCCAGTCCCGACTGCCGAGGAGTGAGCGTGATCGCTGTAACGATGTACTGGTGCGACCGCGCGCATTCGTGCGGTCGGCCCGGAACAGACGTACAGCAATCACTCTGAGGCCGGTTCGAACGAGCGGGCTCGCGGTCAGGATACCCTTTTCCCGGTAGCGCTCCTCTCACCAGCTATGACGCTCCCGTTCGATCCCGCGACGCTCGAACCCGAGGACATCGGCGAGAAACGCGCCACTCTGGAGATGGACCACGAGGACGCCATCGAGCACGTCCGAGAGGCGTTCACCGACGCCGGCTTCGGCATCGCGACGGAGTTCTCACCCTCGGAGATGCTCAACGAGAAGGTCGATGCGGATCGCGACCCCTACTACGTGCTCGGGGCATGCAACCCCAACATGGCCAATCGCTCACTGGACGCCTCTGACAACAAAATCGGCGGGCTGTTCCCCTGTAACGTCGTGATCTGGCAGGACGAACCGGGCGTCCAGACGGTATACCACATCTCGATCATGAAGATCGCACGCCTGACCGGGATTTCCCCCGACGACGAGACGATGGCTTCGATCATCGCCGACACGGGCGAACTGGTCGAGGAAGCCTACAAGAACCTCTAGTCCTCGATGGCGACTGTGAGACCGATCCGGGAGAGTGAACTGGACGAACTCCTGACGCTGTACCGGATGCTCAACCCGGCCGATCCCGAACTCGCGCCGCTGGACGTTCGTGACCAGTGGGCGGCCGTCCAGTCCGACGAGAACCTCGACATCGTCGTGGTCGAGCACGACGACCAGCTGGTCGCCTCGTGTGTGCTGTCGATCACGCCCAATCTCACACGAGGGGGTCGCCCCTGGGCCGTCATCGAGAACGTCGTCACCCACGAGGACTACCGAAATCAGGGGTTTGCGTCGCAGTGTCTCGACGAAGCGACCGCCATCGCCAGAGCGCGTGACTGCTACAAGATCATGCTGTTGACGGGCACAGACGAGCAGTGGAAACACGATTTTTACGAATCCTGCGGGTTCGACGGCGACGAGAAGACTGGCTTCGTGAAAACCTTGGGATAGCTATTCCAGGTAGTCCCGCACGACCACACCGAAGCCGGCCGCGCCCACACAGAACGACACCAGCGCGCCGATTCCAGTCAGGGTGAGGCCCCCGTTGATGACCGCAGCGATCAGCAAGGGGACGAGCCAGTCGCCTTCCTCATGATCGACCAGTCGGTCGGCGATTGCGAGAAATGCGATCGCTGCCCCGAAGACCCAGGCGACGAACACCAGCAAGCCAAACAGCAGGGACAGCGGGATGCCGATAATCGTGACGAACAACACGACGATAACGAGAATGAAGAAGACCAGCGAGACGAGGCCATAGACGAACGAGCCGACGACGTTCTCGCGAAGCGCGTCCATCTTGCGCCTGGTGTAGTCGGGTGCGAGTGCGATCAGTACCGCCCCGACCAGTAGCGTCGTCAGGAACGTGCTGACTGCACTGCCGCCGAGGCTACACGTCGACGCTCCCAAGTTCCGGGATATCGACCGACTGGAGCGCGATCGAGAGAGAAAGGTTCCACATGGGAGACGAGTTCGCCGGCGTCCCTCAAAAATCCGTGCCCGAACTCGGATCACAGTGAGTGTCAGAAGTCGCTCAGCTTCGCCTGCAGCCCCGCCACCATCTCGGACTTTCGGCGCAACGCGCCCATCGAGATGGGGAGTTGCTGGGTAACCTGAGTCACCGCATCGCGGAAGGTCTCGCTCACGCCGTTCTCACCTTCGAAGGCATTACGAACGCCCTCCCGGACCTGCCAGACCCCGACCGGGGCCCAGTAGTCGTCGGTAACCTCCCGGAGGACGAGACATTTGGCCTGACGGCCCCGATCTTTGAGATGTTCGAGGACGCCGAGTCGAGAGGCGTAGTACGCCCCTGCTGTCTCCTCGACGTAGCCCGTCCGGCCCTCGTAGCCCTCGTGGGCGCTGGCGAGGTAGTAGGCCTCGCCGGCGGGATTCCAGACGCTCTCGGGGGCTTTCATCTCGACCAGTTCGAACTCCCACTGCCCAGGAGTAAGGATGACCCAGTAGCGGTTGCCCATGTACTCGTTGTAGTGGACCTCCGTCTCGTTGATCGCCGGCGCATTCGTGATTCCACCGCGGACGAACTGCCCGACGGTGTCGTCCACCGCGGTGATCGACCAGCGTGTCGGGACGAGTCGGCGGTCCCGCCCACGGCCAAGTGCCCCTGCCGAGAGAATCGTGTTGATGTCGTAGACGTCGAACCCGCGTCGATAGAGGTAGCTCATCGCGCCCTCGGCCTGCCAGTCGTCGTCTTCGAGGGTTTTCTTGACCGGGCGGGGGACGTGGGGGTTCTCGGCGAGGTCGGCACTGCGGGCGCTGGCTCGGGGGCCCGTCGGCGCGCCGACATCGTCTAGCGAGAGGTCGATGTCGGGTTCGCTGTCCAGTCCGACTTCGACGTCGACGGGATGGTCGGCGATGGCGACTTCGCGTTGCACGCCGACGAACCCGTCCCAGACGTCGGTGACGTCGACGTTGGCCGAGCGGGTGGAATTGAGCATCCCGGTCCGTCGCTGGAGGACATCACCGACTCCCAGCCCCTGCTGGTACCACTGTCCCGAGGTGGCAAAGTCCGCGGCGTCGCCGTCCGTCACAGGTGAGAGAACGCCCGTCGAGACGTTGGGGTAGGAGGAGCGCCCGACGAAGATCTCCGGGGCGGTCGCGCCGAACATGGAGTCGCCCGAGACGGCCTGCTCGAACTGTTGCTCGACTTCATCGAGGTAGTTGGTGATCTCGTAGGACTTCTCCTCTGCGAGGCGACGTTTCTCGGCGGCCTCGTCCCGTTGAAAGTCCTCGATGAAGTCATCCAGTTGCATTCAGCGGGGGTAGGAGTCTGACGGTGATGAATCTAACCCGTTCGTCGTATCCTGGTGGCGTCCTTGGCGCGCGCCGAGCGACGCGAGGGCGACCATCGGGAGCCCTCGAAGCGGAACGGAGAGCAGAGCGAGCCGTGGAGCAACCGCCGTGTCGCGAGGGCGACCATCGGGAGCCCTCGAAGCGGAACGGAGAGCGGAGCGAGCCGTGGAGCAACCGCCGTGTCGCGAGGGACGAACGAAGTGAGGGCCTCGAATGCGAACGGCACAGCCGTGATCGCCGCGACCCGTGAGGAAGGTGTGGATTCGCGTGGTTTTCGGTGTGACCATCCCGCTATCAGTACAGCGTCATAGAACAGTTCATCAGGAAGTCGTCCTCAGGAGTCCAGAAACTGAATTCCCTGCTCGGGGGATTGTGGGAGTTGAACAGGTTATTCACCCTGAAGGGGCCGAACCAAACTACCCTGCGAGCTGTTAGTTGATAGCTGGTGTTTAGTCGCTGGGAATCGTGAGTGTGACTCGGTTCCCGTTGTCGTACTGAAACTGCAATTCCCCATCTAGTGCAGTAACACACCGACTGACGGTCCAGAGACCGAGCCCCTTCCCATGTTGTAGCGGGTGCTCTTGATCGGCCTGCAGGGATGCCTGTTCGATATCCGGAATGCTGGGGTTGGTATCCTCGATAGTAATTCGGTAGGCACCTGTCCCTCCGCCGCCGAGTGTAATCGAAACCTCTGGTGTGGCTGTCTCCGAGTGAACAATGGCGTTTTCGATGAGGTTCTGCAATGCCAGCTCAAGGGCACCTGTATCAGTCAAGACTTCCCTGTACGGCGTGGACGCCTCCAGACGGATGGTTGCTTCGGGGTAGCGATCACGGAATTCGGCACACACCTCTTTCGTAACTTCCAGAAGGTCAGTCTCAGTTCGGGTAGTTGGCCCGTCGAGAACACGCTCGGAGTTACGGATGTTTCCGACAATCGAGAGGAGACGGTCGCTGGCCTCGATAATCGAATCAGCATTCACGTCAGGGTCGATGTCCGTATCTGTCTTGATTGTCTCGGCACGCCCCTTGACCACGGTCATTTCGTTCCGGAGATTGTGCCGCAAAACCCTATTCAGAACGGAGAGTTGCTGTTCGCGCTGTCGTTGCGCCGTGATATCGTAGAGGACGAGCAACTCTCCGACAGAGCCACTTGGGCGGACCGTCAGCGGTGTCTGGGAGACTGCAAACAGTCGCCCATCGACGTTGACTTCTGCCGTTTCGAGCATCGTCGTCCGATCGACACCAGTCACACTCGCCACCGAGACAGGGAAGGACTGTGACCCATCCCACTCGAACAGGGCCTCGGCACTGCTGTTGAGGTTGACAATATTGCCGGTGGTATCCAGCACGAGTATTGGCTCGTTGAGATCGGCGAGCGAACTTCGCTCGGCGGCCCGCTGGGTAGCGGGACTGGTCTCGAACATGTGCGTGCCCACGAAGGCGTAACTGTCACAGGCCAGATGGCCCAGCATGAACACCGACGTTAGATGGAGCTGCGATGCTGGACCGACCTGAAATAACCATAGTAATACACCTGAAATCACCGGAATCGTACTCAGGATGACCGCAGTCGCCTCACGGCGATACAGTCTGCCGTAGTTGACGATAGCGTCGATCAATACCAGCGACCCGATGCCGCCAGTGAGCACACTGACGACGACGGCAAACACAGCCCACGGCTGCAGCGTGTATTGGACCGTCGCAGCGCCGAACACCGGTGCCAATCCAAAGTTGCGCCACACGAGGCCGTGGAGTGGATTGGTGGCGACCAGCAGCGTCGTCACTACTGGCACGCCAGCGATCAAGCCAAACAGCGGGGTCCGGAGTAACCCACCGCGACCCGTGTATTCCATGCCGAATGCGACAAAGAATGGCCCCATGAAACTCAGCGCGATGAACGCTATGCTTTCGAGGAGTGTCCGCAAGACCGGCTCATAGACGAGCAACCCCGTCCCGTAAGCGATACAGAAGAGTGCGACAGCAGCAATATTGCCCATGAACCACTTGGCACCGGGTCGTGATCGATACTGGTTGAGATATGTTAGAAGGTATATTGCCACAGCACCAGCCCCCAGAGAGCCACTCACTAGCAGTAACTGAGGGGCTGTTCGAATCACAACCAACCATCCCGTACCGGCATACAGGCAGACCAGGTCAGCGCATGCGGCCGGCCAGGATCTCGTCGTTCAAATTGATTATTCCGTACTGGTGAGAACATGTGCTCGAAATTTGCTTGTAGAGTAGACTATCTGGGTTCTTTGGTTTTGCACCCGGTTATAGACTGGCAATCCTGTCTGAAGTTTGTCTAGTAGAGGAGACACACATACCTGAGCAGCCACCCACCCGATAGTGCCGCTGTACTGGCCGGTTTGAGTCCGTGAAATCTTTCCCCGAACCAGTGATCGATACGTGTGCGACACTGAGCGAATCAAGGTAGCGAAGAGCGGCCATACGAACCGCTGTATGGCACCCTCGCTAACAACCAGAAAGGGATGAAAAACCAGCGTCAGAAGAGGACTAGATCACCTAGCTGTGGATGCCCATCGCTTCGATCTGCTCCTGATACCGATTCCGGATCGTCACTTCGGTCACCTGCGCGACATCCGCCACCTCACGCTGGGTCTTCTTCTCGTTGCAGAGCAGCGACGCGGCGTAGATTGCGGCGGCAGCGTAGCCAGTCGGCGATTTGCCCGAAAGCAGGCCCTGCTCGGCCGTCTCCTCGATGATTTCGTTGGCCTTGGTCTGGACTTCCTCGGAGAGCTGGAGTTCAGAACAGAACCGCGGGACGTACTTCTTGGGGTCGACCGGCTCCATCTCCAGGCCGAGTTCCTGAGAGATATAGCGGTAGGTGCGGCCGATCTCCTTGCGTTCGACACGGGAGACGTCAGAGATTTCTTCGAGACTGCGAGGGATACCTTCCTTGCGGCAGGCGGCATAGAGGGCGGCCGTAGCCACACCCTCGATCGAGCGCCCGCGGATGAGGTCGTCGTCGAGTGCCCGGCGGTAGATGACGGAGGCGACTTCCCGAACGGAGCGGGGGACACCCAG
>Ga0207771_100380_pt1 | contig 27480 bp, 23 predicted proteins | sample A23M2SouthBayCA_2_FD_187731 | JGI IMG/M metagenome (GOLD analysis project Ga0207771, IMG submission 187731) | Aerobic enrichment media microbial communities from Eden Landing Ponds, California, USA - A23 M2 (2) (SPAdes) | ecosystem: Environmental > Aquatic > Marine > Unclassified | place...
TCGGCGGCGGCGGTGGCGGCGGCCCGATGGGCGGCCCCGGCGCTGGCGGCGACTGAGGACGATGCCGGAGGATTCCGAAGTCGTACAGACGGCCGCCGAAGCGGCCGAGAACGTGATCTTTTCGCGGTGCGATAGCTCGGCAGTCACCGACTTCGACGTCACCGTCACCTTCGAGGACGGCATTCTCGAAGTGGACGTCTACCTCAACGTCGACGATTCGGCGGTCGACGAACGGCAGGTGGCCGACGACGCCGCGCTAGCTGCCCGGAGTGCCGTCGACGATCTTTTGGAAGATTAAGCTAACTCGTCGCCGGATTCGGGTTCTTCGCCCTCGTTGCGGATGAACCCGGTCCGGAAGGCGATCCAGGCGAGCACGCTGATGAACAGAATCGGCGGCAAGATCATAAAGCCCCACAGTGGATCCAGGCCCCAGAAGAGCAACAGCACGAGGTCGGCCAGCCCGAGAAACAGGAACGGCAGGACCGCAAACGTCGCCTGCTTGCGATTGAGTGTGACCTCGGTCTCCGTGGGGGCGCTCATGGCGCACGATTGGGGTCGCCGATAGAAAAGCGCGACGTTACGTGCGGATGGCCGGAGCGTCAGGGGGACGGAGCGCGGGGTCGATTCGGCGGAGGGCCGATGGGTCAGGGGGACGGAGCGCGGGGTCGATTCGGCGGAGGGCCGATGGGTCAGGGGGATCGTGAACGTTATGCCGCAGATTCGGTGGTCGTGGTCTCGTTGCTGTCGTCATCAGCCGTAGTCTCGTCGCTGTCGTCGGACGTGGTCTCTTCACTGCTCTGCTCGTCGTCAGTTACCGTCTCGTCGTCTCCGCTCTGTTCGTCAGCGTCACTGTCCTGCTCGTCGGCGTCGTTTTCGCTCTCGGTAGCGTCGTCGTCGCTGTCACTATCTTCGTCAGTATCCTCGGGCGTGATGTCGGCGATGGCGTCGCCGAGGTTGCCGTCGAGGTCTCCGGCGAGGAACTGGTTGATCGTCTCGTGGATCTGGCTCACGAAGTCCGGAACCTGTTCAGGCATGTCCGTGGGCGGGCCACGGCGGTCACTGTCAGGCCCCTTCTCGGCGGGCGGGCCTGCGTGGGCGGGCGGTCCCTGTGTCTCGTTGTCTTCAGTCTCGTTTTCCATCACGGCGTTCGGAGTTTCGCCCGGCTCGCCGGCTACGGTTTCGTTCGGATAGTGCTCTGCTGCGGTCTCGTTCGCGTGGTCGTCTGTCGTCGGTGCGTCCGTGGGCGCGTTACCCGGCAGGGCTGCCGCCGTTCCGCCGGCGACGAGCATCACTGCGAGCAGCACGCCTGCGATCTTGGTGAGTTTCATTGAGTCGCTGCCTCCAGGCCAGTCTATGCAGAGACACCCACATCAACCGAGGACTCACCGAACCCGGTTCGGCCTCGATTGGCTCCGATTGGCCCGAGTTCCCCGCTGAAACCGGGTTAATCGACGAAGGGTTTATATGCGAATAGAAATTCACGGCCGGTTCGCGACCGAACTGGTACCGCTGGGCGTCCGAGTACTTTTGAGCGTTCCCATCCAATCACGGGCTATGGAACACGAGGCCACAGTCGAAGGTGTGGGTGTCGGCGTCGGCGACGGTGGTGCGGGCGCACCGGTCGTCCTCCTGCGGGCACGAGAGCAGCTCGTCCCGATCTTCGTCAGCGCCGATCAGGCCCAGTCGATGCAACTGGCGATCGACGAGGAGCCGTTCGAACGACCACTGACGCACGATCTGCTCATCGAGATGGTCTCGGAGTTCGGCGCGGCGATCGATCGCGTCCGTATCGACGATCTGGCCGACGGCACCTTCTACGCGAAGATCGACGCCGAACAGTACAGCGGTGGCGAGCGAAAAGACGCCGTCTTCGACGCCCGCCCATCCGACGGGATCGCCATCGCCCTTCGGGTCGAGTGCCCGATCGTCGTCAGCGATACAGTCCTCAACGGGGCGGGCCAGCCGCCCGAGGCCTTCGAGATGGACGCCGACGATCCGGACGATCTGGGCGGGTTCGAGTTTTGAACGATGTACGACGCGATCGTCTTCGACAACGACGGGGTGTTGCTGGAGCTCACCGAGATGGAACCCCACTACGAGGGGGCTCGGGACGCCTTCGCCGCCGTCGGCGTCGACGACCCGGTCGACGCGGATGTCGGGGCGATGAGTATCGGCGTGACGCCCGCAAAACTTCAGGCTGTGTGCCAGCGCTACGATCTCGATCCCGATACGTTCTGGCGTGAACGCGATCGCGCGATCGCCCAGCGCCAACACGAAGAGATGCGTACTGGCCGCAAGCGTCCCTACGACGACATCCACCATCTCGACGCCTTCGAGTGTCCGCTCGGGGTCGTGAGTTCCAATCAGGACGCTACTGTCGAGTTCGCTTTCGAGCACTTCGGCCTCGATCGACACTTCGAGACAGTCTACGGCCGTCCGCCGACGGTCGAGAGTCTGCATCGGAAGAAGCCCGAACCCTATTACCTCGAACGAGCGCTCTCGGATCTGGAGACTCGCGAGGCGCTGTACGTCGGCGACAGCGAGACTGATGTCGAAGCCGCCCACGCCGCCGGGGTCGACTCGGCGTTCATCAGACGCCCTCACCGCACGGACACTGAGTTATCGATCAAGCCGGAGTACGAAATTGCGAACCTGGGTGACGTCGTCGACCTGACCAGCGGTGGACGGGCGAGCGATTGAGGAGCGAAAAAGCGGTGTTATCGGATCACTTGCCCCACTGACGAGTGTCCTTGGGGCGGTCGCCGATGGCCTGGACGTTCAGCGGCTGGTCGGCGCTATTGATCGCTTCCAGGGCTGCTTCGGCGCTTTCGAGCGTCGAGAAGTAGGTGATCGTCTCCTCGACACAGGCTTCCAGCACGTCGCGCTCTCGGGAGAGCACGAGGTCGATCTCGCCGTTCTGGATGGCGTCGACGACGGCGTCGATGTCATCGAAGTCGTCCAGATCGACCGTCTCGAAGTGCTCCTCGAAGCCGATCACGGGCAGGTCGACTAACGCTGTGCCTTCGAGCGGGATGGCCTTGCCGACGGCCATCTGGGCCTTCTGGTAGGCCTTGCCGAACGACCCGGCGGTACCCATGACCTCGCCAGTGGATTTCATCTCGGGGCCGAGACGCGGGTCGCTGCCGGGCAGGCGGTCGAACGGCAGGACGACCTCCTTGATCGAGACCTGATCCGGGATCTGCTCCTGGATGTCGAGCTCTTCCAGGGTCACGCCTGCCATGACCTGGGCGGCGATCTTCGCGATCGGGACGCCCGTCGTCTTCGAGATGAACGGCACAGTCCGGGAAGAGCGCGGGTTGGCTTCGAGCACGTAGACTTCGCCGTCGCGGACCGCGAGCTGGACGTTCAGCAGCCCGACCGTGTTCAGTGCCTCCGCGATGTCCTCGACGACCTCGCGGATGCGCGGCATGACGTCTTTGATCTCGGCGCTGCGCGGCGGGATCATACAGGCGGAGTCGCCCGAATGTACACCGGCAGTTTCGACGTGCTCCATGACACCGCCGATGAGTACGTCCTCGCCGTCTGCGACGGCGTCGACGTCCAGTTCCACGGCGTCGGCGAGGAAGTCGTCGATGAGGATCGGTTTGTCCGGAGAGACGCGAACGGCCTCCTCGATGTAGGTCTTGAGGTCTTCGTCGTTGTAGACGATGTCCATCGCACGGCCACCAAGCACGTAGGAGGGTCGCACCAGCACGGGGTAGCCGATCTCCTGGGCCAGTTCGAGGGCCTCTTCCTCGCTGGTCGCCGAGCCACCCTCGGCCTGGGCGATGCCCAGATCGGCCATCAGGCGGTTGAAGCGGTCGCGGTCCTCGGCGAGGTCCATCGCGTCGACGGAGGTCCCCATGATCTCACAGTCTAGCTCACGGCGTTCGAGCTCCTGTTCGAGCGGGTGGCCGATGTCGACGGAGGTCTGGCCACCGAACTGAACCATCACGCCGTCGGCGTTCGTTGCCTCGACCACGTCGGCGACCTCTTCGGCCGTGACGGGTTCGAAGAACAGCCCATCTGAGGTGTCGTAGTCCGTCGACACCGTCTCGGGGTTGTTGTTGACGACGTGGGCTTCGATTCCCATCTCTCGCAGCGCGCGGACGGCGTGGACTGAACAGTAGTCGAACTCGACACCCTGGCCGATTCGGATCGGGCCGCCCCCGACCACCACGACGCTCTCGATGTCGCGGTTCACCAGCAGTTCGTCCCGGTCCATCACCGAGTGGGGGTCACGCGAGGAGTAGTAGTACGGCGTCGTCGCCTTGAACTCGCCCGCGCAGGTGTCGACCAGCTTGAAGTCACGATCGGTGGTCTCGGCGCTGACGGATTCGACTGTCACAGTGTCGGGGACGGCGGTTCCACCGCCGTCCTTTCGAGGCGACGGAGTCGCCTCGCTCCCCCCGTCTGCAGCAGCCTCGACTTCGTCCTCGTCGCCGTTCTCGTCGACGTCGGCGGGCAGCCAGGAGTGGTGCGTGTCGTTGAACTCGCCGCCAGCGATGGCGGTGATCTCCTGATCGGTGAAGCCGGCCTGGCCGGCGATCTCGAAGTCACCGTTCTGGGCGGCTTCGGCGGCGTCGGCGACCTCTTTGAATCGTTCGAGGTACCACTCGCGGATCTCGGTCAGATCGTTGATCTCCGAGACCGTGTAGCCACGCGAGAACGCCTCGAAGATGGCGTAGGGTCGGTCCGGTCGGGGCGTCTCCAGATAGCCTTCTTCGAGGGTCTCGTCATCGACCTCGTCCCAGTCGACGGCGGGGTTGTACTCCGACGATCGGAGTGCCTTGAGCAACGACTCGGGGAAGGTCCGACCGATGGACATCGCCTCGCCGGTCGATTTCATCGCGGGACCGAGTTCGAAGTCGACGTCGCGGAACTTGTCGACGGGCCAGCGCGGCACCTTCGTCACGATGTAGTCGATGGCGGGCTCGAAGGCGGCGGTCGTCTGTCCGGTGATCTCGTTTTCGATCTCGTGGAGGCGCTTGCCCATCGCGACCTTGGCGGTGACTCGGGCGATTGGGTAGCCGGTCGCCTTCGAGGCCAGTGCAGAAGAGCGCGAAACCCGAGGATTGACCTCGACGACGCGGTACTCGCCGCCGGGGGTGCCGTCGTCGCGCCAGGCGTGCTGGATGTTACAGCCACCCTCGATCCCTAGCTCTCGGATGACCTTCAGCGCGGAATCGCGCATCTCCTGATGACCCTCGTCCGGGATGACCTGGGAGGGCGTGACGACGGTGGATTCGCCGGTGTGAATCCCCATCGGGTCGATGTTCTCCATGTTGCAGATGATGATACAGGAGTCGTCGGCGTCGCGCATGACCTCGTACTCCAGTTCGACCCAGCCGTCGATGGATTCGGTGATCATCACTTCGCTGTTGCGCGACAGTCGGAGACCCTTGCGGACGGCCTCTTTCAGTTCGTCCATGTCGTCGATGACGCCCGAGCCCGCACCGCCGAGGGTGTAGGTCGTGCGCATGATGACCGGCAGCCCTCCAACCTGTTCGACGGCGTCCTCGACCTCGTCCATGGCCTCGATGGTGACCGACTCTGGGACTGGCTCGTCGATCTTCTCCATGCGGTCGCGGAACTGCTCGCGGTCCTCGGTCGCGTAGATGGTGTCGAGGGGGGTGCCCATGACTTCGACATCGTGTTCTTCGAGGACGCCCTCCTCGGCGAGTTCGGCCGTGACGTTCAGACCCGTCTGCCCTCCGAGACCGGCGATGACGCCGTCGGGCTGTTCTTTCCGGATGATCTCGGAGATCGCTTCAGTATTAATGGGTTCGAGGTAGACCTTGTCGGCCATCTCCGGATCGGTCATGATCGTCGCCGGGTTCGAGTTCACGAGGACGACCCGCGCACCCTCCTCCTGCAGTGCGCGACACGCCTGTGCGCCGGAATAGTCGAACTCCGCGGCCTGTCCGATCTGAATCGGCCCACTCCCGATGAGCAGGATTGTGCGGTCTTCGTCGTCTGTCATTGTCCCACCGGAGTCCGCACATCGTAATAAGCCCGGCGAAAGATTACGAACCTCGAAATCGAATTTCGGAAATCGTAATGTGAACGGCTGCCACACGCAGTGGTTCTCGGGTCGATCATCGTCTCCGAGAGTTTTAACACTGAGTAATATCACTAGCTAATACATGCCAGCGACCCAGATTCAGCGTGCACGCGACGGCGAAGTCACCGACGCGATGACACGCGTCGCCGAGCGCGAGAACTGCGATCCGGAGTTCGTCCGCGAGCAGGTCGCCGCGGGACAGGCCGTCATCCCCGCCAACCACGGCCACGAGTCGCTCGATCCGATGATCATCGGGAAGGAGTTCGCCACCAAGGTCAACGCCAACATCGGTAACAGCGAGGAGACCAGCGACATCAAAGGCGAACTCGAAAAACTGCACACAGCCGTCCACTACGGAGCAGACACCGTGATGGACCTCTCGACCGGGAGCGATCTGGACGCGATCCGGGAAGCCAACGTCGAGCACTCGCCTGTGCCCGTGGGGACAGTCCCCATCTACGAGGCCGTCAAGCGCGCCGGTAGTGCCGAAGACATCACGCACGATCTTCTGCTCGACGTGATCGAGAAGCAGGCCGAGCAGGGGGTTGACTATATGACGATTCACGCGGGCGTGCGCATGGCGCACCTTCCGCTGACAGATGGTCGCAAGACGGGAATCGTCTCCCGGGGTGGATCGATCCTCGCCCAGTGGATCGAAGAGAACGGCATGGAGAACCCGCTCTACACGAAATTCGACGAGATATGCGAAATCTTCGCAGAGTACGACGTCACCTTCTCGCTGGGGGATGGCCTCCGGCCGGGGTGTCTCGCCGACGCTTCCGACGAGGCTCAATTTGCGGAACTCGAAACCCTCGGGGAACTCACCCGCACAGCATGGAATCACGGCGTGCAGGTGATGGTCGAAGGGCCGGGCCACGTTCCGATGGACGAGATCGCCGACAACGTCGAGAAACAGCAGGAACTGTGTGACGGCGCTCCATTCTACGTCCTTGGGCCACTCGTGACGGACGTCGCGCCGGGGTACGATCACATCACCAGCGCCATCGGCGCGACAGAAGCTGGTCGGGCCGGCGCGGCGATGCTCTGTTACGTCACGCCGAAAGAACACCTGGGTCTCCCCGAACAGGAGGATGTCCGGGACGGACTCGCGGCCTACCGGATCGCGGCCCACGCTGCCGATGTCGCGAACGATCTGCCGGGTGCTCGTGACTGGGACGACGCCCTCTCGGAAGCCCGCTACGCCTTCGACTGGAACGAGCAATTCGACCTCGCACTTGATCCCGAACGCGCCAAATCGTTCCACGATCAGACGCTGCCGGGTGACAACTACAAAGAGGCTCGTTTCTGCTCGATGTGCGGGGTCGACTTCTGCTCGATGCGGATCGATCAGGATGCACGGGATGTCGAGGACGGCGAAATGGATGCCATCGACGACGAGACGAACCTCGCCGACTCACCCGCCGCCGAAGTGAACCGCCCGCCGGTCGGCACCCACGACACCAGTGGCGTCCCAGAGAAGATCGAGATCGATGGCGTGACGTTCACACCAGAAGGGCACGCAGACGATTAGCGGGTCGACGGCCGGCTCGCGAGCACGTTCATGTGTGAGCAGTCCAGCCGGGAGAAGCAGTGGTAACGGCCGGCTCGCGAGCACGTTCATGTGTGAGCAGTCCAGCCGGGAGAAGCAGTGGTAACGGGCGGCGTTCCCTGACGCCGGTCAGTCCTTGATCGCCACGCCACCGAAAGCGGCGAAGCCCGTGACCACGAGATCCACGTCCTCATGCTCGTCTTCGCTTCGAGCGCGGTCGTCGCTGGCTCCGCCGAAGATCGGTAGCACGTCTAGCTGGACGTTCCATTCTCGGGGCGCGACGATTTCGACGCCGCCGAACATGGCGGTCGTCGAGATGTGAACAGGACGCTCCTCCGGCTCGGCGTCGCGGAGATCCAGCGACGCGCCACCGAACAGTGCGGTCAGATCTGCGCCAGTGAATAGCCCCGAGGCGCGTTTTTCGGACCCACCGAAGATTCCCAGTGCGGTGACGTACGTCCCTTCGACGCTCTTGGCCCGCGAGCGGTACTGGCCCAGGATGATCGACACCCCGAACAGGACGATCAACAGCGGCCAGAACTGGACGACTTCATCGGCGGTGAGATAGTCGAGCGTGACCAGTTGCCAGGCCCCAGCTACTGCGACGATGACTACCGGCCCGATCACGTTTCGGAATCCGCTCGCGACGAAGGCGTACACCCCGAGCACGACGAACAGCGACGGCACGTACGTCCAGAAGACGTCCACGTCCGCGTAGCCCGTCGTCTCCGTCAGGAGGACGATCCCGACGAGGATGACGAGCGCACCCAGTACGACCTGTGAGGACAGCCTGCGAGTCTGCATATCTGAACCGACGCGCGCAGTTCAGATAAAGATATGTTAGCGAGCGAGAGTGTATCTCGCCCGTTGCCGTTCGGCGACTGCGCAACGCACACCGGGTCTCATTCATCGAGCGCCCACTCTCGACCCTGGCGGCGCAGGACCCCTTCGAAAAGTGGCTTGAGCGTCGTGGTTGTCTCCTCGTCGACGGCGTCCGGGTCGAGGTGCGCGTGGACGACCGCATCGGCCGCTTCGAGTCGGCTGATTGTCACCTGCAGGAACTTGAACGCCGTCTCGGGATCGACGTACTGCACGAGCGTGGTGAGCGATCCCAGACAGACGTGCAGTGGTTCGTCCTCGACGCGATCGATCGCGTCGGCGACGCCGATGCCGATCCCCGTCAGATTCGACGCCGACTCGCGCTCGACGGTGACGTTCGAGCCGAGGGTCGACGGCTGTCCCTGTCGGTGATCACCGTCACAGAGGTCGAGGATCGTGAGCGACTCGAACTCGCTTTCGGAGTGTTCCCGGACGTGTTCGACGACGACGCGCGGCCGTCGGTTGTACGCGAACACGAGCAGCGAGGGGCCCGTTCCGTTCGTCTCGTCGAGCAAGGAGCTACAGGCGGCTTCGCGGTCGGCGTCGAGCGGGTCGGCACACACCAGCAACGGGGCGTGTTCTCTGGCGTGTCGACCGGGACGTTGTGCTAACATGCCACTCGGTACGGTGAACCTCTCCCAGGATCGGGATTAATCCTTCGAAATCGGCCGTGAAAGAACACGCTCTCAGAACGCGACAGTGATGCTGAAGACACTGACGAGCGTGACCAGTAATCGGCCCACACTCCCGACGAATGTCGCAGCGGCGAATCGATAGTAGTCTTCTTCGAGGACCGAGAACGCGTAGATCGAGATCGTATCGGGGAAGAAGGGGACACACAGTGCGAGCGCCAGACCGACGTAGCCGAATCGCTGGGCGAGCTGGACGGTCTTCTTTTCGGACCACGAGATGATATCGAATCGAGAGCGGCGGACCCACCGAATGACTGGGCCGGACTGTTTGGCTTCCTGGCCGATGTGGAACGCGAAGACGCTTCCGGCGGCCTTGCCGATCGCGCTGACGAGGATGATAAGCGCCAGCGTTGCCTCCGTCGGGAGGCCCAGGCGCATCTGGTCGGCCGGGACCAGAACGATCTCACTCGGCAGGGGGAGGACGAACGCGATCAGAAACGAGTAGATTCCGATAATAGTGAGTCCAAGCGGGCCCGTCGCTGTCTTGACGGCATCTTCGAGTGTCGCGACGAGGCTCTCGAAGAGACCACCCGAGAGGACCAGATCGATGGGCACTACGTGTCACTGGGTCAGATGGGGTCCTAAAGCTTCATATTTCGCTCGCAGTCGAGATCAATACCAGTCCAGATCGGCCACGAACGAACGCAACATCGACCGGGTGACGTGGGGCATACAGACCACCCTGAGTTCCCCGGCCTCGGTCTTGGCGACGCGCCAGCCCCGCTCTCGCAACTCCTCGACCAGCGCTACGGAGACGTCGGCCGCAACCAGCGGCAGTTCGGGGTCGACGACGTCGTAGCCGCGCTCGCGGAGTTCGGCCGCCAGCCACTCGGCGTTGTCCATCGACCGGTGGTACTGCTCGCGGTAGCCCTCCGGCCAGAGCGCCTCCATCGCAGCGACGGCGCTGGCCACACCCGCACCAGAGCGTGTCCCTGTGAGTGTCACCTGGCTCGTCGATTCGAGATATGGGGTATCGATCGCCAGTTCGTCGAGCAACTCGGGTGTGCGAGCTAGCAGCCCGCCCGCCGGGACCGCGGCCTGGCCGACCTTGTGCGGGTCGATCGTCATGGTGTCGATTGCGGCGTGGCCAAAGTGCCACCGGTGCTCGCTAAAGGGCAGGTAGAACCCTCCCCAGGCGGCGTCCACGTGAAAGAGCGCGTCGACGCTGTGGGCCAACTCGGCGAGTTCCGGAATCGGATCGACGTAGCCGTACTCGGTTGTCCCGGCCACACCGGCGACGAGGACGGTGTCAGAATCGACCAGTTCGGTCATCACTCTGGGGTCCGCACGGTAGTCGGTAGGCGGAGCGGTACGCAACTCCACGCCCAGCACCTCTGCCGCCTTCCAGAAGCTGAAATGGGCGTGGGTCGGGACAACGACGTTCGGGTCGTCAGTGTCGGCACGATTTCGGGCGATTCGGACAGCCTGGATGTTGGCTTCCGTGCCGCCGCTGGTGACGTAGCCCGCTGGATCGTGGAGACCTGTCACGGTTCCGAGCATCTCGACGGCCTGGTGTTCGAGATCGGCGACATCCTGGTAGGTCGCCGGATCGCCGGGATTGGTCGCGAGAAAGCGTTCGGCTGCCTGTCGGGCCATCGGATGCGGTTCGGTACACATCGAGGAGAGAACCCGATCGAAATCCTGCGGCGCCGGCTCGACCCGCTGCATGCTGAACAAGCATTGGGTATTCTCCCGTTTAGGAGTTGCGCTCGCAACTGTTTTCCATGGAATAACCGTTGCAAATCGTGCTCGGGCTGGAGCCGTTCAGGCTTCGATGATCTCCTCGTCGTCGCTCTCGGGGACGACGGTCGATCCCGACAGCGTCGTCACCGCACGCCCGCCGACCCTGACTTCGGCCCCGATACTGACCGAAACCTTCCCCGGGCGGTCGAGAAAGTGCCCCTGTTCGAACGTCATCGCTGCGGTCTCCTCCAGCGCACCCTGATAGTCGAGGTACGCGCCGACCGCGCCGCTTGCCGTCCCTGTCACCGGATCCTCGTCGACGCCTGCTCCCGGAGCGAACATCCGACCGTGCAGCGTCGAGTCGCCTTCGAGTGTGTCGAAGGTAAAGGCGTAGATTCCGGTCGCATCGTGCTCGTCACACAGCGCTTCGATCGCCCGGAAATCGGGGTCGAGCGACGAGAGATCCGAGAAATACTCGATCGGCACGGCCAGAAACGGCAGGCCAGTTGAGGTCCAGGCGATCGGCAAGCCGACTGCCGTGATCGTCTCCGCATCGACACCCAGCGCATCCGCGACTCGGCCGATGTCGATGTCGAGTTCCGTCACGGTTGGATCGTTCTGGGTCATCCAGACTGTCCCGTCGTCGGCAATCGAGATATCGAGCACTCCGGCGTTTGTCTCCATGGTATGCTGGTCGGAATCGATCACGCCCTGTTCGTATAGCAGCGCGTGGCTGGCGATGGTCGCGTGGCCGCAGAGGTCGACCTCGGCCTCGGGCGTGAAATAGCGAAGTTGCCGATCCGCCTCGTCGCTGGATGTGACGAAGGCAGTCTCGCTCGCGCCGAGTTCGTTCGCCAGTGCTTGCATCTGTTCGGCGTCGAGGCCGTCCGCCTCGGGGAGGACGCCGGCGGGATTTCCACAGGTCGGCTCGTCGGTGAAGGCGTCGACGAGGTAGGCGTCTCGCGTATCCATACCGCCTGCTGGGAGGGCCGGGGGGTTAACGGTTTGGCGTCAACTGGTCACTCGGTTCGTCCACGCCGCGAGGTCGGCGACGACGGACCCGGACACGAACCCGTCTTCAGGCTGCCCGCCGGTCTCCAGCGCACCAGCGCCGTCCACGAAGTAGTGGTTCAGTCCCGGATAGGTGTGAATCGTCACATCCTCGCGGTCGCCGAGGGCCTCGCGCCAGCGCGCCAGATCGGTTTCGACTCGGACCTGTTTGTCGCGCTCGCCCTGTGCCAGTAGGATCGGCGTCTCGACTTCCGTCGCCGTCTCGACCTGATCGTACTCCGCCAGACTCTGCCAGAAGGGGCGGCCGCCGCCGGCGAGCACCTCTTCGTCGCCGATGTCGGCCGTCCGGAGTCGCTCGGCCAGCTCCCGCGTCTGTTCCAGTTGTCGCTGCTCCGCGTCGGTAAGGTTCCCGTCACGTTCGAGTGCGTATCGCGTCTGCTCGACGATGAGTGTCGGGAGCGGCCTGGCGTTCGCAGCCAGCAGCGCGATCCCCGCGAGCGACCTGTCTCGTCGGGCGATCCGCGGTGTGAGCGCGCCCCCCAGGCTGTGGCCGACGACGACCACGCTGTCGACGCGGGAGTGCTCGCGTAGCCGTTCGACCGCTGTCAGCGCGTCCTCGGTCACCACGTCATCGATGGTGAACTCCGTCGGATCGAACGACTGCCGGCAGGCGAACGTTCGCTTGTCGTATCTGAGCACGGCGATCCCACGACTCGCGAGTCCGACCGCCAGATCACGATACGGTTTCACTGGCCCGATAGTCCCGTCCCGGTCGCTGGGGCCCGATCCGTGAACGACGACGACACCCGGGACTACTCCGTCACCGTTCGGAAGTGTCAGTGTCGCTCCAGGCGTGCAGTCGCCGCTCGCTCGCAGTGAGAGCGACTGTTCGGTGTAGGCATCGGAATCGGCGTACTCCGGCAGGTTTTCTGTCGTCGTTTCTGTGTGTGACTGGTCGGTCCTCGTTCTGGACAGACCGGGAGTCGTCGTGGAGTCGGTGGTTCCGGGGGGCGATTCGTTCCCGCTACAGCCCGCCACCGACAGTGCCGTCGTACCGGCCAGGGCGGCGAGGTAGGCGCGTCGCGTCGGGGACATCACGATCTCGACTACGGGCTGCCGGGATAAACAGGATCCCCTCGACTTTCCGGATCTGAAACTCGGCTGAATCCACCTCCTTCTTGGCCGCGCGGCTCGAACCGGCGACTGGTGACCATCGCGAATGAGTGATTTGCCCGAGGAGTTTCCCTGCACGATCACGAACTGGGAGTACATCTACGGCCTCACCCGGAACGTCAGCAACCAGGTGAAGGCCGCTGATTTCGAGCCGGATGTCGTCGTCGCGCTTGCTCGGGGCGGCTGGTTCGCCGGCCGCTGTCTCTGTGACTTTCTCGGCCTGAACGACCTGACGAGCCTGAAGATCGAACACTACGTCGGTGCCGCACAGGCCACCGGAACACCCGAAATCCGCTATCCCATGCCCGAGGGTTCCGTCGAAGACAAAGACGTATTGATCGTCGACGACATCGCCGACACCGGCAAGTCGATGGCGCACGCCAGAGAGTATGTTGAGGAGCGCGACCCCAGCGCGGTCCGGACGGCGACGATCCAGTTGATGGGCGACAAGAGCGAGTTCGAACCGGATTTCGTCGGCGAACGTCTCGAAGAGTGGACCTGGGTCGTCTACCCCTGGAACTTCGTCGAGGACATGGTCGAGTTGATCGGTGGCGTCATGGACAAATCCGACACCGAGGTTTTCGACCGGACCGACATCCGCGCAGCCCTGCGGGAGTTCCACAACGTCGAACGCATCGAGATGGAGATTGCCCAGCCCGACCGGCTGGACGAAGTCCTGACCGAGATGGAGCGACGCGACGTGATTGAGCCGGTCGGTGTCCCTGCCGGAGAGGCAAGCCCCGGCGACGGCGAATGGCGACTCGCTGACTAGCGCGCCCCTTCGGGCGTCCTTGCGGGGCGGGTCACTCCGTTCCCCGCTCCGGTACGAGGACCCCCTCCGGTCGTCCTCGCTACGCCTCAAAATCTCGCCGCATCGCAATCTCGAACCAGGGACAGAGCCGCAGTTGCCGGTAGTATTCCGGATTTTCGTACAGTTGCCGGTAGGGTGCCCACAGCAGCCCGTCGACCTCTTCGGGATTGGGATCGAGATCCGTGTCGGTCAGCGTCGCCTGCAAGACGGCACAGACCTCGTACTCGACGCCCGCGTTTTCGAAGTAGCGCTTGTACTCGAAGCGATCGGTCACGCGGAGGTTCTCGTACTGATCGGGTGTGATCCCGAGTTCCTCTTCGAGACGCTCACGAGTGGCCTCTTCCTGGGTCTGGCCAGCCCGGGGATGGGAGGCGACCGTGCCGTCCCAGAAGGTGTCCCACAGGCGCTTGGTACTGGCGCGCTGGGCCAGCAGGATGTTCCCGTCGCCGTCGAACAGCAACGCGGTAAAGGCTCGGTGGCGGATTCCGTCGCCCGTGTGGGCGTCCAGCCGGTTCACGAAGCCCTGTTCGTTGTCGTCGGCGTCGACCGCGATGACGTCCTGCTCGGCGTTCTCGTGAGTCGCTTTTGCGTCGGCGTCAGCACTCATTAGCTATCACGTCGGAAGGCTGGTTCAAACAGTCTTCGACTTCTGACCCCGACTTTATCGTTGTCGCTATGTCAGGATTTGTCAGTGCTGCTTCATCTATTTGCGAGGCGTACCTCTAGATGAAATGATCTACATCGAGATCTCGGCCAGTACCACGTCGACAGCCAGAGCGGCCACGCTCAGCGTGCTCGCGCTGGTGGTCCTGGAGTTCGCCTGGGACATCGTTCCGATGGGTGCCTGGTTCGTCGCCAACGGCTTCCAGGTGCCGCCGGGCCTGTTCAGCGGTGCAGCGATGCCCGACTGGGTCGCGTTCCTCGCGAACATGCCACCCAGTTCGGCTTACCTGAACGCTGTCGGTGGCGTCCTCACGGGCTCGATGAGCGGAAGCGGCCCGTGGTATCTCTCGCAGTGGTTTAGCCTGGTCGTCCTCGCAGTGTGGGGAGTCGTTCCCCTCCTCGTCGGCTACCTGCGCTACAACCGCGCTGACCTGTAGATCTCCCACCGACTGTCACTACTTGCTTCGACTATCACTGCCGTCTTTCAGTATCATGCCACCCCTGTTTCAGCCCTAACTCGGCGACGTCGTCGCGCCCAGTCGACCTTCGACGAACGCCGCGAAGTCGTCGGTGAACGCTGCGACCTCGTCCCAGTCGGTGTACTCGTAGTCCTGAGAAGTGTCGGTGTCGCCAGTCGCGTCCTTTGCGATCCGCGTGAGCATGAGCCGCTTCAGGAAGCCGTACTTCGAATAGCGTAACGCGCCGCCGAACAGCCCGATCCGGTCGGGATGGAAGTCCGTCTCTGCGATCAGATCTTCGACGTACGTCGCAGCCTCGGCCTGCCGATCCTCGTCTTTGACGGCCGACGACAGTGACACCTGGAAGAACCCGGTCGGAACCGCCGCGAGCGTGTCGTGGTTGGCCGTTACGAATTCGATGATAGTGGGCTGGTGTTTCCCGACGTGGATCGACGAGCCGACGAGCACGGCGTCGAAATCCGTAACCGTGCGATTGCCGAGGTCGTCGCTGCTGTCGGCGGTCGTCGCATCGTGGCCGCGGCCGGTCAGCGTGTCGGCGATTCGGCCGGCCACTTTCTCGGTCTGTCCCTCGCTGGTCCCGTAGATGATCAGGAACGATGCCATAGCGCTAATACGCTCAGCAGCGTGATAACTCTGAGAGGGGTGCGTGATAGCAGGGGTCCCAGGCGTTGACGAGCGTCGGATCTCCGTCTTCGTCGAGAGATTTATGTTGCTCGAAACCGGCGCTGTGGGTCAGTGACACAGGGCTTATAACGAGTGGCTGGCTAAGGGAGGTATGATGCAAAACAACGGTTTCAGTAGTGGGCCTTCGATCCACGGCGACGGCCGAGCCGACGTCACTGGCTCGGAGCTCGTCGACCTCCCGGACGCCCAGGACAGCAATCTCGACATGGACCGCGAGACGCTCAAGACGGGGACGACCACTGTCGGTGTCAAAGCCGACGACGGCGTCGTCCTCGTGACCGACATGCGGGCCAGTCTGGGCCACATGGTCTCCAGCAAAGCCACGAAGAAGGTCGAGCAGATTCACCCGACGGCCGCGATGACTATCGCTGGCTCGGTCTCTGCGGCACAGAGCCTCCTCTCGACGATCGAGGCAGAGGCGAAACTCTACGAACTCCGCCGGGACAAGGAACTGTCGATCAACGGCCTCAGCACGCTGCTGGGCAACCTCCTCCGCAGTGGCGCGTTCCTCGTCGTCGTCCCCGTGCTCGGTGGCGTCGACGAAGAGGGCCCGCACGTCTACAGCTTCGACGCGCTCGGTGGCAAGTCCGAAGAGGACTACGCCGTCAGTGGGTCGGGCTCGCAGTTCGCTCTCGGTGTGCTCGAAAATCGCTTCGAGGACGACCTCTCGATGGAGGAAGCCGAAGACGCCGCCATCGACTCCGTGCTGACGGCGATCGAGCGCGACACCGCCAGCGGCAACGGGCTCACTGTCGCCCGGATCACCAGCGATGGCGTCGACTTCGAGCAGTTCGAGGATCTGGACGAACTCCGGTAAGCCGATACGTCTGCTTTTCGCTTTTCGAGAACAATCCTCGTAGTTTATCGTCTCAGCGAACGTTATTTTTCATTGTGATATTCTGATGCCAGAGACACTTTCATCTCCCGTCACGATTCGTGAGACAGCGATCGAACCCCGCCAACTCGCTGGCGCGCTCTTGTTTGCGCTATCGGCGCAGTTCATGATCGTCATCATGCTCGCAGCTGCGATGGCCCCAGCGTACGACTTCGGCGCGTCGGCGATCAGCGACCTCGGAACGATCCCCGAGACTGCGCTGCTGTTCAACGCTTCGCTGGTCCTGGTCGGCGTTCTCAACATCGCCGCCGGCTACCTCCTGTATCGTGGCCACGGCGCGCGCTGGCTGTTCGGTGTCTACGTCGCCGCCGGGATCGGCGCGATGGGTGCCGGACTCGTCCCGCTCGACGTCGCCGATGTCCACGGGCTGTTCGCGCTCGTCGCCTTCCTGGGGTTCAATCTCGAAGCCCTCGGCACGGCCGTCAAACTGACTGGCGTAATGCGCGTTCTTTCGATCCTCGCGGGCGTGCTCGGCTTGCTGTTCGTTGTCGTGATGATACTTGGTGACGCTGGGAATACGGCGGTGTTCGGCCCGATCGGCCACGGCGGGGCCGAGCGCATGATCGTCTATCCGGTCATGCTCTGGCTAGTGGCCTTCGGTGGGTTCCTGCTCGGACGCGAGGTCGACACTGGACTGTGATCCACTCGCCCGACGCGTTGGTTCTTTGACCGTCCGTCAGGGCGTCATACGGTCGGTTGTAACGATGTACCGGGACGATCGCATGATCGGTGCGATCGATCCGGAACAGACGTACAACCGACCGTATCACTCGACTGCCCGGATCAGGTCGAGCAGTTCGTCGCGATAGTCGTTCGGGTCGGTATCTGGACGCTCCTCACTGTCGAGGCCGGCGAGCAGTCCGTCGAGCCCGCCCGTCGGATACGCCCCGCCGGCGATCCGAAACGACCCATCTGTGGACCAGACGGCCAGCCAGCCCTCGATGTCGAAGGCGTCGGTTGGCGCGTCCTCGAACGGGTAGCTCGCGGTGTACTTGACCAGACTCGCCCGGTCACCCGATTCAGTGCGGACGCGCTGGCTGGAGCCACGCTCGACCGCCTGAAAGCCGCGTGATTCGAGGTCGCGCTGGAAGGATCGCCTGGCCTCGGCGACGACGGCCGGTCGCATCGACGCCGGGCCGATCCCGGGCGTGAGCGGTGGGCTGAAGGTGAGTGCTGTCGCGAAGACGAACCGCCAGTAGTCGCCTCGACCATCTGTCTCGACCAGTCGATCGCCGTCGTGTTCGTCTGCCAGTAGATTGGCATATCCTGCGTTTGCGAGCGTGTCACTGAGAGTAGCGTCTTCATAGAGGACGGTTCGGCCGACGACCGAGGCTGCGGGTATCCGGAACACCGTCGACTCTTCGCGAACGCGTTCGTCCCACCCCTCAAGCAACGCCGCCGGAATCCCGGGATACCCGTCTGTCATCGTCCTCGCTTGGGGCTGTGCCTCCTTGCTCTTTCTGCCACCCCACCATTCGAAATTCACTCGTAGCGGGTGCAACAGAATTCCCGGCGCGTGCGGTCACGACCCTGTGTCGTGGCGATCTCGCGCGAGGGATGACTGAGCGAGCGGCGCGAGCGAAGGAATCGGTTGGGGAGGGTGTGGATATCTGTGGGTGGGACTGAAAGGGGCCGGGCGCTGGCGCTTGCTTGCTCGACTCAGCGGCCCCTATTCGAGTGAATGGAGTGAGCGAGAATATGTCGCTGAGCGAGCGCCAGCGTCCGGGGGATTTCCGGGTGTTGTCGTCACTATGAAGAAGCCGTAGAAAGCCCCGACCGGTTCGCAGGCTGCGACTTGCTGCGCTCCTCGTCACTACGTTCCTGCGGTCCTTACGTCGTCTCGCTCTGCGAACCGGTCGCCCCTTTCAGTCCCACCCAACGACAGCCACGCCCTCCCCAGCCGATTCCTTCGCTCGCGCTGCTCGCTCAGTCATTCCTCGCACAGTGTCGGCTCGACATACCGTCTCGCCAGCGCGCGCCAAGTAGTATTCTCCAATAGCAAAATCGCTCTCAACAGATCCTAGCCGACGCGTTCGTCCAGAATCAGCCGCGTCTTCGTGTTCACGACCTCGTCCAGCTCACGCGCTTGCGTGATCAGATCGTTCACCCCACTCGTGTCAGCGGCGTCGACCACGAGCACGATGTCTTCCTCGCCCCCGACCTGCCAGACGAAGTCGACCTCGGGCCACTCGGCGAGGCGCTCGCTCACCTCGCTGGTGTCGACGTTGACGTCGACGCTGAGCTCGATCATCGACTTGATATTGCCCGTCCGCGTCGCCACGGTAAAGCGTTCGATCACCCCGTCTTCGACCAGTTGCTCGACGCGATTGCGGACGGTCCCCTCGGAGGTCCCGACGTCGTCAGCAATCTCCGTATACGGCGTCCGGGCGTCCTCCCGGAGGATTCCAAGAATCTGCTGGTCCAGCTCGTCCATTGAGATGTGACCCTACTCCGGGTCTGTACTTGAGGATTACGAAATTCGTAATCGAGCTTCGAAAGCAACGCTTATCAGCCGGTCTTTCATACGCATCTCGTAATGACTGACGCCTATGTGGCAATCGAAGGTGATCGCATCATCGAGGCCCGCGCTCGTGCCCCCGGCGAGACGCGCGGTGAACTGGTATTCACGACAGCGTACACGGGCTACGAGGAGAGTCTGACCGACCCCTCTTACGAGGAACAGATCCTCACGTTCTCCTACCCGTTGATCGGCAACTACGGCGTCCGTGAGGAACGCTTCGAGTCCGATCGCGTCCAGCCCAATGGTGTCGTCGCCCGTGAACTCACTGACGACGTCGCCGAGTGGCTCGCCGAGGAGGGCGTTCCTGCTGTCGACCATCTGGACACGCGCGACATCGTGACCGAGATTCGCGACGAGGGCGCGATGAAGTGCGGAATTGCGGCTGGCCCTGACGCAACTGAGGAAGACGCGCTCGAACAGCTCCGGCAGTGCAAGCACATGTCCGACCACACCGACATCGGCGCGCAGGTCAGCGTCTCCGAGCCGGTCGTCTACAACGAAGGAGGCGAGGGTTCGACGGTCGCGCTGGTCGACTGCGGAGCCAAGGGTTCGATCATCGAGTCGCTGGTCGAGCGCGACGCCGAAGTCCACGTCCTTCCCTACGACGCTAGCGCCGATGACGTCGAAGCGGTCGACCCGGACCTGCTGTTCATCTCGAACGGTCCTGGCGACCCCGAGAACTTCGAGCAGGCTGGCGATGTCGTCGACACGTACGTCGGTGACCTTCCGATCGCGGGCATTTGCCTGGGTCAACAGGTCGTCGCCAACGCGCTGGGCGGCGAGACCGAGAAAATGGAGTTCGGTCATCGTGGTGTGAACCAGCCCGTCCGTGACCTCCGGACGGATCAGGTCGTCATGACGACGCAGAATCACGGCTATACCGTCGCTGAACCGGGCGAAAATCTGGAAGTGACGCAAATCAACGTCAACGACGATACGCCCGAGGGGCTCGAAAACGACGAGCTGGGCATCATCACGCGCCAGTATCACCCCGAAGCGAACCCCGGCCCCCACGACTCGCTCGGCTTCTTCGACGACGTACTCGATCTGGCCGAGAACTAGGGAGACGTTCCGCGGACCGTCTCCGCAGGGACGAACGGGGAGTAAAACGACCCGTGAGATAGGGAGGGGCGCGCGAAGCACGGCCCTCCAGGTAGACGAGCGGTGAGCGAAGCGATCCGCGAGCAGCGTGACTCTGTGTGGTTGATGGAGGTTAGAATCGTGCCGTCGCTGATTTTGCGGGCCACAGCTATACAACCCTTCCCCGCCACTGCGTAGGCATGCGCCTCGTCGACACGCACACCCATGCCTGGGGAGCTGATACTGCTGACTTGCCCTGGTACAGTGCTGATCTCCCGCCGGAGTGGTCCGGTCCATATCCGCATACGGATCTCGTCGCCGATATGGACGCCGCAGGGGTCGACGAAGCGGTCTTGCAGCCGACGACGATCTACGGACGGAGCGAACGAGCCAACGAGTATACCCTCCGGGCGATCGAGGCCCACCCCGAGCGCTTGTGGGGTGTCGGCGTCATGGAGTACTTTCAGGACGAACCCGACCTCAGACAGGCTGTTCGACGCGTCACGGGTCACGAGCGAATGCTGGGTATTCGGTTTCATGCTGCCTTCGAGTACGGGGAGACGCCCGGCGAGATGGATCGGCAGGCCGACTGGATCGCTGCCGACGCGCTCGACCCGCTGTACGGCGAACTCGCCACACAGGATGGGGCCGTGTTCGTCCTCGCGAAGCCCGAACAGTACTCCGTGCTCGCCACCGTGGCGCAGTCTCATCCGGATGTCCCGTTCGTCCTCGAACACATGGGCTGGCCCGACGAGGGGATGGGCCCCAACGAAGCGCCCTGGACTGACATCGAGACGCTGGCCGAGTACGAGAACGTCTCTGTCAAGGTGAGCTCGGTTCCGAGAGCGTCGGGGGACGCCTGGCCCTACGAGACGGCCGGGGAGTACGTACGGACACTCCTGTCGTGGTTCGGTCCCGAGCGGCTCATGCTCGGCTCGGATTATCCCTGGCTGGACGACTGGGCGTCATATCGGGAGTGTCTCTCCTGGACGGAAGCCGCCGAGTACCTCTCGGCGCGGGATCTGTCGTGGCTCTCTTATCGAACGTTCGAGACGCTACGGTAGTCAGGAATCCAATGCCGTCCTCGCGTGCCCGTGAAACATTATGTGCAAGGAGTACGTACCTCTGTGTGTCGCCTGCCGGAGGCGCGTACGAAGTATTCGGCCACGGAGATTGCGTCCCTGTTCCCGCCCACTGGTGGCGGCAATAGCCAGTACCAGCCTCGAATCGCGATCCCGTTTTTCCATCGATCCTCGTGGTACAGTATGCCTATCGTGGCGAATCTACGTGTGTGGCGATCTACCAATCAGCCGCCGATATTGCCGTTGTCTCTTCGGCGCTGACCCCCGGTGGAACTAGCTACCACACGTCGTTTCTATGTATTATTGTTGTTATGTATGCTGGCTGTCTGTGGATCGAATATCGAAAAATCGGCTCCCTGGTTGTGTTTTCTCCATTCCCATCTACTGGAGTATATATTGGTATGGGATCTGTAAATAGTTGCCACCCGAGGACACAAAGTATTTAACGACACCGTTAGATTGTATCCTCTGTAGCCAGAACTGAGGCTGGTAAACTCAATGACATACACTACGGCAACTGCATCGGTTTCCCGCACTTGCGTGCGCGGTAACGACTCCTATCGAAGCAAATAATGACAGGAAACAATACGTCTCCTGGTGAGAAACTGCGTGCGGTGTTCCTCGCGGCACTGATGGTAATGTCAGTGTTCGCGGTGGGCGTCGCCTTTACAGGCTCTGCGGCTGCTGGCAACTCGAGTACTGCCAGCAATCTCGCAGTGAGCCCCAACAGTGGATCGCCAGGATCTACGGTAACGGTTACAGCTACGACAAGTACAACTGGTAAAGACGTCGTCTTCGCGCTCGACTCCAATCAGAACGGCTCGATCGACGCCGGCGAGGTCCTCGGAACCATCCAAGATGGTGGGTCCGACGACCTCGAAGACTCTGACAATCAGGTCGAGGGCGAACTGACGATCCCGAGCGGCCTCACCGACGGCACGACGTACGACATCGTCGCCGTCGAGGAAGACGGAACGTACGGCAGCGGGAGTACCGAAAACGGTCAGGACGATACGACCAAACCGTTCTCGGTCTCCGGCGCTGACACGGCCGCGACCTTCTACGTCAACGACGGTGACGGTCCCGAGCTCGACTCGGCCTACACCAAAGACAACAACCACGACGGTCAGGTCGAAGATATCGAGGTCTACTTCGACGAAGCTGTCGACGCTTCGTCCGCTTCGTCTGGTGACTTCACGGTTCTCCTCAACGGTGAAGAGATCACCGTGAACTCCGTCAGCAACGCTGGGTTCGCCAACAACGGCGTCATCGTCGAACTCGACACCACCGACGACGACCTGCCGGACATCGGCACGGCGATCACGCCGAACGTCGAAGTCGACATGGAATCGATCGACGATCCGGCCGGCAACTCCGGTCCGGCCAGCGACTCTGTCGTGACTGCTGGTGACGGTGCTGCGCCAGTCCAGATGTGGGCAACGACCGAGACCGACGGTACCTTCACTGGTGCTGTCGTCCGGTTCAGCGAGCCCGTCATGACCGGTGACGACGACGCTCTGCAGGCGTCGGACTTCTCGTACACGAACGACAGTACCAGCGGTGCACCGATCGACAGCGTCTCTCACACGACCAATTCAGACGTTGCTGTTGTCGTGTTCGAGGGTCCGGGTGCGACCAGAAACGTGGCCAACGACTGGCTCCACATCAACGACCCCGGCACGACTCTCAAGGACTCGAATGACAACAGTGGAACGCACGTTGTCAGGTACTCCCTTGAAGACGGCCTCGCCGGTCTTGACGCCGGTCCGAACCCCGGCTTCAACCCGTCGACCTACGACAACGCAGCGGTGAACGTTGGCGACAACGTTCACGTCATCTCCGCGATTGAGAACGTCAGTGACGCTAATGTCGTCGCTGAGCACCTCTACAACGGTGACCAGACGACGCTGACTGACGTCAACGAAAACGGGACCACGGTTGAGGCCCCGATCCCGGCGGCGAAAGACGACGGGATCAATCAGGATGACTCCCGGATCGGTTACTGGGTCAACGGCGTCAACATCGGTACGTTCGACTACACGACCGACAACTACGTCGTGCGGCTGGACGAGGACTCGCGAGAGGTCCTCCACGGCCAGACCACGACGATCTACGGTAGCATCTACGAGTACTGGGACGGCGACAGCGGCAACCTCGAAGACGACGTGACTGTCGACTACTCGCTCCAGTACGACGGCAACCTCTCGACCAACGACGGCGTCGGTGCCGTCAACACGCAGGTGCTGGCCGACTCCGACACCGGTAACGGTGAATTCCAGGTCCGACGGACGTTCAACGTCATCGACCAGGGAGCAGGCAACTTCTCCCACGACTACCCGACTGACGATGCGGAATACGGTTCCGCTGCTCAGCCGAGCTACATCGTCTACGTCCACGAGGACTCCGGCAGCACGCCGGCCGACGACTTCAACAACGGTTGGGCCCAGATCGACACCCGACTCAACGTCGAGGGTGAGACCGAAGTGAACGGCACTATCGTCGATCAGCCATCCTACCGTGACACGGTCGACGTCGTCAACGGGATGGTCGAGAACTTCGACGGCGGTCTCAGCAACTACGGCCTGCGCGTCATCGACCCCGGTGGCCAGACGCGAAAGACCACCGAGTCCGCACAGGACGGGTCCTTCGGCTTCACGCTCCAGATGAACGACGCTGGTGACTGGAACCTCGGTACGGACGAGGGCGGCTTCATCGGCTACCAGACCATCACGGTCGGCCCGCAGGTCGCTGACTTCGACTTCAGCACGCAGTCCGGTCAGCAGGTCGCGAACTTCCCGACCACTTACAACGTCCAGCTGAACGACTCGAAGAACGGCGACGCGCTTGACCTCAACCAGGTCGCTGATGCACAGCCCGGCGACACTGACTACGACGGGTACATCAACGTCACTGGTGAATTCGACGCGTCTACTGTCTCCCTTGGTAGTCCCATCGTCGAGGTGGGCCCGACCAACGACGACGGTAACGTGGAGTACTTCCACGTGACGACCGACGCCAACGGCCAGGCCAGCTTCACGGTCACGCCATTCAGCGACGAGGTCAGCGCGACCCTCGAGAACGCTGAAGACGAGGGCGCAATGGGCGTCGAGAACAACAACGACGCCGCTGACACGCCCAACTCCCCGGACTACGAGGCCTCGGAGACGATCACCTCCGGCGGCACCGATCCGGTGAACTTCGTCAAGAAGAGCATCTACGACGACGCCTACGGCCTGGACATCCTGCAGGATGATGGCCCTGGCGTTATCGAAGTGCTTCCGGTCACGGAGACCAACGATGACTCCAATACTGCGCAGAACGAGCGACTCGAGAGCGGCTACCGAGTCGGTTGGGACGGTCGACAGACTCTCGGTGAGATGTCGACCTACTACGTGCAGTTCAACCTCGTCGACGACGAGAACAACCCGATTCTGCCGCAGTCTGGCACGGGCAACCTGACCAACTTCACGGTTTCAGGTCTCGAAGCCAGCGCGACGATCTCGTCCAACGACGACGGCACGGTTTCGGTGTCCAGCGATAATGGCATCGTCACCGGTGCCAGCCACAACAACTTCCTGGGCAGCACTGGCCCGGGCCACTACCAGATCGCTATCCGACCGCAGGAAGCAGTCAGCGAGGACCCCGAAGTCCACGTCACGGCCAACGTCGAAGGCGAATCGCCGACGACGTGGTCGATCCCTGCGACCGGTCTCAACATCTCGGAATTCCAGATCGACGGCGACACTGTCGTTGAGGTTAAGGGTGACACGAACCCGGACCTGACCGCCATCCTCAACGCTCCGTACGAGAACGGCGTTCCGGTCAACAACGGCCGTGTCCGACTCGCTCGGACCTACGGTAGCACGACGAACCCGCTCAACGAGACTGACGCTCGTACGGGTAACGTCAACAACGGCAAGTACAACTTCAGCAACGTCCAGGTTGGCCCGCGTGGGGTCGACCAGAACAACGACGGTATCGGTGAGACGCTCGCCGACCTGACGTTCACTGGCTACCAGTACGTCGACGCTAACGACAATCAGGCGCTCACGCGAGACGAAGTCGACCGCGGCGCACTGGAAACGCTGAACATCGCTCCGGGTCCGATGAACATCATCTTCGATCCGGAGAACACGAGCGAATACTCCGGCCACCGAACGAACGACTTCGGTCAGCCGGCGTTCACGATGACCAAAGGGATGGAATACGAGCAGATCGCGTTCCATCTCGAGTACGCCAACGGCACGGCAGTCGACCTGACGGAAGGTATGAACAACATGACTGTCGGCCTGAACGAACTCTCTCAGGAAGGCATCATCAACCTGAACGGTCCGGATCAGGAAGGCATTCCGGCTGAAGCATCCGTGCTGTTCGACGAAGATGCCAGTAACGCCAGCCAGGGCTACTACGTCATCGACGACATCGAGAGCACCTACTGGACCGACTCCGACGCGAGCACCCAGATCGGCTGGGGCACCGACCTCAACGAGGACGGTGTCTTCGCGTTCGACGATCCGAACGAGGCCGACGACCCAGAGCGTCCGATGGACTCCTACCGGCTGAACATCGAGACGGCCGATCGGAGCTACGCTTCCTGGGCTAACGAGTCGACCGGCTACATCGACGTCGCCGAGCCGAATGTCGAGACGGAGATCCTCGCAGCGTCCGACGCTGACGACTCCGACATCGATCACGAGCCCGGTGAAGACGCGTTCGAGACCGTCACTGACGTCGACAACGTCACGGCCGAGATCGACCGCTGGTACCGCGTCAACGCGACGCTCACCGACTACTTCGGCACGCCGATCAACGGCACCGAGTTCTCGGAGACGACCGTTGACGAGGCCTTCAGCTGGTCCGGTGTCGACGGTGACGGCAACGCCTACAACTTCGACGCCGACGACGCCGAGGTCGTCTTCCACGACACGCTCGGCAACACCATCGGCGGCGGGGACGCGAACGGTCCTGCCGGCGAACTCGCGCTGAACAACGAGAACGGTGACTTCCAGTTCGACGTCAAGCCGACCGACGCTGACGTCGACGCTGGTGACTACCAGTTCGACATGCAGTACAACGTGTCCATCCAGGACGCTTCGGACAGTGCCTGGGCAGATGACACGGGTACGGGTGCACCGAACGCTGTCTTCGAGGACAGCCCGGTCGGTACGCGCCCGCTGGTCGAAGTCTACGACCAGTCCGGTGCGAAGCTCCCGATCAGCGACAACGGTAACAAGATCCTCGCGAACGACGTGACGCAGACGATCCGGATTGAGGCGTTCCCGGCTGACGAGAACGACCTCGTGCTGCCCCGGCAGACCTTCCGGGTCAACACGACCTCCGATCCGGTCAACGAGAACACCATCAACACGCTCACCGAACTGCAGAACAAGAGCGTGCTGGTGACGGATAACGAAGACTACCTCAACATCCCGTACGAAGCCGGCCAGGTCGGCTACCTTACGCTGACCCCGACCGGTACGGGTGAGGAAGTCATCACGCTCACTGATGACAACTTCGACGCAGTCCAGAACATCTCGGGCGAGACGATCCACTTCGACGTCCTGCGCTCGAACAAGCGCGCGAACCTCGCGCTCAACACTGAATCGGTCACGCCCGGTGGTTCGATGACGGTCACGGTGACCGCAGCAGCGACCGGCGAACCGATCGCTCTCGCTGGCGTCACGCTGTCGGACACTAACGGCAACGCGATCTCCGACGTGACGACCAACGCGAGCGGCATGGCGACCATCAGCGTGCCCGAGAGCGCGCAGCTCGGTGAGTACAGTCTGGAGACGCGACCGGCTGGCTACCAGCCGATCGTTCAGAGCTTCCAGGTTCGCTCGCCGGCCCAGCTCGACATGGACCTCGATCTGTTCGCACAGAGCGGACAGGTCGTCTCCGGGACGAGCTCGGCCGACGAAGGCACGACCTACAACATCGAAGTCAGCGGACCCGGCTACCTCGAAGATGCCGACGCTGAGGTGCAGGCCGACGGCACCTTCTCCGCCGAGTTCGACCTGAGTTCGCTGAGTGCTGGTGACGAGGTCACGGCGTCCATCGCTGGCGTCGACGCCGTCACCTACACGCTGCAGTCGCCGCCGACGGCGACCATCACGATGAACCCGCAGGTTAGCCAAGACGGTGAAATCGTCACCGTTGACGAGGTCTTCCTGCCGGAGGGTGGCTACGTGGTCATCCACAACGCGAGTTCCGG
>Ga0207771_100382_pt1 | contig 27390 bp, 32 predicted proteins | sample A23M2SouthBayCA_2_FD_187731 | JGI IMG/M metagenome (GOLD analysis project Ga0207771, IMG submission 187731) | Aerobic enrichment media microbial communities from Eden Landing Ponds, California, USA - A23 M2 (2) (SPAdes) | ecosystem: Environmental > Aquatic > Marine > Unclassified | place...
TAATACATTCGTATGTCGGATGCAGATACACCACCCGATGATCCGGAGAAGACCAACATCAACATCCGGGTGACCGAGGCGTTTCTCGAAGATATCGACGCGACGTGGCGCAAAGAGGGGTACAATAACCGAAGTGAATTCATCCGTGAAGCACTGCGTGACGCCGTTCGCCATCCCGATCTGACTCGGGAAAGCTGGAAGGAGATCGCTGCTGTCGAACACGCTCGACGGACCGATGAGAGCGAAGTGTTCTCCCGCGAGGAGATACTCGGCAACGATGAGTGATGGCTGGGTCTGGCAGTTCCGATCGCCCGCAAAGCGAACCTACGATTCGCTCGATGGACATGCCCAAGACCGCATAACCGACAAACTCGACGAGATCGTGAACGACCAGTGGCGAGAGCCTGACGAGTACCTCGAACCGCTGACTGGTGTGCCCCACTCGAAACTCAGAATTGGACAGTTCCGGCTCTGAGCCGACTGCGATCATGCAGAGCAGATTTTGGACGTATATACGATCGAACATCGAAGCGGGGCATACAAAGCCGACGACGATTGATCTGATTCCGAGTGTCGCCAGCCTCGGCTGACGACCCAGTCCGGTGTCCTTTTGACTGCGGACCACGCACGGACGGGTATGTTCGGAGGAGGCGGCGGCGGACTCAACCCCCGCAAGATGAAGCAGATGATGGAACAGATGGGCATCGACATGGAGGATATCGATGCCGAAGAAGTGATCATTCGGACCCCCGACAAGGAGCTGTACTTCACCGACGCCGAGGTCCAGCTCATGGAGGCTCAGGGGCAGTCGACCTATCAGGTCGTCGGCGAACCCGAAAAGCGCGCGCTGGATGCCGGCGGCGCTGACGACGAGGCAGACACGTCGGCCGACGACGCGACCGGTGGCAGCGCCATCCCCGGCGACGACGTGGAACTGGTCGCGATGCGGGCCGGCGTCGACGAGGAGACGGCACTCGAAGCCCTCCAGGAGACCGACGGCGACCTCGCAGCGGCGGTCGAGCGCCTCGAATAGTGGGCGTCGAATGAGCTTTCTGTTCGTCCACGAGACCGAAGACCGCGAATACTTGCTCGCACCCGGCGAGACGCTCGAAACGGATCTTGGCATCCTGGAGGTGCCAACGGAGCCGACGCCGGGCGAGGTCGTCGAGACGCATCTGGGCGAACCCTTCACCGTCCGCGCGCTGCGCGGGCCGGATCTGTTCAATCACCTCGAACGGACCGGCGCGCCGATGATGCCCCGCGACATCGGCATCGTCGTGGGCAAGACCGGGATACAGGCGGGCGACCGCGTCCTCGATGCCGGGACCGGCACGGGCGTGCTCTCGGCGTATCTCGCTCGGATGGGTGCGACCGTGACCACCTACGAGCGCGACGCCGACTTCGCCGACGTGGCCCGTGAGAACATGGCGATGGCCGGCGTCGACGACAGCGTCGACGTTCGGACCGGCGACGTGACCGACGACCTCGATGCGCTCCGAGCGGCGGACTTCGACGTACTCACGCTCGACACCGGCGACGCGGCCGCGGTCGTCGAACACGCACCCGACCTGCTCGTCTCCGGCGGCTTTCTCGCAGTGTACTCGCCGTTCGTCGAGCAGGCCCGCGAAGCAATCCAGACGGCGAGAGACGTGGGACTGCAGGACGCAGAGACGCTGGAGACGATCCAGCGGGCCCTCGACGTGAGCGATCGCGGCACCCGACCCTCGACGAGAGGTGTGGGCCACACCGGCTATCTGACGTTCGCGCGCAATCCGTAGCGTCGGGGGCTATGCGACCGCACGGATCAGATCGAGCAGTTCGTCGCGATACGCTCGGCTCGTCTTCGTGAGGATTTCGGGTGGTGCTTCGATATCGAGAATTTCGGCGATCGGTTGCTCCGGGTACGCGCCGGCACCGATGCGAAAGCCGTCACCGTGCCAGACACCGACCCAGCCAGTGATCGGGAGCGTCGTGTCGTGGTCGTCGAGCGGAAGCGTGGCGCGATACTGGGTGAGTTTCGCCCGGTCACCCGAATCGACGCGAATGCGCTCGCGCCGGCCACGACTGATCGACTCGAATCCCCGGTCACGAAGCTCCGATTTGAACGTTCGATTGGCTTCCGAGCGGACACTCGGCAGAATCATCGCCGGTCCGACACCCGGCGACAGCGGCGGTGAGAACGACAACTTCGTCGCGAAGAAAAACCGCCAGCGCTGGTCGAGACCGCCGTACTCTTGTGCTGCCTCGCGCGCTCGTTCGTCGCCGTACACCAGCGTCGCGCCTTCGACCTTCGTCCCGGGCAACTGAAAGACGGTCTCGACGGTCTCGTCGGTGCAGACCCAGCCCCCGTCGTCGAGTGCGGTCTCGGGGACTGACGGGAACCGTTCGTCGGAAGATGACACACGTCACAGTGGCGGCCGAATCCACCTAACAGTTCCGTCGAGAGCAGTTTAGTGGTCGTCCTCGCGCCACTTGTGCTCGCACTCGGTACACGTGAAAAAGCGCGTCTCGGACTCGTCGGCGGCGCGAATCTGTTTCATCTCCCAGAAGGCACGGTCGTTGCCACACTCGTCGCAGTGGGCGTCGGTGGTCGGACCCATGTCCTCGGCGTCGACTTCGGAGGTGTCGACGATCTCGCTTTCTTCCTGACCTTGCGTCGTCACCATCGACTGCTCGGCTTCGGTGTCACGTGCCTTTTCGGCACCGCAACTGCCACAGACCCAGACACCGTCCTCTGCTTTCATCATCGAACCGCAGTCGTCGCAAAACTCCATTGTTGCTCGTCGTTGCCGTCGAAGTGGTTTAAATTCGCGGATTCTGACTCATACGGACGGTTGTAGCGATGTACCGGTGAGCGTCTACCCCGTGCCGACGCTCACCGGTACGCAACGACAACGTTCCGTATCAGAGGGAGCATCGTCGCCGGTCAGCATCCGACGACCCTCGACCGGCCACGGTCGTTGATTCGGATCAAACCGACTCGATGGACTGCGACGATGATTCCCCTCAGCGCTTGAGCCAGTTCGAACACGCTTCGAGGTCGTCCATCGTCCGGTCGTGGAACCCACAGTACGGGGTCGGCTCGCCGTCCTCCATCACGTACTCGAAATGTCGGCAGTTCCCGCAGTACTGATCGACATCGTCGTCGCCCTGTGCCGACCGGAGGAAGTCGTTGCTGAAGGCTGCAGCGCCGTCGCTCGGACCGACGCCGTCGACGACGGCCCCGCCGTCGGCGCTTGGCTGCGTTTGGCTGACGGTCGTCTGGCGATTCGAGCGGTCGGTGACTGGCTCGGACTGCCGCCGGGACGAGGTCTCGGTCTGAGCGGGGGGAGACCCAGCACGGTTCTGACTGTCGCCGACTTCGTCGATACCGCTCGTCTCGGTCGCGCCACCATCGCCGACCGCGCCAGCCGTCGACTCGACACTGGCACCGTCGTGACCCGTCGTGGTCGTCTCGCGGTTCGTCTGTGTCTCGACGGAGCCATCGAGGTCGGTCCCGAACATGCCGATACCGCCGAAGCGCCCGAGCGAGCGGGCTTCCTCGACGAGTTCGATCGTCCCCTCGCGGGTGATCTCCATGCGTGCCGACCCGCCGGGATCGTTGCGCGTCTTGAACGTCGCCAGCGCGACGAACAGCGACCAGAACACCGTGACGATGCCGAAAAAGTACACTGCCGTCGTCGCCAGCGCCAGCAACGGCGCGGCGACGATCCACTCGTAGGGGTAGGCGTACCGGAACAGGACGACGCCGACCGTCGCGATGCTCGACCCGATCAGCGCCGTCGCCCGCACCGCTCGCGAGGCCGGGAGGACGGCAAAGACCCCCAACAGAACCGCGGGCAACCCAAACCCTGCCAGCACGCCCGCCAGTTCTCGCGCTGGATACCGCCCCATCGACTGGACGCCCACGTTCGTCGTCGCCAGCCCGATGGCACCCACGACCATCGCCACACCGGCAAGGAAGAGTCCGGTCCCGAGGAACTGCTGGCGTCGGCTGGCGACCCGGCCGACGTTGCCCTCGTAGACATCTGTGAGACTCGTCATGGATCGTATTAGCGGCGCTCCCCTCAAAACTATGCGTCAGACGAGTGGCGTACACGAGATGGTCGCCGACCAACGGGAGGCGACCATCTCGGAACGAGCGAGCGGGGAACACAGTGATCCGCGAGCACTGCAGCCGAGCCGACCAGCGGGAGGCGACCGTCTCGGAACGAGCGAGCGAACTGCATATTTGAAGCGGATCAGCGCCCGCGTTCCGAAAACCCTAATCACGGTCACTCGGAAGTGACGGGTATGAGCGACGACGAGAGCGAGGACGAGCCAGCAGTCGAACTCGGCGAGGGCGATGCGGTCGCCGGTGCGCCGCTGGCGCGCGTCGGCTCCCGACTCACCTGGGGGATCGAGCACAGCACCATCGTCGACCGCGAGGGCGACACCGAGATCCGAACGCCGGACGGACCGCAGACACTCGCGACGCTGATGGAGGATGTCGACGTGCCGTACTTCGAGCATCGCCGGGAGTTCGAGTCGGCGGTCCGCGAGGTCATCGGCGACGGACCGATTCCGACCGAGTGATCGGCTACGTTTTTATCGCGCCAGCGCTAATCGCCAGCTATGCATCTCCCGATCGATCCGACGGCACTGGCAAGTGGCGATATCGGCGAAGAGCGCGCGACCCTCGAGATGGACCACGCTGATGCTATCGAGCACGTCCGCGAGGTGTTCACCGACGCGGGCTTTGGAATCGCGACGGAGTTCTCACCCTCGGAGATGTTGAACGAGAAAGTCGACGCCGGCAGGGATCCCTACTACGTGCTCGGGGCGTGCAATCCCGAGATGGCCGACCGGGCGCTCGATGCGAGTGACAACCGGATCGGCGGTCTCTTTCCCTGCAACGTCGTGATCTGGGAGGAAGAGCCGGGTATCCAGACCGTCTATCACGTCAGCATCATGCGCATCGCACGGCTGGCCGGGATGGCACCGAACGACGAGACGATGGCCGACATCATCGCCGACACTGGCGAACTGGTCGACGAAGCGTTTGCTAATCTCTAAGGCTCGTCGCGGTCGTCGTCCGATCCGTTCTCGGCGACTGCATCGTCGTGTTGCTCGGCGGCCGCATCGTCGTGCTGTTCGTCGACCTGTTTCCCGAGCCGTTCGACTTCACGTTCGAGTTCCTCGATTCTGTCGTCCTTCCCCGTCGCCGTGTCTGCGTCGCCGCCCCGGGTGAGGAAGTACAGCACGATCGCGACGACCACGACGATGGGGAGACCAAGCAAGAATAGAATCAGGAGGATGACAAACAGCTCTTGGACGCCGGGGAGTCCCATCTGGAGGGCAGTAACCATACCGGCCGGTAGACAGTACAATGACAAGAAGCTACTCTTCGAGCCGGTCGACTCGCCGCTGGAGTTGCTCCATCTGCTCTTCGAGACGGTCGAGCCGTTGTTTGTCGGGCGAGCGATCCCGCCGGACGAGGACGAAGCCGCCGATGATCGCGAACAGGACTGCGACGAACAGCAGCATGATCGCACCGATGAAGAGCAGTTCCACGCCACCGGGAAGCTGAAGGAGCGTCATAGCGGCGACTCGACGGGGAGGGACCTAATAGTTTGTCGGGACGAGATCAGAAATCGGCGAGCGTCGACTGGAGTCCGGCGACCATGTCGGACTTGCGCCGGAGCGCGCCCAGCGAGATGGGGAGCTGTTCGGTGACGGCAGTGACGGCATCGCGGAACGACTCGGCGACGGCAGGCTGGTCTCGATACTGGAGGTCGGCATCGCCAGCGCCCTTCTGGAAAGCGTTTCGGACGCCTTCCCGGACCTGCCAGACGCCGACGGGTGCCCAGTAGTCGTCCGTGACTTCGCGGAGGACGAGACACTTGGCCTGTCGGTCCCGCTCCTGGAGGTGTTCGAGGACGCCGAGTCTGGAGGCGTAGTACGCGCCGGCAGTCTCCTCGACGTAGCCCGTGCGGCCCTCGTAGCCCTCGTTGGCGCTGGCGAGGTAGTGGGTCTCGCCGGTCGGATTCCAGACGCTCTCGGGAGCCTTCATCTCGACGAGTTCGAACTCCCACTGGCCGGGCGAGAGCAAAACCCAGTAGCGATTGCCCATGTACTCGTTGTACCACACCTCGGTCTGGTCGATAGTGTCGCGGTTCAGCAGCGTCCCCCGGAGGTACTGGCCGACGGTGTCGTCGACGGCCGTGATCGACCACCGCGTCGGGACGAGTTTGCGCTGACGAGTCTGTCCGAGCGCACCGGCCGAGAGGATCGTATTCACCTCGTACACGTCGAACCCGCGGCGATAGAGGTAGTTCATCGCCCCCTCGGCCTGCCAGTCGTCGTCCTCCAGCGTCTTCTCGACGGCGCGGGGAACGTGGGGATTTTCCGCCAGATCGGCGTTCGTGGCGCGAGCGCGCGGTCCCGTCGGCGTCCCGATGTCGTCGAAACGCACGTCCAGATCCGGCGTGCCATCCAGCCCGACCTCCACGTCGACGGGGTGGTCCGCGATGGCGACCTCGCGCTGAGTGCCGACGAAGCCGTCCCACACGTCCGACACGTCGACTTTCGCCGAGCGCGTGGAGTTGAGCATCCCGGTCCGACGCTGGAGCACGTCGTCGATACCAAGTCCCTGCTGGTACCACTGGCCGCTCGTGGCGAAGGTCGCGGCGTCGGCGTCGGTCGCCATCGGCGAGAGCACGCCCGTCGAGATGTTCGGGTAGCCCGACCGTCCGACGAAGATTTCCGGGGCGGTCGAACCGAACAGTGCGTCGCCCTGAACGGTCTCCTCGAACTGCCGTTCGACGTCTTCGAGATAGTTCGTGATCTCGTAGGACTTCTCCTGGGCGAGGCGTCGCTTGTCGGCGGCCTCGTCGCGCTCGAACCCCTCGATGAACTCGTCGAGACGCATCTATCCGCTGTTGGACGGTCGGCGATATAACAGTGACTCCCCGGCGGCCAGTCGTGGGTGGTACGTAATCGAGAGCAGGCGTCTCTGCGTTCGTGAATAACGTCAACTTTTCAGACACGATCGGCGCTAGCAGGAGGAACTATTACATATGATGAGTTAGTAACTACGGCTGTAATACCTATGTCACGCATCATAAAATTGGCTGCCGTGCTCGGGACCGTGATGAGTCTGGTGATGGTGTTCACGCCAGCGTTCTGGGCTGTCAGCCACACGCAGGCGTTGGTCAACGTCTTGCTCGGTCAGTTCGCAGTGATGGCGATCGGCCACTCTGCGTATCGAATCACATCCGGGAAAAAGCCAGACCTGCGGGCAGCGATCGTCGGCGTCGTCTGTGGTGGTGCTCTCGCCATCTCGCCGATTCTCCTCGAACTGGTCGCCGGGTTCACGACGGTGACCATGATCGGTGGAGGCATCATCGTGGCTGTCGGTCTCTATGGGATCGTGGCAAACCTCGTCGGAGAAGACGAGCAGCGCATCCCCGATCTTCGGACGGAGCAGTCGCCCGACGACAGCCCGAAAGCTGCCTGAGCGTTCTGTCATCTTCTGATCGGCAACTCACACGTCCGATTCGTCGACGAGGTCGTCGACCGAGCAGCCATATCGCGCGAGACGGCGGTCGAGTCGTGGATGCGTCGCCGTCGCCCGGGCAAGGAGACCGCGGCGTTCACTGGCAGGACCGGCGAGATCGTCCCGATGCAGACGACTTTCCGGTGTCGCGGTGACACGAACGAGACCGCGGCAGAACGACCGCGTGTCAGTCAGTGCGACGGCCCGGTCGTCAGCCTGATGTTCCTGTAGCCTGTGGGCGATCCCGATCAGGCCGAGTGCGAGTAAGACGACGCCGAGACTGGCACAGAGATAGTACAGCTGTGGCACCGCGGCGGCACGGAACACGCCCGCGCCGACGTAGGTTGCTAGTCCGACGAGTGACAGGACCGGGCCGAGGTGCTGGCCGACGGCGACCCAGAAAACCGTCGCACCGACGACGTGGGCGATCGGTTCGCGACTGTCGAGCCGACCGATGTGGTTCCGGTCGAGGTGGGCGAGTTCGTGGGCGATCACACCCGTCAGGGCCGCGTCGTCGAGATCCTCGCAGACGGATCGCGACAAGAGCAACACCGGTCCGTGCGCGCTTTCGAGGACGGAGACACCGGACCCGACCGACTCGTCGACGACGATCCGCGGGGACGACATCTCCATTCGATCGGCGAGACCGGCCACGAGGTCACGGAGTTGTTGGTCGGGTACCGACCCGGTCGTCTCGACCGTTTCGAGCAGTCGCCGTCGGGTCACCCAGGCGACCGCGTGTTCGAGGGCGAACGCGGCCAGGACGAGCAGGGAAAGGACGACCGGCGACAGGCCAGTGAGCCAGCCGAGAGCGATCGCTGCGAGCAACCCCACGGCGAGCAGTCCGTCGACGAGTCGGCTCGCCGTGTCGAGGGCCATCGAGTCGAGCAGCCAGTCGGTGCCGACCATCGTCAGTATCGATGCTACAGGTCGGGACTGCAAAAGGTCGTGGGGGTCGTTCGGACGGCTCAGAGCGGTTCCAGTCCACCGATACCCATCTCGACACCGGGGCTGTAGTGGACCAGTGGTTCGCCTGCGACGGATTCGATACCGGCCGCCGACAGCAGCGTGTTCTCGGCGACGACCGCGTCGGCGGGCTGGATCGACCACGGCTGGTGGCCGACCGCGCCGACGAGTCGCGTCCCGAGCGGTCCCTCGGTGACATAGCGGGTCCGCTCGACGAGGAATGAGGGGAGCGTATCGGGGGCCGCGGTCGTTGGCTCACCCGTCGGCTCGACGGTGAGCGTGAGGCGCGTGTCGGAGTCGGAACGGCGACGCGCGACGACCTCCGTCCGCGTTCCGTCAGTCCGTCGTCGAACGGTCGCGTGATGATACGGGAGTCGAAAGAGCGTTCGCGCAGTGTCGGCCACCAGGCGGTCCGACACGTCGAGCGAGAGGAAGTAGACGCTGCGGTCACCGCTGGGCGTCTGAACGTAGGTCCGAAGATTGATCCCCTCGATCCCGTCACGGACGGGCAACCCGAACACGTCGAACTGGTCCATCGTCAGCGCCAGCGCAGACACCCACGCCGAGCCGTCGGCAGTGTCGGCGTCGAGCCAGTCTGGAACGACAGACTCGACGGTCTCGGGAGCGACCGGCCAGTGGACGAAATACACGTCCGAGAGTGTCACCGACAGCGGCCGCAGCGAGTCGGGCATAGCTATCGTGGGGACTCCACGGGCTTGAGTCATACGGCAAACGGGATCGAACCACCACGTTACCGCCGGTGCAGTCGCCCCGCCGTCACGTCGACGCCGGGACTGAAGTGAACGACGCGGTCGCTGTCGGGATCGGTGAATCCGTTCGCCTCGAACAGGTCGTTGCGCTCGAACTCGACCGTCGCCGGCTGGAGGTCCCACGGCGGGTGCTCGATGTCGGCGTAGTAGAGCCGGTCCCGGTCGTCGGCGACGTAGAAACGGTATCGCTCCGTGAGGAACTGGGCGAGCGAATCAGACCGAGGCGGTTCTGGCAACCCCGTCGGTTCGTAGGTCGCCCTGAAGCTTGCGGGCGGCGCGTTCGTGTGGTCGCGAACGCTCTGGAACCGCGTCTGTGACCCCTCGCGGTGGACCGTCATCCGCGCACGGTAGTACGGCAGTCGAAAGAGCCGACGGGCGATCGACACCCCGAGCCTGTCGTCGGCATCGAGATTGTAGAAGTAGACGCCCGGCTCGCCGTCGTTGATGACGTAGGTCCTGAGATTCAGTTCGTTGAAACTGACGCCGATCGGCGATCCGCGCGGCCGGATATCGGCCATTTCGAACGGGACGACACCGAGCCACGCCGACCCATCGTAGGTGTCGACGTGCAGCCCGTCAGGTAGTGACTGCGCGACTCGTTCGACGGGCACGGGCCAATGTGCGAAGAGGACGTTCCGCCACCGCATCGAAAGCAGGCGACGCATACCGAATCTTGGGTCGCGAGCACATAATGGGTGTCGCCCGGGGAACTTTGGGCGACCGTTGTGATAGCGCCGATATGGACTTCGAGACAGTGCAACAGGTCGCCGAGACGGTGCGGGCTGATCGATGAGCGAGGACGAAACGGGCAGTGACGACGCTGCCGCGCCGCCGGAACGGTGCCCGATCTGTGAGACGGCCTACGAGTCGGTGTCGACTCACGCCGAGGGCGTCGCAGTCAACCTGATCGAGAACGACCGCTTTCGACGCGTGTGTTTCGAACCGGTCGTCGACGATGGGACCGCACTGCTCCGGTTCTATCACCACACGCACGCACAGGCCGGGACGACGCCGTCGAGCGAGCGCGGGACGCCGGGCGGGCGCGTTCCATAGCGGGAACCGGAACGACCGGGCTACTCGTGTCCTGACACCCGAACCGGCTCGTAGGGCGCTTCGAGCCACTCCAGATCGGAGTCCGACAGCGAGATGTCCAGCGCTGCGACGGCCTGTTCGAGGTGCTCGACGCTCGTGGTGCCGACGATCGGTGCGTCGACGGCGTCCTGATGCAGGAGCCACGAGAGTGCGATCTGTGCCATCGTGGCGTCTTTCTCGTCGGCCAGTTCCTGGACGCGTTCGTTGACCTCGCGGCCGCCACCCTCGAAGTAGGGGTGTTCGCGGGCGTAGTCGTCCGTCTCGCCCCGCGTCGTCGCTTCGAACTCCTCGTGAGGACGGGTGAGATAACCACGAGCGAGCGGACTCCACGGGATCACGCCCACGTCAGCCTGCTGGCAGTAGGGGAGCATCTCGCGTTCCTCCTCGCGATACAGGAGGTTGTAGTGATTCTGCATCGTCTCGAAGCGTGTCAGCCCCTCGCGCTCGCTGGTGTGCTGGGCGCTGGCGAACTGGCGGGTGTACATCGACGAGGTGCCGGCGTGGCGAATCTGACCCCGACGAACGGCGTCGTCGAGCGTCCGCAGCGTCGTCTCGATCGGCGTCTCGTAATCCCAGCGATGGGTCTGGTACAGATCGATCGTCTCCATGCCAAGCCGATCGAGGCTGTTCGATAGTTCCTGTTCGAGTGCTTTGCGCGAAGTCCCACCGGAGTTTGGATCGTCCTCGTCCATCTGGAAATACCCCTTCGTAGCGACGACCTGGGAATCCCGGTCGTACTCGGTGAGCGCGTTTCCGAGCACGCGCTCTGACTCGCCCATCGAGTACATGTTTGCCGTATCGAAGAAATTGATCCCCAGATCGATCGCCCGGTCGATGATCTCGTGGCTCTCCTCTTCGTCCAGCACCCACTCGCGCCACTCCGAGGTGCCAAAGCTCATACAGCCCAGACAGAGGCGACTGACCGTCATACCCGTCGAACCGAGGGTCGTGTACTCCATACCATCGGTGAACGGCTGTCACAGTAATAAATGCGGGGCGTGATGGCGGACGACGTTCGTGGCCGATGTCGAGACCGTCACGGGGAGAGAAACAGTTGCGTCGCATCCCAGAACGGCGGTGTACTGCCGATGAGTCGCGCGTAGTGGATCCGCTCGCTCACGATCCGTGAGACGGGGAGCAGAAATTCGCCAGTGGTCGGAAACAGTGCGAGACCGGCGACGAGGAGGTACACGGACATCGTCCCCGCGGCGACTCCGAGAACGACTGCCCCCGCCGTTCGGTATCCGCCGACGGAACTGACACTTGCCCAGAGAGCGATAGCAGTACCGACGAACAGGGCAGCGAGCGCGTATAGCTGGATGCTCTCGTCGAGCACCAACCGTCCGGCGGCGATGGCGAGCAGATACGTCGGGACCAGCACGAACACCGTAAGCCCGTAACTGACAGTCAGCGTGCGGGCGGCAGTTGTCACACTCCGGCGAACGGCCGGCAAGCGGACGAGCCAGTAGACGCCGATCGGGTACAGCGGGTGCAGATACCGGACGGTGAGCATGTGGTGGGTCGGCAGCGATTGCAAGTACAGTCCGAGCAAGCAGAGGACGTAAATGATCGTGAAACTGTCGACGACCCGTATGGCCGGCCATCGCCGGGGAGAGACGAGTGTGATCTGTCGTGCGACCGCTCGTTTCCCGGCCAGCACGGGGTACGCGACGAGCGCCCCGAGCACGGGCATCGACGCGAGCACGCTCAGATTGATCGCAGCGTCCTCGGACGAGCGAAGTGTCGGCACGTATCCCGTATGGACGAAGACCCGAAAGAGGCGTTCGGGATCGGCGAACGCAGCATACGAGCCGACGAAACGGGAGAGCACCACGCCGAACCGAAGCTCACCGTCGAGAAACACGCTCACAATGGCACCCAATCCGGATGCACCCCCACCCGTACCGTCGTTCGTACTCCCGTTTGCGGTCGTTCCTGTCCCCGCGTCGGCCGTTCCGTCGATTGCCGACTGCGCGCCACCAGTCAGTACGTCCCCGGCGTAGTCGGTGAGGAATCGCGGCGGTAAGAGTGGGTTGCCGGAGATGAGGGCGTTCGTCACGAGAAACGGTACGAGTGCGAGCGCGAACACGGCACCGACGGTGAACAGCGCTCGCAATCGATTCGATCTGGCCGTGGGGAGGTCGACGACGGCGACGGCCGCGAGCAAAATAGCGCCGTGTGGCGCATGAACCCACGCGAGCAGCGCAGGCCAGCCGTACGTCAGCGCGCGGAACCGAACTGCCGATGTCGGTGATCGAGTGGCTCTGGCACGGTACAGCGTGTACATGGTACAGAGCACGACCATCGCAGTCACGCTGTGGCGTTTCGGGAGTGTCGCCCAGAAGCCCACCGGGGTCGCGACCACGAGCGCGACGCCCGCAGCCACACCGATCGACTGATCGTAGTGACGAGCGACGAGCCGATAGCCGACGATGGCCGCGACCGCAGTCGCGCCAGCGGTCGTGAGTTGCAGTGCGAGCAACGGCAGCCAGTACGGTGACAACGGGTCACCGACAAGGAGTGAGAGCGAAAAGAGCACGCCCGCGAGACCCGTCCCGGCGATCACACCGGCCCGGTCGCGACCGAATCGCCTGCCGACGGCACCCACGATTCCGACAAGCGTCAGTGACCACAGACCGGTGAGTAACACGCGTACGTCGGCGATCAGTGCGAGCAGCCGAAGCACGACGTACACCACCGCCGATGGCAGGACGATGCCGTAGTTCCGACCGTACACGCGATCACCGACGAGATAGGTCCCCGGTGTGTCGCCCGAGGGCGGCCCATACCGTGGCTGTGTGATGTGTAACTGTCCATCGGCGACGGCGAGAACGGAGTTCGCAAAGGTGTACTGATCGTTCGATGCGAATCCGAGTCGCCAGGTCAGCCCAACCCACAAGCAGGTGACCAGCGCCAGCGTCAGTCCGATACGATCCCCAAAGATCCCTCGGAACACGGCGCGCCGAAGGTCCACGACATCGACTTGCTCACCCGCCAGCAGTCGGTCGGCGACGCTCACGACGAGACCTCCACCACGACGTGTCGCTGCACGATGTCACGTTCGTACGTTCCGGTGCGAACCCAGACGGCGACAGTCGCCTCGTAGCGGTCTCGGTCGATCGAATCCGGGCTGACGGTCACCGGACTCGCCCGCATTTCGAGGCGTCCGTCTCGCCCACCGAGACCGTACCGACTCGTCGCGGTGAGCCACAGACCGGGCACGTCGATCACGTACCGGAGAATCGGAGTCCCAGCGACGTTCTCGACACTGACAACGGCCGGCGGTGCATCGATATGGTACCTGCCACTCCCGAACCGCCCCCGTTCGAGCGTAATGGTGTCGTCCGGGAGCGATTCGACTGTCACGTTCGCCCGTTCCGTGACCGTGGGCTGGCTCGCGCCCGCGCCGAGCGGACCGACGGCGACCGCCGCGGTGGCGACGAGAAGAAGAGAGATCAGTACGAGAGACCGTTGCATGTGGGTGTGAGAGACACCATCATCGAACAAGAGTGTGATGGTGGCACAACCGACGCGCGGCAGCACAAGTGTCGGCGTTCTGAAAGACTTTGGGGCCGACATTCTGGAGAGATGGTTCGAGGTCTCTCTCAACTCACGACAGCGCCTCCGGCTGGATGCGGTCGACGTAGCGACGGGTCAGCACGAACAAGACGACTGCCACCCCGACGTAGCCGGCGACGTGGCCGTAGGTGAGCAGTGTCGGGCTGTCGACGGCGAGTTTCGCGGCCGTCGTCGACGGGTGCTCTGGTAACAGGACCGCCGCGCCGAAGACGACCAGCGTTAGGATCGAGTACAACAGCTGTGCGGGCCGACGCCGACCGAGTTGGAGACCGAGCACGACGCCGAACACGACGACGATACCCGCCGTTGCACCGACGAGTACCAACAGTGCCACCGGATTCGCCACCGTGATGCCATTGAGCGACAGCAACAGGAGCCACAGTGCGCCCTGTGCCGGCGCGAGCGCGATCATCGCCAGTGACTTGCCGTCGACGATGTCGACGAGACTCACCGGAGCGACCCGGAGGAGTTCGAGTGTCCCACGTTCGATCTCTTCGGTGACGGTGTCGACCGCGACGGAGCCACTGATGAACGAGGGCAAGAACAGCAAGAGCGGAATCAAGACGGTGTAGGTGAAGCTGAAGTATGGGCTGGCATCGGTCTCCGGCGGGAGCGGAAGCGGCAGCGAATCGAGCGAGTCGGCGCGCTCCAGTCGCTCCTGGCGTTCGAGGGTCTTCAGGACCTTCCGTAGCTGGACGACCACGAGCGTCGTGCGGATGGAGCTATCGGGCGCTGTCGCTGTCACCTGCACGACCCTGCCATCGCCATCGATGGGCCGGACGTACGAGCCATCGAGATAGGCATCGACGCGACCCTGATCGAACGCTCGTTGTGTCGCGTCGAGCGATTCGAACGGAATCGGCTGGACGCCCTCGGTCTCGGCGACGGCCTCGAACAGGTCTTGCTTGGCCTCACCGGTCACACCGATCTCGATGCCGCCCGAGTCGACGGAACTCGGATCGTACAGCGAGGTGAGACCAACGACGAGGAACGACGAAAACGCCGCCACGAACAGCTGAATCAACAGCGCGAGGACGATCGTCTTCTCGCGGCTCAGCGAAGTCAGATCACGGCGGGCGATTATCAGCCGTGGGTCCAACGAGCGCTTACTGGACAAGGGTGACCACCACCGTGTAGTTGTACGCGAAGTGAATCGCCATCGCCGCGAGCACGGCAAGGAGATAGGCGCGCCGGCTCCGTCTGGCCCCGAGCGCCGAGACGGTCGCGGTGACGGCGTGGAGTGCAAGCGGTAGCAAGAACAGTATCAGTGCCACTACCGCCAGCGGGACACCCTCCGGAACGAGACCGCCAAGCAGTCCGGCCTGACCGGTCGGAATCTCTCTCAGACCGGGGTTGAGGAACTGGAACACGAGGATCGACTTCTCCGCGATGAAAAAGCCCGCACCGCTGAGCGCGCCGACGGTCAGCGCCGTCCTCACCGAGCGGTCGTACCGGCCACTGGAGAAGCCAGCAGAGACGTGCACGCTCTTTGCTACCTCTTCGACGACGACCACGACGGTCAGTATCAACGGGATCGAGATCGCAACCGGGAGCGCGAACAGCAGCGCGATCCCCGCCAGCTCGGCGACGACGACGCCCGGCAGCAGCAGCATCGAGAGTTTCAGCGCGCTCCACTTCGAACTGATCTGGGTGGACAGCGAATCGAGTACTTTCATCGGGATCGACCGCTGCGTGAACATGTCCTCTTCGCGGTAGAGACCGGCACCGAGGGCAAAGAGGACGAGCGCCGACAGCGTCGCCGGGGCCGTCGAGAACGCGAAGTCACCCGCAGTCACCGTTTGGGCCTGCAGATCGCGAACGACGATCGTCAGCGGCGAGATCAGCGCGATCGGGTTCACGTCCGTGAAGATCGCCGGGATGAACGCGTAACTGGTCAGTGACACCGTCACCGTCACCGTGACGAAGGTCAGTTCCTTGAACGAGCGGGCGAACATCGCGCCACAGAACGTCGCCGAGAGGAACAGGAGGGCGAGTGGCAGAATCGCGAGCACCGCGATCGGTCCGCCCCCGGCGGTCAGTCCCGAGAGGCGAAGGCCCAGCGTGATCGCGGTGACGACACCCATCGCACCGAGGAAATAGGGCAGGGTCTTGCCGGCGATGATGTCGAAGCGACTCACCGGCGAGACCAGCAGCAGTTCCCCGCGGCGGTTGAGTCGTTCTGAGAGCATCGTCGACCCGTACGCCTGAATCACGAAGTTCATCGGGACGATAAACAGGAAGGCCAACACGAGCGATTCGAAGGGGAAGGGTGGCTGGATATCTCCGGGCGTCCCGCTGGTCGATCCGCCGGTCAGTCCTGCACCGAGACCGCCGAGTGCCCCGGTATCGCTGTCACCCGCACCGCCTGTCTCGCCGGTCCCAGCGCCAGCATTCGCTCCGTCGCCGGACCCGCCCGCAGTCGCTCCGGTATCCGAGCCACCCGCGGTCGCTCCGTCACCGGTTCCGTCGTCCGACCCGCCCGTCTGGATCGTCTCCGTGACGCCGCCCTGTTCGAGGTAGACGAGCGAGACCGAGACCGGATAGGCGGCAGTCTGGTTATCGTCTTCGCTCATCAACTGGCTGTTGTAGCCATCGACGCTGGCCCGGAACTCGCTGAGCGCCGCCTGCTCTTTGGTCGTCCGAGGCCGGTTCTCCAGTTCGATCCCGTCGAACAGCAGTTCCTGATTCCCGCGCTCGACGGCCGTCGGATTCGGCTCCTGAACGATAAACGCCGGGTCTTCGGCCGCCGGTGCGTAGTAGGGACTCGTCTCGTCGACGCCGACGCGATAGAGACCGCTGTCCAGTCCCGTCGCACCACCGCTGGCGGCGAGACCGGCGACCAGCACCATCGCGACGACCGAGAGACCCATGATGGCGACCGTACGCTTGTCGACGCCACCGGCGTTTTTCGTCACCTCCCACTTTGCGATCCGCAGTAGCTTCCGCGGGTTCATTCAGGCCTCCTCGACGTACCGGGTACCGGGCGTCTCGCTCTCGGCGACGTTGAGGAACACCTCTTCGAGACTGGACTCCTCGGTTCGGATGTCGATCACGTCGCCACCGGCCGCCGTCGCCGCCTCGCGCACCGCGTCGACGCCGTCCATGCTGTCGACGACGCGCCGCCAGTGGCCGTTCTCCTGCACTGCATCGGGTACCTCGACGGTCGTGTAGACGTAGTACTCGCGTTCGCCGTACTCGGCCTGTAGCTCCTCTAGATCGCCCCGGGCGACGATGTGGCCCTCGTTCATGATCGCGACTCGGTCACAGATCGTCTCGACGTGATAGAGATTGTGCGCAGAGAAGACGATGGTCTTGCCCTCCTCGGCCAACTGTTCGGTGAACTCGATGACGTAGTTCGTCGTCAGCGGGTCGAGACCGCTGGCCGGTTCGTCGTAGACCAGCACGTCGGGATCGTTGATCAGCGAGCGCGCGATGGCGACCTTGCGCTTCATCCCCTTGGACATGTCGCCCAGTTTCCGCTCGCGGTGTTCGAGATCGAGTTCGTCGAGCGTCTCGTGCATCCGCTCGGTCGCCACATCCTTTGGCACGTCGTAGAGATCGGCGAAGAAGCGCAGATAGGACGTGGGCGTCATCTCCTCGTACAGCGGCGATTCCTCGGGTAGAAAGCCCAGTTGCTGGCGCATCGCAGTGTCGGTCACGTCGTAGCCGGCGACGCTGATCTCACCGTCGGTCGGTTCGAGCAACCCCGAGAGCATCTTCAGCGTCGTCGTCTTGCCCGCGCCGTTGGGACCGATGACGCCGAACACCTCGCCCTGCTCGACGGAGAACGTGCTCCCTTCGACGGCGACGAAATCCCCGTACTCCTTTCGTAGCTCCCGCGCTTCGATCATCTGCCCGACGCTTGTGACCGAATCACCCTATAGTTGGCCCCCGTTTATTACCAGTGAGAACGAAAGCAGGACGTGTCTATCACGGTCGAGCGGACCCCTGACGGCCGCCGGATCTGTGTGAGTCGGGAGATTCCGGTCTCCAGAGGACGGGCCTGGGACGTTCTCACGGATACCGACCGGTGGCCGGCATGGGGACCGTCGGTCAGGGCCGTCGAGTCGAGCGAACGATACATCCAACAGGGGACGACCGGGCGCGTGAAGACTCCCGTTGGTCTCTGGGTTCCCTTCGAAATTACGGGGTGTGCGGACTACCGGTGGACGTGGCGCGTCGCACGGATTCCAGCGACTGGGCACCGGGTCGATAGCGTCGAACGAGAACACAGCGAGAACGAGGCGTGCCGGGTGGTGTTCGAGATACCGCTGCTGGCAGGGGGCTACGTCCCCGTCTGTCGGCGGGCACTCGAACGGATCGAGTCGCTAGTGACCGGATCGGCGTCGAAATAAGCTAGGGCGTCTGGACGCGCGCTTTCGATACTTTGTGGATGTCCTCGCCGATTCCCTCTCCGTCGCACTCGTCGTTCGGGCACCGATAGTGCCAGCCGTCTTCCGTTCCCGCTCGCTCTGCGAACCGCTCGCCACACTCGTCGCAGAACAGCTCCCCAGCAGAGCAAGTATCCTTGTGGAGTTCGAGTTCGAGTTCGGTGTCGAAGGTCTGCTTGCACTCCCGGCAAATATGAGGCATAATCGAGTCTTCCCACTCACACATTATAACTACACCGGAACGTTCATATCGGCCGTTATCGACGGATAGAATCGATTTTTATCGACGAAATCGCTAGACAGCTATGGGATTCTACAGATCGATCGAATGGTCGACCGGCCATGATGTATGTTGACACACTGCTACTGGGAGACGTGTACGGAACGAAACAAAAAAGCTCGCGTCGGGACGGTCGAAGAGACCGCGCTACAGGATGTCTTCGACGTGGTCGACGACTTCCTCGGGCGTATCGCCGACCGGGACACCGTTGTTTTCGAGGGCACTGATCTTCGACTCGGCGGTTCCGGTGCCGCTCCCGGAGACGATGGCTCCGGCGTGGCCCATGCGCTTGCCCGGCGGTGCCGTGCGGCCGGCGATGAAGCCGGCGACCGGCGTGTCCATGTGCTCGCCGATGTACTGGGCGGCCTGCTCTTCGTCTTCGCCACCGATCTCGCCGCACATGACGACGGCCTTGGTGTCGGGGTCGTTCTCGAACAGTTCGAGCGCGTCGATAAAGCTGGTGCCGATGATCGGGTCGCCGCCGATACCGATGGCGGTCGTCTGGCCGATGTCGCGCTGGGTCAGGCTGTCGACGACCTGGTAGGTCAGGGTCCCCGAGCGGGAGACCAGCCCAACGTCGCCGGAGGAGAAGATGTTGCCCGGCAGGATACCGAGTTTGGCGACACCGGGGGTGATGAGACCCGGACAGTTTGGCCCGACGAGGTGCGTGTCGGTCTCGTCTTGCTTGCGCTTGACGCGTGCCATATCCTGGGTCGGGACGCCTTCGGTGATGGCGACGACGAGGTCGAGCGGTGCGTCCAGCGCCTCGAACATCGCGTCACCGGCGAATGCCGGCGGGACGAAGACGACCGAGGTGTTGGCGTCCTCCTCGCGTGCGGCCTTGTCGACGGTGTCGTACACCGGGACGCCGGCGACTTCCTGCCCGCCGCGACCGGGGACTGCGCCGGCGACGACGTTCGTCCCGTACTCCATCATCTGTTCGGTGTGGAACTTCCCTTCGCCGCCAGTGATCCCCTGGACGACGACGCGGGTGTCCTCGTCGACGAGGACGCTCATTGGTCCACCTCCTCGGCGTAGATAACTGCCTGTTCGACGGCGTCCTCCAGCGTCTGTCGCACGGTCACGAGGTCTTCGTTGAGAATTTCCATGCCTTCAGTTGCGTTGGTGCCCGCGAGTCGGACGACGACGGGCTTTGGAATCTCGTCGAACTGTTCGAGCGCCTGATTAATCCCCTTGGCGACCTCGTCGCCGCGGGTGATCCCGCCGAAGATGTTGAACACGACCGAGTCGACGTTGTCGTCGGAGAACACCATATCCAGCGCGTTGGCGATCCGCTGGGCCTTCGCGCCCCCGCCCACGTCGAGGAAGTTCGCCGGCTCGCCGCCGAAGTGATCGACGAGGTCGAGCGTCGTCATGACCAGGCCGGCACCGTTGCCGATGATCCCGACGTTGCCCGAGAGTCGGACGTAGTCGAAGCCGTACTCGTCGGCCTTCTGTTCGAGTTCGTCGCCGCCGGCCGCCTCGTCTTCCATCTCCTGCAGGTCGGGGTGGCGGAAGAGGGCGTCGTCGTCGACGTTCATCACGGCGTCGGCCGCGATGACCTCGTCGTCGCCGGTGATCATCAGCGGATTGATCTCGGCGTCGGAGCCGTCCTTCTCGTCCCAGAGTTCGTACAGCGTCAGTAGGACACTCGCCACGTCGTTGGCGACCGCGCGGTCGACGCCGGCGTCGAAGACGGCCTTCCGGGCCTGGAAGGGGTGCATGCCGAAGGCTGGGTCGACGTGCTCGCGTGCGATGGCGTCGGGGTCCTCCTCGGCGACCTCCTCGATGTTGACACCGCCGCGTGTCGAGACCATCGCGACGGGCTTGCCCTCGCCGCGGTCCATCGTCACACCGACGTACAGTTCGTTGACGAAGTCGACAGCCTCTTCGACGAGGACGCGGTCGACGTGGATCCCCTTGAGGTCCATCCCCAGGATGTCGTCGGCGAACTCACGGGCTTCCTCGGCGTTGTCGGCGAGCTTGATGCCGCCGGCCTTCCCGCGGCCACCGACCTGTACCTGTGCCTTGATCGCGACCGGATACCCGATCTCCTCGGCCGCGTCGACCGCGTCGTCGACGGTCTCTGCGAGCGTCGATGCAGGCGTCGGAATACCTGCGTCGGCGAAGACACCCTTCGCCTGATACTCGTGTAATTTCATGTCATGCGGAAGGCCGTCTCGCGCCGGCTTAAACCCCATCTTTTTCCTCTGCGGGTGCGCCAAAGGCGCACCACTTGAGCAAAAACGTCCTCAGAGATCAAAGATCTCTGATGTGCTCGCGAGAACTGCGTTCTCGCGAACGTGGGTGAAAAAGGCGCGAATCGCCAAGCGATTCGCGTGATCATCGTGAGCGACAGCGAACGATTGCTCGTCAGACCTTTGCTCTGACGGTGACCGGGCGACCTGCCGGGTCCTTCGGACCGCTCGGTCGCCCGGATGCTTCCGCTGTCGTTTTGGGTACCTTCAGTAGTTCGGTCGGTTCGCCATCACTCGAAGTCGGCCAGATCAGTGTCAGGATCGATCTCGTCGACGGTGTCGATCGAGGACTCGAACCGCTCGATCAGCTGGTCGCCGTGCTCGCTGCGGAACTGGGCCGATCCGGTTCCCTCCTCGACGAGCTGTTGCATCGAGAGGCCCGTGAGGATGATCTCGTCGTCGCCGTCACGCTCGCGTTCCATCTGTGCGGCGACGATCACCACCGCCCGCGACGTGTTGGCGGTCCCGACGACGCCGTGGACGAGCGAGTACTCGTCGGGGGTCTGACCGTAGAGGGCCACGCCGCCAGTGTCGAGCGACTCGATGGTCGGTCCCGATGCCCACGACCAGCCACTGCCGACCTTGATTCCGAGTCCGTCCAGTAGTAGTCTGGCGGCGTCCCCTTCCAGGAGTTCGTCGATCGTATTGCCGACGAAGGGGTTATACCCTCGAATCAGGTCGCCCCCCGTTGGGCTGGTGAACGTGCCGGCCGCGCTGGTCGGTTCCGCGTCCCCGACCGCCGCCTCGTCCTCGAAGTACGTGACGGCGTGGCTCACGAACGTGCCACTGACGCTGATCCGGCCGTCCGAACCCGATCCCAGGTTTCGCTCGTGTCGCCGGTAGTCGGCGTCGGTGAAATCGGACCCGCTCGCCCACTCGGGGGCGTACGCGCTGATCGAAGACACGTGCGTGCCCAGATCGATGCACCCGGCGAGGGTCGTGGTGAGACCCACGGCGGCGAGACCCTTGAGATACGTCCGTCGGCTGTACTGTCGCTCTCCGCCCGTCCGCTCGCTCACCGCACTGCTCCCGCGCCCCACTCGCCATCGAACGGTCCCGTTGCAACTGCTGGCCGGTACTCTCCATCCATGCAGATATCAGGTCGCGTATGTATATAGCTATTCCGTCAGTGAACGGTCTCAATCCGACGAGAATACGGTCGAGAGTGGTGCTACCGACAGTACTCCCGTCGGCACAGACGAGAACTTCGAGGGGACACTACCTGCCGCGACACGGCGACACAGACAACGGGCTACGCTCCGACCGACGCCCGACCACGGAGTCGTTCACGGCCCCGCAACAGCACCACACCACCAAGGAGGACAGACTGATGGAGGACCGTCCCGAGCGCGACAGCGCCGAGGGCCAGTCCCAGCGTCAGCGCCAGCGACGCCCCTTCGAGCATCGAGGCGATCACGACCAGAACGGCGGCGACCGTTCCGTTCCCCAGCGAGCGCGGGAGTTCGTCCCGGACGATCTCTCGGACCGATCGATCAGTCGCGTCGCCGTTCAACAACGCTGCAAAGCACATACCACCCGCTCGGGACTGTATCGACTTATATCCGATCGTGCTATTCGACCACACGATCGCTGAATTTAGCCCCGCTGGCGACGAGCGTTCGGTATGGACCAGTCCACCGACGCGAAGGTCGACGCGCTCGTCGACGCACTCAGTGAGAGCGAGACGGCAGTCGTGCTCACGGGTGCGGGCGTGAGCACCGCTTCGGGCATCCCCTCGTTCCGCGGCGAGGACGGCCTGTGGAACGAGTTCGACGAGATGGCCTTCCATCGGCGGCGACTCGACGCCGATCCGGCGGGGTTCTGGACGGATCGGGTCGACCTGCGCGAGCGCATCTACGGCGACGAACCGGGCGGTGACGCCATCGAACCGAACGCCGCCCACGAGGCGCTCGCAGCCCTCGAAGCGGCGGGCCACGTCGACGCCGTCCTGACCCAGAACATCGACGGCCTGCATCAGGACGCTGGAAGCGAGCAGGTGATCGAACTCCACGGCACCCACCGCCACGTCGCGTGTGACGACTGCGGGGCGCGACAGGCGGCCGGTCCGGTGTTCGAACGCGCCGCCGACGGCGAACTGCCGCCACGCTGTGGCTGTGGCGGCGTCCTTCGTCCCGACGTGGTGCTGTTCGGGGAGTCCCTGCCCGGCGAGGCGATCGAGGAGGCGAACCGACTGGCACACCGCGCAGACTGCTTTCTCGCCGTCGGGTCGTCGCTGACGGTCCACCCCGCCGCGGGACTGCCGGCCCGTGCGGCGCGCTCGGGAGCGACGCTGGGGATCGTCAATCTGGAACCGACGGAGAAAGACGACGCGGCCGCGGTCGTCGTCAGGGACGACGTGACGACGATACTGCCGGCGATCGCACGCCAGCGCTAGATCTCGACGCCGCCGGGAATGAGACTCTCACTGCGTCGAAGGTCACCGCCCTCGTCGTAGACCAACAGAATCTCCTTGTCGTAGATGGTCGATGTGCTGTCGCTGTCCGTGAGCCTGATCCGATAGCTCGGTTCGTCGTCGCCGGCGGCATCGACGAGTGCTTCGATCACGGCCGGTTCGACGTTCGTTTCGAGGACGAAATCGCCCGTCAGTCGGTCCGTAATCGACAGGACTCCCGTGGGACCACTGTCGCCGCCAGTCAGTCGATAGGCCACGTCCAGTTCGCTCGCATCGAGGCTTCCCTCGTCGGTCGTCAGTCGGTCTGTGAGCATTCCGTCGGGACCGTCGTAGGTGATCGCGATCACTGGCCGGTCGTCCGACGGTTCGTCGACACCACTGCACTCGACTTCGAAGTAGTCACGCCGCATCTCGTACGTGGACGTAGGGAACGCGGCGCAAAGAACGTAACGGCGAATGCTACCAACCCACACAGTCGTGTCGGCCTGGACTGCGCCGGACCGCCCCCATCCGAGAGCCGATAGCTTTTATCCACAGTGGAACGCGGTCACGGGCATGACGTGGGTCAAGGCCGAATACGCGCCCGAGTTGGCGGTGCTGTCGACGTGGCTCTCGATGCTGCTCCCGTGGTCGGTCGCCTACCAATCGGACGGACCGCTGGGGAGTATTCTCGTATTTGTTCGCTTCAGCGTCGTCGAGCTACAGCTTCGATTTCCCTCGACGATCACCTTCGACGGCGTCCCCATCGACGTGGCGACGGCACTCGATCAGGTGTACAGCGGCTTTCAGATCGGTGGCAACGTCTACGTGGCACTCCCGCCGACGGCCGCCCTCGAATACAGTGGCTCGCTGGCGCTGGCAAACGGCGTCTGGACCGTCGCCGCAGTCGTGTTGGTGATCGCGTTCGCGCTGAGTGTCGTCGTCTACGCCGACGAATCGAAGATGCAGCGACTCCCGTACCCCTATCCGAGACTCGCCGGAGTGTGCCTCGGAACTGCGACGGTGACGCTCGCGCTCGCGGCCGGTCTCATGGCACTCGACGCGTCGACGGTCGGCATTCCAGTTCCCGTCGGCGTCGTCGTCATGGGGTTGCTCTCCGCCGTCCTCCTGCGCGTCGACATCGTCGCCGACACTGATACCGACGCGCAGTGAGCGGGAATTGCCCGACGACACCGAATTTCATTCGCAATATTTTGGGGGACCTGTTTAAGTACGAGCGGACGAAACCCACATTCAATCCTGCGTGGGGCGATCGATGTCAGGCGACGAGATCAACGACGACGATGACGGTTCGACACCGCTGTCGGGCGTGCGGACGTGGCTTTCACAGACCGCCCGGATGATAAGCGGCGCTGCCGTGCCGTCGACGAACTACGACCCACAGCGCCACGGTCGACTGGTCGCCTACGACAGCCCGGACCGATACGACGAACTCGATCGCTACTGGCTCAACGCCCCGTTCGCGTTCGCCTCGATCAACTACGATCCCGAAGCGGACGAGCACTTCTATCAGGTCGTCGAGCCGTCGCTCGATACGTTCGAGCGCGACCTGCTCGACCGACTGTTCGATGACATTCGCGGCCCGCTCATCTACCGGGCGGACGTGAGCGACGACCCCGAAGCAGCCCTCCGCGATGCGCTTCGTGACCGGATCGAGGAGTACGGCGTCGTCGTCGAAACCGAAACGTTCTACCGCCTGTTGTACTACCTCTATCGGTCGTTTCTGGGCTACGGCCGGATCGATCCGTTGATGCACGACCCGAACATCGAGGACATCTCGTGTGACGGCGCTGGGCTGCCGATCTTCGCGTATCACGACAGCTACACCGACATCGAGACCAGCGTCGTCTACGAGGAGGGCGAACTCGACGACTTCGTCATCCAGCTCGCCCAGCGCTCGGGCCAGCACGTGTCGGTCTCCGATCCGGTCGTCTCGACGACGCTGCCCGATGGATCCCGGATCGAGCTTGCACTGGGCGAGGAAGTCACGCCTCGCGGGTCGGCCTTTACCATCCGAAAGTACGCCGACGAACCGTTTACGCCGATCGATCTTCTCAACTACGGAACGTTCAGTCTGGAGATGCTCGCCTATCTCTGGCTTGCCATCGAGTCGAACAAATCGCTCATCTTCGCCGGTGGGACGGCCGCGGGCAAGACCACCTCGATGAACGCCGTCTCGATGTTCATCCCGCCCCGATCGAAGGTGTTGACCATCGAGGATACCCGAGAGCTGTCGCTGTATCACGACAACTGGCTCTCATCGGTGACGCGCGAGCGCCTCGACGATTCGGACATCACGATGTACGACCTGCTGCGCTCTGCACTCCGCCATCGCCCGGAGTACATCGTCGTCGGCGAGGTCCGTGGCGAAGAAGCGATCACGCTGTTTCAGGCGATGAACACCGGTCACACGACGTTCTCGACGATGCACGCCGACTCGGTCCAGACGGTGATCAACAGACTGGAGAACGAACCGATCAACGTCCCGCGGCCGATGGTCCAGAGCCTCGATATCCTCTGTGTGCAGGTGCTCGGTCGCTCGGGTGGCGAACGCGTCCGCCGGGCCAAGACGCTGGCGGAAATCGAAGGCATCGACCAGCGGACCGGCGAACTCGACTACTCGAACAGTTACGCCTGGCAGGCCAACGAGGACACCTTCGAGGAGTCGAACAGTGACCTGCTCGACGAGATCCGATCAGAACGAGGCTGGTCTCAGTCCGAACTGCTCCGTGAGATGGACGCCCGAAAACGGTTCCTCAGGTACTTACAGGAGAATGGCGTCACCGACTACCGCCGGTTCACTGCGATGGTCAACAGGTACTACGCCGACAGCGAGCAAGTAATGGCGGAGATCGACCGGGCCGAGATCGACGCCCCGACCTGACATGCAACTCAATCCACTCGGGACAGTCCCGCTGTTCGTCGTCATCGTGATCCTCTGTCTCGTCGCCCTCGCGATGCTCGACGAGACGTTCGACCGGTCACTGACACGCTACAGTCGACGGCTGTTCGGTCGGTACGTCCCCGATTCCGAGGATCGCGAAACCCTGCTCAAATCGGCCTTCGTCGGCTACACCTATCGGACGTACGCGTCGCGGACGCTCATGTACACGGCACTCGCAGCCATCGCAGGATCGATCACGGGCGTCTACGTCTTCGGCGCGATCCTGCTCGCGATTCCGACGATCGTCGACCTCATGCTGGGGTTGCCCCGGACGCTGGTCAACGCCTTCGGACTCCGCGGCTTCGAACTGCTCTTGACCGACCAGCAGATCCTCTGGGTCGTGATGGGCGGTGGCCTGACCGGCGGTCTCACGTGTGCCGGGCTGACCTACTGGCTGCGCTGGGAACTACAGCGAAGTACGGCGGCCGTTCGACAGCGAGCGATCGACGAGGGGATGGGGCGGACGCTCGCGTTCCTCTATGCGCTCTCGCGCGGTGGGGTCCCGTTTCCGGACGCACTGCGGACGCTCTCGGAGAATCAAGCGATCTACGGCGCGAGCGCACAGGAGGTCTCGGTCGCGGTGCGCCAGATGGACCTGTTCGGGGAGGACATGATAACGGCCGTCAGGGAGATGGCCGAGCGGACGCCGAGTGACGACTTTCGGACGTTTTCGGAGAACCTCGCCAGCGTCCTCCAGAGCGGCCGGAGTCTCTCGGCGTTCCTCAGAGAACAGTACGAACGTACCACGGCCGAGCGCGAGCAACGACAGGAGGAGATCCTCGAACACCTCGCGACGGTCGCGGAAGCGTACGTCACCGTCCTCGTCGCGGCGGTGCTCTTTTTCATCACGATCCTGCTGGTGTTCGGGCTGACGCTGACTGATACGCTCGTCTTCCTCCAGATGGTCGGCTATCTGATGATCCCGCTCGCCAACGCCGGGTTCATGGTGTATCTCGGGCAGCGACTGGAGATTCTTGGCATCGGGAACGACAAGACGACCGGGCTGCTCGACCGGCGCGAGACGACGACGTTCGCCAAACCCACGGCCGACGACGGGGCGCGACTGACAGACGGTGGCGATGTCGCGACGGACCAACAGCGGCAACTGGCGTTCTACGACCGGATCGCGTCGGCGAAACGTCTCCTGTTCTCGCCCGTCG
>Ga0207771_100383_pt1 | contig 27242 bp, 25 predicted proteins | sample A23M2SouthBayCA_2_FD_187731 | JGI IMG/M metagenome (GOLD analysis project Ga0207771, IMG submission 187731) | Aerobic enrichment media microbial communities from Eden Landing Ponds, California, USA - A23 M2 (2) (SPAdes) | ecosystem: Environmental > Aquatic > Marine > Unclassified | place...
GACTTTCGTCTACGAAATGGCTACACAGATCGCGGAATCTGAAGGACTGGAACGACTGAAAGCCGAAACAGTAGCTGCTGCGATGGTGAGGGGGTTGACTGACTGGTGACCAACCGCAGAAGTACAGGGCCGTCTCGACGTGGAATGGTCGGTATCAGGTGCCACAGACTGTGTCTCCTGGCGGACTGGAAGGGCGAGGCGGGGTCGCGGCGAACGTAGTGAGCGAAGTTGCCTGAGCGGGCACTATCCGTGCGGGCGGTGCCGAGAGCGCGGATATCCCGCTCAGCGACCGCGAGCCCGCCGAGGGCTTCCATCTCACGAGCACGAGTGCGGTCACGCCGATCACGACTGCGGGTGCGGAATCTCAGACCACTTCAATCGCTCAACGCACTGCGTGATAGACAGACGAGGGCATACCCCCGCCTTCCCGTGAGTGAGGAGTGTTCCGACGCTCTGTCGGAACCGAGGAGCGAACAGGCAGGGGTCGAGCGGACACTCGGGGGAGACAAACCACCGTACTGCGGCCAGACTGGATGACCGTCCGAAGGGTTTTATCGTGGCCCGCTGTACTGGAAATTGCTACGGATTCGGTGAGATGCCGGCCCTCAACAGACAAGGGGCGGTGACGAACACGGTCTGTTCGTCACACGGCAATGACATCGATTCCGATGGGGCCTGCGTGACCGGGCCACAGCCCTACAGCGAGGGAGAAAACGAGAGTTTCGCCGGTATGCTACCGGTTCCCTCTGAGTGCGGGTTGGAACCGGAACAGTCTGTTTCGGCAGACTGGTCATCCGGTGGCCGGATGCCACGGCCTTCAGGCCGTCGAGGAGGTCACTCTATCAGGCCGTAGCTTCGTTCTCGGTCTCGTCGGCGCTCAGTTGTCTGACGGTCAGGACCGGTCGGTCACAGTTCCGGACGAGGCCTTCGGCGACGCTGCCCAGGAGGTAGGCGTGTTCACCGTGGCGGCCGCGAGTGCCGACCGCGACCACGTCCGCGTCGACGTCGTCGGCGTAGCGGATGATCTCCGCGTCGGGGTCGCCCTCTCGGACGGCCGTCTCGACCGAGCGGTCTGTGTGTTCGCGGACCGCGGCGAGAGCGTCCTCGGCGGTGTCTTCGAGCGCGGCCTCGAGGTCGGCCCGAACCCGCTCGGGCGACCCTTCGAGGTCGCGCTCCTCGACGACCGAGAGTGCGTGGACGTTCGCGTCGAACGCCGCGGCGAAATCCAGCGCGACCGTCACCGCGCGAGTGGCCGACTCCGAACCGTCGGTCGCGATGACGACTGTCTCGAACATGCCCGTGGAGAGACGGCCCCACGTCTTAAATCACGCGAGAGTTTCTTGACTTACCGCTCAGCGGAACATCGACCGAACGTTTATCCGATATTCCGGCATATCACACCATATGAGTACCGGGCGCGAGATCCGACTTATCGAAGAAGACGACGGGTGGTGGTCGGCTATCGACGAACAAACTGGTGTCGCGAGTCAGGGCCCGACACGGACAGAAGCGCTCGAAAATCTCGACGAGGCAGTCGAGTTGACGGAAGAAGCTCGGGACGACGATACGCCAGCGCCGGAGCCCGACGCACCGTGGTTCGAAACCTGAAGGATGGGTTCGCGCGACTTCTCCGGCGAGGAGATCGTGAGCGTTCTGCAGAAATTCGGGTATCGGCGTGACAGGACACGCGGCGATCACGTGATTCTGAAGTACACGCATCCCGAAACCGGGGAAAAGCGGCCAGTCACTGTCCCACTTCACGACCGTGTTCGCGTCGGGACCCTCCAGAACATCGCCGAGCAGTGCGGCGCGGTCGACTTCCGCGCGTGGTGCCGGTGGATCGACGATCACCGCTGAGCAGTTACCCCTTCGGTACGCGGACTCAGGGCCCTCAGCCTGTCGTCGGAGAGTCAGATCCCGACGAACGACGGTTCGAAGTCGAGAGGTGATGGTCCGACGCGAAGGTCGAACCACCTTCCACCAGCGAGACTTCGTAACCGAGTTGTCCGTCGCGGTATGGGCTATCGGAGAGGCGCTGGCCGAGCACCGCGAGGAGTGACTCGTCGGTCGGTCCCCTGGCGAACGTTTACATCGCGGATTCGCTCGACCGACGCGTGCGAGCGGTGACGCCCCTCTCCCGCGGCGTCAACGCGCTCTACCGGGTCGCGCTCGCGGACAAGACTCGGGCGGTGTTGAAGACGCCGAGGTACGCGACCGACGCGGAATTCCTGGCCGAACCCGCCGTCCTCTCGCGGATCGGTCGCGAGACCGGGGTCCCGGTCCCGGAGATACTCGCGACCGGCGGCGCAGACGACGGGGCGCTTGACCGGGCGTACTACGTGATGGGATTTCTCGACGGCCGGCAGGTCGAGGGCGTGCTGGCACTGTCCGCGACCGCGAGAGAGCGGTTCGCCCGGGAGGTCGCCGCACACTTAGCGGCCGTCCACGAACTCCGGATCGGGGAGGCCTACGGGCCGCTTGAATACGCGGACGGCGACGTACGGCCCGAACCGTCGTTCGGCTCCTAGACGGCGCTGTTCGACGACCTCGCCGCGGACGTGACCGTCGGGCTCCGCGGCGACGGGCCGCTCACCGATGAACAGCCCCGGTTCGCGGACCTCGAACCCGCCGTGACCGACGCGCTGACTGGACTGCCGGGGGACGTGGTGGACCCGTCCCCGCGACCGGCGCTCGTAGTTAGGGATTACCGCCCGGTGAACGTCGTGCTGGCTCCGGACGACGACGCCGACCCGCTCGTCAGGGGTGTGTTCGACGTGAGCGGCCTGGTCGGCGACCCGCTTCTCGATGCCGCGAAGACCGAAACCGCACTGGTCGACGTCCCCCTGGGCGGGACTGCCGAAGGGGAATCGCTTCGGACCGCGTTCAGAACTGCGTACGCCGAGCGCCGCGGCGTCGGTCGGGATGACCTGTTCGACGAGCGGTACCCCTACTACCGGCTGTACGCGCTGGCGTACCGACTCGAAGCGTTCGACTACTCGGTGCAGTTCGCACGCGAAACCGATCCCGACGCGGTCGCCCGGCGGTGGCGTTCGTCGGTCGAGCGACGGCTCGACGAGATCAGCGCGACGCGGTAACCTGACAGACGCTGATTCCTCTAGCGTCGATAGTCCTTCGGGCCCGCGCCTACCCGCTCGAACTATCGGCCGACTGTGATCGGAGGCCGTCTCCGACTGCCGACGGTTCGAAGCCGACGAGTGACGCGAATCTGTCCGAAGCGATCGATCTGTCCGGCGCGACGGTCATCTCCGGCGGGATCGACTCGCGTTCAACTAGCGAGTGGTCGTGACCCAGCTCCCTCATCGCGTCGCGGTGGAACTCGTAGACGCTCGTCCGGGGCGTTGGCACGTGGACGACGCCGGTCGCCTCGCTCTCGACCAGCACCCGCACCGCCTCGGCCGCCTCGGTGACGAGCACTGGGCTCTTGTACATGTCCTCGAAGTAGGCCACTGGTTCACCTGCCGCCACCGCGTCGCGGGTCCGTGCGAGCCGGTCGTCGAGGTTGCCGGCGCTGAATCCGAAGAGGTAGCTCGTCCGCAGTATCACGGCGTCCGAGCAGTGGTCCCGGACCGCGTCCTCGGCCGTCACGAGTCGCCGGCCGTAGTCGTCGATGGGCGAACGGTCGGCAGTTTCGGTGTATTGCCCCTCGATACCGTCGAAGACGGCCGCGCTGGAGACGTAGACGAGTCGCCGGTCGCGACAGCCGCGAGCGAAGCGCTCGGTCGCGCGCCCGAAATCGGGACCGGCTGCCGTCTTTCCCGTGTCAGCTTCGTCGCCGTACTCGACTGCCGCGGCGAAGACGACGGTGTCGACGTCGTGTTCGTCGGCGAGCGCGCCGACGTCGTCGGTCCAGAAGTCGAACTGGGTGTCGGCCTCCCGGGTCGGCGTCGAACAGTACGTCCCGACGACGCGGTGGCCGGCCTCGCGGAGTTCGGTCGCGACCGCGCGTCCGAGATAGCCACTCGCCCCGACGACGAGGACGCCCGCCACGGGTCAGCCCTCCCGAAACTCCGCCGGAAGGCGGAAGTGGCCGTCCTCGAAAGGGAGCGCGAGAACGTCGACCACGGCGTCCGTGTCGATGGGGCCGTAGACGTGCGCGTAGCCACCAGCGGGTTGCTCCTCGTATTTCACGCCCGCCAGGCGTTCGCGGTCGAGCACGAGTACGACGGGGTCCTCGGCCTCCAGAAAGTTCGACTGGGCGACCGAGACGACCTGAGCGGGTGTCGAGAGGTGGATAAAGCCCTGCTCGTCGAGTGTCGGATGGGTGTACTCCTCGGCGTCTTCGAACGATTTCCAGCGCTCGCGTTCGACGATATGGCAGAGCGTGTCGGCGAAACCGTCCCGGACTGCCTGTTCGGCGCGGCGCTGGATGTCGCGTATCGGTAGCTCCAGTTCCGTCGCGACTGCCGCCGCGTCGTCGTACTCGGCACTCACGTCGAAGATCTCGCCCGCGTCGTCTGTGCCGAGTTTGACCGCGACCTCGTGGCGTTCGCCGGCTTCGAGAACGGTCGCAGTAACCACTTCGCGGTCGGCGATCCAGCGGTGGCCGGCACCGTGTTCGCGGACTCCGAGAGTGCCGGTCTCCTCGGCGAGTTTCCGTGCCACGCGCCCGGTGTCCTCGGGTTTGACGACGACCTTGACGAGGTGGCCCGGCCGCGATTTCTTCATCGTCGTCGGGACCACCGTGACGTCCCGCGCTCCCGCGTCGGTGAGCGTCTCCTGAAGCCCACCGAGGACTTCGGGCGTGACGTCGTCGACGTTGGTTTCGAGGACGGTGACGGCATCGCGCGTGAGCCCTCCGCGGGAGTCACCGACCAGCGCGCGGAGGACGTTCGGATACGGGTCCAGGTCCCAGCCGCCGGCGCCGTAGCCCGAGTCGGTGACTCGCAGGTCGGGCAGTCGCTCGACGCCCTCGGCGAAGTGGGCGAGGACGGCCGCGCCGGTGGGCGTGAGCAACTCCCGATCCACTGGCCCGCCGCGCAGCGACCAGGCGGCGCGCTCGGCGATCTCGACGACCGCGGGGGTGGGGACAGGGTAGGTCCCGTGACTCATCGACACCTCGCCGCCGCCGGTCGAGAGGGGCGTCGTCACCACTCGCTCCGGGTCTATGTTGTCGAACAGGAGCGCCGCGCCCACGATGTCGGCGATGGCGTCGTCCGCACCGACTTCGTGGAAGTGTGTGTCCTCCAGTCCGGTGCCGTGGACGCTCGCCTCGGCCTCGCCGAGAATCTCGAAGACAGCGAGCGCGTCCCGCTCGACGCTCGCCGGGAGGTCCATCGATTCGACCAGTTCGACGACCTCCGCGTAGGTGCGCTGTGGGCCGTGCCCCTCCGCGTGGGTGTGGTCGTGACTGTGGTCGTCGTGGGGGTGGTCGTGACTGTGGTCGTCGTGGGGGTGGTCGTGATTGTGGTCGTCGTGGGGGTGGTCCTGATCTTCCTCGTGGGAGTGGTCGTGGCCGTCGTGGTCGTGGGAATGGCCGTGGTGGCTCTGGTCGTGAGAGTGCGCGTGTCCGGAATCGTCGTCTCCGTCACTGTCGCTGTTCTCCTCGTCGGTGTCCACGAGCACGTCGACGGAAGTGGCGGCGATCCCCTGTTTCGTGACGGACTCGACGGCGTAGGTGACCGGGAGGTGGGCTTCGACGGCGTCGAGGACCGATGGATCCGCGCCAGCGGCGACGAGCGCACCGAGTATCATGTCGCCGCTTGCCCCCACACGTCCGTCGAACGCCAGCGTTCGCATACGTCTACTCGCGCGGTCGGGGGCAAAAACCGTCCGGTCGTTCGCGACGAGCGTGTCGCGGAACCGTTCACCTCGGGGTGTAGAGAAAGTGCCACCGAAGACAGATTCAACCGGTAAACCACTACACCTTGAAGAGCGAGATGAGGGCCCGCTTGACAAGCTGTTCGCCTTCGTCAGTCAGTTCGCCGCGCCGCGGCGATATCAACGTCCCTGGCGCAATCGTGTATAGTGCCCACGGCATCAAGTACTGGGTTCTGTTGAAAGAAATCCCGGAGAGGTGTTCCCTCGTGAGTTCGGGCGAGTAGTGGTCGTACTCGTCGGCGTTCGTCCCGACGCACATCACGGTAATTGCGTCTCGTTGAACGGCCGCTTTTCGTGTGAAAGAACGACGACGGGGCGTTCCGAATGCGCATTGGTTGGATCGCCCGCCCAACAAACTGTTCCTGCTGGGTATTTAGGCATCCTCGAAATCGCCCTCTAACTCGTCGATCTCTGCGTCGAGTTCGGCTTCATCGACGTCTTTCGGCGGGCCGTCTCTCCACTCCGTGTTTTCCGCGAAATCTTCAGTTTCCTCTTCGAACAACCGCTCGACCTGGCCGAGACTGCTCACGTACCGGTGGAGGTCCTCCCGGTGTTCGAGCGCGTGGTAGTGACTGTCCGTGGTCTTTCCGACGACCCCCTGGTCGTAGAGCCGTTTGAGGGTCGTCGTGACCGTTCCGTGTGGCAGGTCAAGCGCATCTTCGACCTCTTTGGGCTTGAACCCGAATTCCGGCTGACTGTAGAGGAACGCCACGATGTCTGATTTTGCTGTTCCCGGCGTGAGGTCGACGTCGGGTTCGTGAGAATCGAGGTGAACCGGCACGGTTGTACCTCGATGTAGTTCATTGTGTCGTATAGTAGTTCCGCCGAGAGAGGGGAAGCCACCCAAGAGGGGAGTCTTGCTTGGGAGTCGGGCAACTCCCGTTTGGCGCCGTCAGTCGACTGGTCCGGCAAGCGGGAGAAAGCACTTACCGTGGTGTCGGATAGATTTCAGCATGGATCGCCGCCGGTTCCTCGCGTCGGTCGCCCTCGCCGCCGGACTCGCGGGATGTAATTCCGACCAGGACTCACAAACGACCCCGTCGTCCGAGTCACGGTCTCCGTCGTCCACGCCAGCACAGACTGCCTCGCCGGCCGCTACACCGGGAGATACCCCAACAGACGAACCGTCTCCAACTCCGACCGGAACGCCGACGACTCCGGCCCCGATTCCCGAGCATCGAACGGCGTTCAGGCACACGTACAGGCACCGTCACAACACCGACGCGTTCGAGTTCCAGCCGCCCGACAAGGCCCAGCACGTGTTCGTTCACGTCCCGCGCGCCATTGAGGAGACTTCACCGTCGGAGTCCGCGCTCTCGTTCGGCGACCGCCGGATCCCTCCAGAGACGTCGTTGCCCGAGGGGGCGCTCATGCCGTACCCGCCCGGGGAGTTGTACACGTCCGAAGAACCCGTCGGATGGCTCCCGTTCGACGTTCCGCTCGTCGACGCGACGGACGTCTCGCTGGTCGTCGACGGGGAACGGCTCCCATTGCATCCCGACGTCTACCCGAAGTTCGGACAGCTTCCGGAGTTCGTGGTTACGTCTGTTTCGGCCCCGGAGAGTGCCACGGTCGGCGAGGACGTCGAGTTCACTGTCACGGTTCGAAACGAGGGCGAGCGAACCGGCGTCTTCCTGGCGGGCTTCCAGTTCGGCGGACTCCCGGGGCTGGTGGATCTGGAGGTTCCACCGGGGGAGACGGCCACCGGCGGCAGAGAGTTCATCGCACCGGAGTACGAGATGCGAGTCGTGTTCAGCCACCCGAACGGCGGCCGGGTGCTGGACGTTCGGACGACCACGGAGACACCGGGGACGGCCTCCTCGGACGGATCCGCGTAATCTCAGGCTGTCCGTCTGGCGAGCACCGCCGCTCGCAGATAGAGCACGGCGAAAATTCGGATCGCTCGAACGGCTCAGACGTCGTTGAAGGGGTCGGTCGAGTCGTCGCTTCCCTCTGACTCTTCGTCCAGCTCGGCGTCGAAGTCTGTGAGGGGGTCGTCCGAGGAACTGAAGTAATCGACGACGGCGTCCACCCTGTCGGCGAGGACGATGACGGCCGCCGCGAAGACCCCACCGGCGAGCAGTGCGATGTCCATACTTGACTTCGGGACTGCGCGCGTAAGTACTTGGTGACGGTGAAACGCGAGGGGAAACCACCGGTAGGGAAAAGCATATCCGCGGGGGTACCCGAGGTGAAGACAACCGTCTCGACTATGAACGAAGTCCAACTAGAGGTGGCGAAAGCGTACCCGAACGACTCGGGTCGGGGTATCGCCCGGCTGGACCCGGACACCCTGTTGCATCTGAAGCTCTCGCCCGGCGACATCATCGAGATCGAGGGCGCGGACACGACCGCCGCGAAGGTGTGGCGTGCGGACCGACAGGACTGGAACACTGATACTGTTCGCATCGACGGCTTCACGCGACAGAACGCCGACGTGGGGATCGGCGAACGCGTCGAGATCCGCAAGGCCGAAGCGGAGAAAGCCGACAAACTCGTCCTCGCACCGCCCGAGGAAGCGAGCGTCCAGTTCGGCTCCGACGCCGCCGGCATGGTCAAACGCCAGATCCTCAAGCGGCCCGTCGTCCAGCGCGATATCGTCCCCGTGATGAGTTCGACGAACCATCCCTTCATGCGCTCGCCCGGTCAGGCGATACCGCTGATCGCCGTCGAGACCGAACCCGAGGGCGTGGTCCTGATCACCGAAGACACTGAGGTCGAGTTGCGCGAAGAGCCCATCTCGGGCTTCGAGAAGACCGGTGGCGGGATCACCTACGAGGACATCGGCGGCCTGCAAAACGAGATCCAGCGTGTCCGGGAGATGGTCGAACTCCCGATGAAACATCCCCAGATCTTCAAGAAACTCGGTATCGAGCCGCCACAGGGGGTGCTACTGCACGGGCCACCCGGCACCGGGAAGACGCTGCTCGCCAAAGCCGTGGCCAACGAGACCTCCGCCAGTTTCTTCTCTATCGCGGGGCCGGAGATCATCTCGAAGTACTACGGCGAGTCCGAACAACAGCTCAGGGAGATATTCGAGGACGCGAGCGAGGAGTCACCGGCGATCATCTTCATCGACGAACTCGACTCCATCGCGCCCAAGCGCGAGGACGTCACCGGCGAGGTCGAGCGCCGCGTCGTCGCCCAGCTCCTGACCATGATGGACGGCCTCGAATCGCGGGGCCAGGTCGTCGTCATCGCCGCCACGAACCGCGTCGACAGCGTCGACCCCGCGCTCCGGCGCCCGGGCCGGTTCGACAGGGAGATCGAGATCGGCGTCCCCGACGAGGTGGGTCGCGAGGAGATCCTCCAGATCCACACCCGCGGGATGCCCCTCTCCGACGACGTCGACCTCGGTCGCCTGGCCAGCGAGACCCACGGCTTCGTCGGCGCCGACATCGAGTCGCTGACGAAAGAAGCGGCGATGAAGGCGCTGCGGCGGTACCTCCCGGAGATCGACCTGGACGAGGAGGACATCCCGCCGAGTCTCATCGACCGGATGATAATCAAGCGCGAGGACTTCCGCGGTGCCCTCAACGAGGTGAGTCCGAGCGCCATGCGGGAGGTGCTGGTCGAGTTGCCGAAGATGTCCTGGGACGACGTGGGCGGCCTCGACGATGCCAAACAGAACGTCCAGGAGTCCGTCGAATGGCCGCTGAACAAACCCGAGAAGTTCACCCGGATGGGCATCAACCCGCCGTCGGGCGTGCTGCTCTACGGTCCGCCGGGCACCGGGAAGACGCTGATGGCCAAAGCCGTCGCCAACGAGACCGAAGCCAACTTCATCTCGGTGCGTGGCCCGCAACTGCTCTCGAAGTGGGTCGGCGAGAGCGAGAAGGCCATCCGCCAGACCTTCCGGAAGGCCAAGCAGGTGGCACCCACGGTCGTGTTCTTCGACGAACTCGACTCGCTGGCGCCCGGCCGTGGCGGCGAGACGGGCTCGAACGTCTCCGAGCGAGTCGTCAACCAGCTGCTGACCGAACTCGACGGCCTCGAAGAGATGCAGGACGTCATGATCATCGGCGCGACCAACCGCCCGGACATGATCGATCCCGCCCTCATCCGCTCGGGCCGGTTCGACCGCCTCGTGATGGTCGGTGAACCCGACGTCGAGGGTCGCGAACAGATCCTCCAGATCCACACGGCAAACGAACCGCTGGGCGCGGACGTGAGCCTGCGGGAGATCGCCGAGGTCACCGACGGCTACGTGGGTTCGGACCTCGAGTCGATCGCTCGCGAAGCCGCTATCGAGGCGCTGCGCGAGGACGACGACGCCGACGTGGTCGAGATGCGCCACTTCCGGCAGGCCATCGACAACGTCCGGCCCACCATCACGGACGACATCCGCGACTACTACGAGCGGATGAAAGACGAGTTCCGCACCGGCGGCCCCGACCCGCAGGAACGCCGTTCCGGTGGGCGGATCGGCTTCCAGTAGCGCTGTCTCGGCTGTCCAGTCGTTCTTCGCGGTCCGTCTCTTCGAGAGAGTTCCCGCCAGTTCCTGGATGTTCGGACTCGGTCGACAGCAGTAGTGCGTACCGAGCGACTGAAGTTTTAAGTTCGCGGACCGCGAACTGGATCGCACGATGGCTATCGACTCTGGGTCACCGGATCGAGCCGACGTCACGGATCTCTCGGCGGTACTCGACCTCCTCCGGAAACCGAAGTTGATGGAGCTGTACGCCACACTCCGCGAGGAGTCTGCCACGATTCCTGAGGTGCTCCCACAACTCAGCCTGGGCAAGACCGCCGCCTACGACTACTGTGACCAGCTCGAGGCGGCCGGTCTGGTCGCAGCGGTCGGAACCGAGAACAACAGTACGGTGTACGAAGCGCGTGACTTCTCGATGACTATCCGGATCGAGTCCGAATCGATCACGGTCACCCCGTCGCTGGCTCGCGTTCTCGCGGAGCGGTCGGAGAACCCCGAAGTCGACCGGTTCGTCGACAAGTACGGTATCGAGACGCTCGTCGAGTTCGTCCCGCTGGCACGCCAGTACGCCGAGGGAGTAGCGACTCATCGCTCTATCGCCGACCAACTCGACGTCAGCCGCGCCAGTGCGTTCGAGATGCTGGGTGAAGTACTCGACATCCTCGACGTCACGCCAGAGGCGACACACTCGCAACCGGGCGAACTCAGTGACCAGGAGGCAACGAGGGTCGTCGAAGACGCCAGGCCTTCGGAGTAACGTCGTGGCAGATGAGGGTGGTCAACATCGTCGACGCGGGTGTGTTTCGAGGTATCGGGAAACCACCGAACGAGGATTTCGATAGTTTGCGAGAGATCGTAACCGGTGTTCGAGATGGCGAGATTCAGCTCCCGCGACCGATTTACGCCGAACTGGGCGGCAACCCTGATGCAGAACCACACCCGTCGGGAAGCGAGTACGTCGATACCGGGATCCGCGACGGGTGGATATCGATCGCCGACCCGATCGAAGATACGTCACCCGTTGTCGACGCGAAACGGGACGCTCGACACGTCATGGAGGCCCAGGTCGCTCATCCGGGTACAGCGGTGTTCGAAGCGGACCTCTCACTCGTCGGACTGGTCGTCCAGTTGTTCGAGCGCGCCGAGACGATCCACGTCAATCTGTTTACCACCGACGACCCGCTTCGGAAAGCTGGTGTTGCGGTCGTCCAGTACTACGGGTACCACGACTTCGACGTGTATTTCGCCCCGCCACAGACCGTGACCGATGCCTTGCTCCAGTCGTCACACTTCGATGCGGGTTATCGAGTCGAATAGGGCGCGAAACCGGCTCTGAACCGGTACTACACGACCAGTTCGACCGGGTAGTCGGTGAGGTTCTCGTAGCCGTCCTCGGTGACGACGACGATGTCTTCGATGCGGACGCCGCCAACGTCGGGGTCGTAGAGGCCCGGTTCGATCGTGATGACGTGGCCCGGTTCGAGCGTCTCGCCGCCGGGGCTGACGTGGGGTAATTCGTGGACGTCCAGGCCGACGCCGTGGCCCGTCGAGTGGATAAAGCCCGTCTCCGCGCTCTCGTCGGCCCGGAGCGTGGGCATCCCCGCCCGCTCGTAGACGTCACAGGCCGCGTCGTGGACCGCCTCGCCGGTCACACCCGGTTCGACCGCTGCGAGGGCGGCCTCCTTCGCTTCGTCGGTCAACTCGAACCAGTCCTGAACTGTGTCACCCGGCTCACCCCGGCAGAACGTCCGGGTCATGTCCGCGTGGTACTTCGTCTCCTTGTCCCGGGGGAAGATGTCGATAATGATGGGTTCGTCGGCCAGCAGCGGGCCGCTGCCACGGTCGTGGGGGTCGGCGGCGTCGCTCCCGCAGGCGACGATCGTCTCGTCGAGTGCACAGCCGTGGCGCAGCAGCGTCACCTCGATCTCGGTCCTGACGGCCTCGCTCGTGAGCGGGTCGCCATCGTGATAGAGTGTGCCCTCGCGAACCTCAGCATCGGCGATCAGTTCCTCGGCGGTTGCCATCGCCGCCTCGTTCGCGCGCTGGGCCGTCCGGACGTGGTCGACCTCGGTGTCGGTCTTGGTTGCGCGGATCCCCGTCACCGTCTCCTCGCGGTCGGCGGCCACGGTGCGGCCGCGCTCGCGGAGGCCATCGGCGACCTCCAGCGGGAACCGCGGCGGGACGGCGACCGACTCGACCCCGTAGCTGTCGAGGAAATCCCGGATGACGTAGGACGAGGCGTCGTCGCGGCCGTGTTCCTCGACGTAGGCGGTGTGGTCGAAGTCGACGTAGCGCTCGACCGTCGCGGCGCGACTCTCCCGTTTCGCCCGGCCGAACTCCAGGCTCCGCGCGAAGAGAAGGTGTACCTCGCCGTCGTAGAGGGTGACGAAGGGGTCCGGGGCGTCGAACCCCGAGAGGTAGTACTGGTCGGAGTCCTCGGAGTCGGCCTCGATCAGGTAGCCGTCGTGGCCCGTCTCGTCCAGGTAGGCGTCCAGTTTCGAGAAGTCGAGATCCATGGACACGCCAACGGCGTCGTCGGGCAAAAAGTCTCGGCAGTCCGGTACGCTATTGACGGGGGCCGACCACTCCGCGCGTATGGACGTGACACTCACGCCGTCGTCGGTCAGCGGCCGGGTGCGGGCGCCGCCGTCGAAGAGCTACACCCACCGGGCGATACTCGCGGCCGGCTACGGTGAACAGGCGACCGTGCGGAATCCGCTGGTCAGCGCCGACACCCGGGCGACGATGCGCGCCGTCGAAGCCTACGGGGGCGAGACCGACCTTTCGGCCGACGAATCGGAACTGAGCGTCGAGGGCTTCGACGGGTTACCCGAGACGCCGGCGGACGTCATCGACTGTGCCAACAGCGGGACGACGATGCGCCTGACGACCGGCACGGCCGCGCTGGTCGACGGTCTCACCGTTCTGACCGGCGACAGCTCGCTGCGCTCGCGGCCACAGGGACCGCTGCTGGACGCCATCGAGCAACTCGGCGGCCGTGCCGAGAGCACGCGCAGAAACGGGCAGGCGCCGCTGGTCGTCGGGGGCCCCGCCGAGGGCGGTCCCGTCACGGGCGGTACCGCGTCGATCCCCGGCGACGTCTCCTCGCAGTTCGTCACCGCACTCCTGATGGCCGGCGCGGTCACCGACGACGGGATCACCGTCGACCTGGAGACCGAACTCAAATCCGCACCCTACGTCGACATCACGCTCGAACTGCTGGCGGCGTTCGGCGTCGAAGCGGACGAACTGGACTCCTCGGAGAGCGCCGGTCGTGGTGACGGCGGCGGGTATCACGTCGACGGCGGCCAGTCCTACGACCCCAGCGGCGGCGTCTACGACGTCCCGGGCGACTTCTCGTCGATGTCCTACCTGCTCGCGGCGGGCGCACTCGCTGGCGACGACAGTGTCGTCGTCGAGGGTGCCCAGCCCAGCGCACAGGGCGACGCCGCCATCGTCGAGATACTGGAGCGGATGGGCGCCGATATCGCGTGGGATCACGAGACCGGCGAGATCACGGTCGAGCAGTCCGATCTGGAAGGCGTCGAGGTGAGCGTCGCGGACACGCCCGACCTCCTGCCGACGATCGCCGTGCTGGGCGCGGTCGCCGGGGGGACGACCACCATCACCGACTGCGAGCACGTCCGCTACAAGGAGACCGACCGCGTCACCGCGATGGCCGAGTCACTCGAAACGATGGGCGCCACCGTGCTGGAAGAACAGGACCGCCTGACCGTTCGCGGTGCGGACACGGACCTCCGCGGGGCGACGCTGTCGGGTCGGGAAGACCACCGGATCGTGATGGCGCTCTCTATCGCGGGCCTCGTCGCCGACGGCGAGACCACCGTGACGGGCGCCGAAGACGTCGACGTCTCGTTCCCGGGCTTTTTCGACGCGCTGGCTGGGATGGGCGCCGACGTCCGTCGGTGAGCGTCAGGACTCGTCCGATTCCGAGAAGGGTGATCCAGCGCTTTCGGGTTCGTCCCCGGGGCGGGCGACGAGATTGCCACGCCCGATGTCGACGCGGGTTATCTCGCCGGCCTCCTCCATCCGGGTGAGGACGCGACTGACCGTCGCTTTCGACCAGTCGGCGGCCTCGACCATGTCGCTCTGGAGCATCCGTCCGCCGTTCTCGTCTAACAGGCGCGCGACTCGTTCCTCGTTGGTGAGCACGGCGTCGTCCGGCAGGTCGGCGACCGATTCGGTCTCTGTCTCGGCGTCAGCGCCGGCAGTATCGGTCCCGTCTTCGCCGTCCGCGTCCGCAGTGTCGGTCTCCGCCTGGGCGGTGCTCGTGACGTCTCCACTGGTGCTCTGTGCGCTGGAACCGGCAGCCTCCGCTCCGGTCGTGCCCTCGGAGGCGGCCCCTTCGCCACCGCTCCCGGCCGTGTGGCTGGCCGTCATCTCGGGCGTCCCTTCGACCTGTCCAGTCTCAGGTGGTTCGTCCGCTGCTCTCGCGCGGCCGCCGTCGCTATCCTCGCCACCGTCGCCGGAGTCAGTGGCGATATCGGCTGTCCCGTCGACCGGTTCGTCGGTCCCGCGCACTCGGCCGAGCGTCCCGCGAATCCGGGTGACCGACAGGCGGTCGGTGAAACGCCAGGTGAGAACGCCGGCAACGAACAGGACGACCGCCGCCCCGAGGAGCCCGGCGGCGAGGGGTCGTTCCTCGGCGGCGATCCTGGCGGACGTTATCGGTCCGGGGTCGGCGGTCGAGGTGGGGTCAGTCGGGTTCGAGCCGAGTTCGACTTCGAGGCCGTCGTCCAGCCCGTCGCGGTCGGTGTCGGCGACGAGCGGGTCGGTCTCGTACTCGCGGAGTTCGTCGCCGTCGTCGATGCCGTCGCCGTCCGAATCCGCCGCGGTCGGATCCGTGTCGAACTCGGAGATCTCGGTCGCGTCCTCGATGCCGTCGCCGTCCGTGTCCGCCCGCGTCGGGTCTGTCTCGTAGAGGTTGACCTCCGCACCGTCTGTGAGTCCGTCGCCGTCCGTGTCGGCCTGGGTCGGGTTCGTCCCGAGGTCGACCTCGGCGCCGTCGCCCAGGCCGTCGTCGTCGGTGTCGACCGCCGTCGGGTCGGTCTGGTAGGTGTTCACCTCGGGCCCGTCCTCGAGGCCGTCGCCGTCAGTGTCCGCGAGCGCCGGGTTGGTGCCGAGGTCCACCTCGCGACCGTCACTGAGTCCGTCGTCGTCCGTGTCGGTGTCGAGCGGGTCGGTGTGGTAGGTCTTGATCTCGAGGCCGTCACCGAGCCCGTCGGCGTCGCTGTCGTTGTCGGTCGGGGACGTCTCGTAGACGCGCACCTCCAGTGCGTCCGAGAGCGTGTCGTTGTCCGTGTCCGGGTTCCGGAGGTCGGTGCCGTATTCGACTTCGTCCTCGTTCACCAGGCCGTCACCGTCGAGGTCCGCCTCCCGGCCGAGGACGGTCAGCTCCATCGACCGCTCGGCGAGTGTCTCGCCGGTCTCGCGGTCGCTGACGACGGCACTGACGCTCCTGGCACCAGACAGGTTCCCCGGCCAGGGTCCGATATCGACGGTGACCGACCGCGTCTCGCCGGCGGCGAGCGAGGCGTTCCGACAACCGAGTTGCCTGGGCCCGCCCGAGGCGTTGGCGGAGAGACAGACGGCGGTCTCGTGGCTCTCGTTTGCCCCAAGGCGGACGGTGAATTCGTGGTCGTCGGACTGCCAGATCGAGAGTCCGCGATCGGGAGTTCCGACGACGTCGGTCCCGCCGTAGGCGAACGACGACATCGTCACCTCTGCGGCGGCGACGCCGGACACCGACGCCACGGTAGCGACGAGCAAACAGCAGGCGATCAACACGGGGCCGAGTCTGGGTGTCATCGGTCGGGCGAGCCAGCGGCTATACTCTGTCCGTTCACCTCCGGTCGGCAAACCGTTTCCGGTTAGTGAAACCGCCGGTATCGGACTTCAAACGCCGCCTGAAACGCCGTGAAACGCTGTGAAACACGGTGGAATCGACGGAAACGGGCGGAACGACTGGAACGACGGCACCCGTTGATAACCCTCCCTGCCATTGGGTTTACTTGGCCGCACAGTGCGGCCGATCGGGCAGGCCTCCAACCCGGTGCCCGGATCCCAGACCACCCACCCACACCCACCCACACCCACACCCAACTCCCTGCAGCCCACATCTGCACGGGCCCACATCCGGGGTTCTGCCCACCCTATCACCCACCCACCCCACCTTTCGACGCTCACCTCCGTAGACGCACGTCTCCCGGACGGTGTCACTCGCCGGCGTCGAGCAGCGTGTCCCCGCTGACGAATCGGCCTTCCCTGCATTCGTGGCCGCCGCCGACTGTTCTGCGCTGACCGTTCTCCGCTGATTGCTCTGGAACGACTGTTCTGGGCTGGCTGCTTTCGACCGACAGCACCTGTTCGGTCGTTCGAAGAGTCGGAGAAAAGCAGCTACTTGCCGGTGGCAGCACCGGCGAACTGTTCGCGCACTTTCTTGACTTTCGGTTCGGCGTGGAACTGGCAGTAGCGGTCGTTCGGGTTCTTGTCGTAGTAGTTCTGGTGGTGCGCCTCGGCCTCCCAGAACCGCTCCAGGGGTTCGATCTCGGTGACGATCTCGTCGTTCTCGTAGCTCTGGAACGACTCGGAGCCGAGTTCGGCGACGAAGCGCTCGACGGTTTCGCGCTGGTCGTCGTCGTGATAGTAGACTGCCGACCGGTACTGGGAGCCGACGTCAGGCCCCTGTCGGTCCTTCGTCGTCGGGTCGTGGATCGTAAAGAAGACCTCGAGCAGGTCCTCGAAGGCCAGTACTGCGGGGTCGTAGACGACCTGGACGACCTCGGCGTGGCCGGTCGTGCCGCGACAGACCGCCTCGTAACTCGGGTCTTCGACGTGCCCGCCCGCGTAGCCGGACGTGACCTCGACGACGCCGTCCAGTTGTTCGAACGCTGCCTCGATACACCAGAAACAGCCGCCCGCGAGCGTCGCCGTCTCGTAGTCGTCCGTCATCACTTCCCGTTAGGGCCCGACGAGTTTGAAAGTAGCGACCGCCGTGACTGGAACGCTCCGTTCCAGGCGACTGGGTCGAGCGGTCGGGCCCAGTACGACCGACAGCAGTTCCTCTCGTGCTGATTCTCGTAGCGATTTACCGGTATGCGCCGGCCCTGGGTTCAGCGCCATCCGGAAACAATCTACAATAATCACTATCACCCGTCGCGTTCGCCGGCGATCCGGCCGATGCCGTCGCGGAGGTAGACGACAGAGTCGTATCGGTCAGCGGGGTCCGTCGCCAGGCCGTCGAGCAGGACTTCGTCGAGTTTCGACGGGAGCGTCCCGTCTACTTCGGACGGTGGCGTCGGTCGAGTAGTCAACGCCTGGCCCATCACCTGTGTCGACTCGCCCTCGAACGGCGCTCGACCGGTGAACAGGTGGTAGAGAACGGCGGCAGTCCGATAGACGTCCGTCCTGACGTCGACCGGTTCGTCGCGGAACTGTTCCGGTGCCGCGTAAGCCGGCGCCGAGACGCCGTCGTCCGCCCTCGCGGCCCAGCCGCCGAGTTTCGGGACGTCGATGACCCCGTCTCGCTCGCGGAACGCGACGTGTTCTGGACGGATCGCTCCGTGTGTCACGCCGCGGTTGTGTGCGAATCGGAGCGCGTCACAGGTCGCCACCGCGACGGCGCTGGCCGCTCTGAACGACAGGTCCGACCGGCCGGCGAGTGTCCCGCCGTCGGGGAACTCGACCGCCAGCCAGGGAACGGGGGCGGTCCCGTAGCCCGCGACGCCGAGAACGTGGTCGTGCGACGCCAGTCCCCCCCACGTCTCCGCACGGTCGACGAACGCGTCTATCGCCTCGTTGTGAACCGTGCCGTCCACCGAGAGTCGCTCTAGCACCACCCGGTCTCCGTCGGCGGTTCGTGCAAGGGATCCACCACCTTCCAGGGACCGCTCGACGTCCAGTGTCTCCCACTTCGCGACCGGACAGGGCGGGATCGGTTCGCCTGCGAACATACTACCGCCGTCGTCCGACGACCCGGCCGCTATCTGGTCGGTACTCCGCCCCTCCGAGCGACGCCTCTCGGGCGTGGGTTGTGACGCAGTCTGCTCCCCCGAGGGGCGGTCGTTCGAGTCGGCCCGCACCCTTCGCCTCCCGCCGGTATCGGAGGGGGACCATCGGTCGTCGGTGCCGGGCGGAGACCGTCGGTCGTCGGTCGGTGAGTCCCCAGCGCCGTTCACACTGGACCGCAGGAGAGAGAGAACCCACTTTACTCCGAGCGTGCCGAGGTAGACGGGACTGGCCACGACGACGGTCAACAGCACGACCGTGTCGGGGTAGCGAATCAGCGCACGAACGAATCCGCCGACGCTCAGCGGACCGCTCTCCGTTCCGACCCAGTTGAAGAACATCGACGAGACCGCCCCGAGTCCGACCAGCAGGCCGACCGCGGCCGCGACGCCGGTCGTCACTCGTTCGAGTCTGTGACCATAGCGCTCGACGGACACCCGAAGGCCGACGAGGTACGTGACCGCCGTGACGAAGATGACCGGCCCGAGGACCGACAGCGGGTGTGCGGCGGTCATCAGGAGGACTGAGGGCGGGGTACTGTGGAGGCCGTCGGTGCGTAACACCCAGTACATGTACGTCCCGAACAACGTTCCACTCCCGCCGACGAGCGCGAACAGCAGGCCGAAGTCGGTCCGGTCGCTCATTCTCGGACCCTCGTAACGACCTCGCGCAGGTCGTCCCGGAGGTACACCATCGAGTCGTACCGGTCGGTCCGGTCCTTGACGAGCGCGTTCAGGATCATCTCTTCCAGTTCGGCGGGTAACTCGGGGTTGACCGACGACGGCGCTGGCGGTTCCTCCTGGAGGACCTGCCGCATCACCTGTGTGGCTTCACCCTGGAACGGCGGTCGACCCGTGAACAGTTCGTAGAGGATCGCGCCGGTCTGGTAGACGTCCGTCACCTCGTCGGTCGACCCGTAGGCATCGTCGAACTGTTCGGGGGCGGCGTAGGCCGGCGACAGCCCCTCTACCGTGGTCGAGTGGTCGAGGAGACGCTTCGAGAGACCCCAGTCAGCCACCTTCGGGACGTCCCAGGTCCCGTCGGGGGTCTCCCGGAAGAGTACGTTCGCGGGCTTGAGGTCCAGGTGAGCGACGCCGGAACGGTGGGCGTGGCGCACAGCCGAGACGATTCCGTAGGCGATCCAGAGCCGTTCGAAGTACGACGGTCCCTGGATGCGCTCGCCGAGCTGCCCGCCGTCCATGTACTCCATCGCGATCCACGGGAGCGGGTCAGAACCCCAGTCGAGCAGTCCGACGACGTGGTCGTGGTCGTCGAGTGCAGACCAGGTCTCGGCCTCGCGGAGCAGTCGCTCGGCCGTCTCGACGTGGAGCGTGCCTTCGATCCTGGGCTCCTTGACGGCGATCTGCCGTTTCCGTCCGTCGACGGCCGTCGTCGCCAGATACACGTCGGCGTTCCCACCAGAACCGAGCGGGCGCTCTTTCGAGAACTCCTCGTGTGAGAGCGACACGGACTCCACGTCGGGAACGTCCTCCGGACGCTCACCACCGTTCGACGTGTCGAGCGGGCTGTCACCCCCACCGAACGCCGTCGAAGCGTCTCCGTTCTCCCCGGAAGCGGTCGGGGACCTGCGCTTCGATCCGTCCCTGGGGCGGTTCGACCCCGAGGTAGTCCGGGACCGAGAGCCCGAAGTCGTCCGGGACCGAGACCCCGAGTCCGTTCGAGATCCTGTCGTCGCTCCCCGGTCTGTCGATGGATCCGGGGACGACGACCGGTTGCTCCGGCCGGCACCGTTGTCGGATCCGGTCTGCCTGCGACCGCTCGACGTGGTACCGCCCGTTGTCGTGCCGGCGCCGCCTCCCGTCCCGTCGTCGGTGTCGTCCATCGTCGAGCCAGTGCCGTCTCCCTCACCGTCGTCGGTGCCAGCACGTCGGCTCCAGAGGAGCGCCAGGAGTGTGCCACCGGCGAGTAGTCCACCGCCGCCGACGAGTGTCTCCATCGGGAGCGAGACCTGGCGACGCTCGTCACCGAAGAAACTGTTCGCCTGGGTGGGTGGTCGCGACGTCGGCGTGGGCTCCGGCGTCGGCGTGACCGGGTCGCTGGCGGCGGCGATGCCGTCTTCGCCCGTGACGGCGGTCAGCGTCCCGGCATCGTCACCGAAAAAGACGGTGTCGTAGGCCAGCGCCGGCCGGGACGTCGGGGCGCGGCCGAGTGGTAACTGCCAGCGGACTCCGTCCTGACCGCTGACGGTCAACCCTCCGCTGTCGACACCGTAGACGACGGCGTCGGCTATTACGGGGGCTGTCACGGGTGTCTCGTCGATGGGGAAGTCGAGGAACCTGTCGTCCCGGGCGACGTAGGTTCGAAACCGGGAACCGGTCTGGAAGAGTGGATAGGAACCGCCCCACAGCGCCGGCGTCGTGAGAGGCGGGGAGCCCAGTTCGACTCGCCAGGAAACCTCACCGTCGAAGCCGACCCCGACCGCCAGCGCCTCGCTCGTGCCGACGACGACGGCGTCACTCGTCAGGACCGGTGAACCGACCACCGTCCCGGGAACGGGGGTCTTCCACTGTCGCTCGCCGGACCGTCTGTCGTATGCACTGATCGCGTCACCGGCCGTGAGAAACGCCCGCGCCGGGTCTTCGACCGGCGTCCTGGGGAGACCGGACCCCGGCGAAACCGCCCACAGTTCCTCGCCGGACTCCGGGTCGAAACCCCGGACGCGGCCGTCGTCCGTGGGGACGTACAGTAGCTGGTAGACCGGGACGACGGGTCCAGCGGTCCTGGCATCCAGTTCCGTCCGCCACTGTGGTTCGCCGCTCGCGCGGTCGAGGGCGACGAGTGCGTCGCCGCCGGCGACCACCGTGCCGTTCGCGAACGCAGCCGACTGGTCTGCGTACTCCGTGGCTTCGGACGTCCACACGAGCTCACCGGTCCGTGAATCGACCGCGTACAGGGTTCCACCCGACGGGACGACGACCAACCCGTACGCCGCGACCGGCGACGTCTCGATGCCCTCTTCCAGCGACGTCTGCCACTCGACCACGGGCGACCCCGGGATAGTCGAGGATCCGGTGAACCCCGGGTTCCGCCAGTTCCGTCCCGATGCCGGCCAGGCTGCCTCCCCGGGCTCGGTCTGGCCGGTGCGAGAGGCGATCCCCAGGCCGACTGCGGCACCGCCGAGACCGAGGAACCCGCGTCGCGTGAATCGACTCTGTGACAACAGCTATTGCTCAACCACGACGACAATGAACGTTACGCCTCCTGGCGAGGCCAGGTCTCTCCCTGGGACGTATCGCTCCGTTCTGAACAGTGTCGACCTGTGGGAGAACTTCCGGCGGACCGCGGAACACGACCGACACCGTGGCCGTGACAGGCACGAACCGAACCCGTTCCTGGTCTGGTGCGTGGCCACATCGACCGGCATCTTTAGACCTTTATGCCTCCGTCACCCACCGTGTAGCAATGAACGGCAACCAGTTCGGTCGGCTCTTCCGGTTTACCACCTACGGGGAGAGCCACGGGGAGGCGATGGGCTGTACGGTCTCTGGCTGTCCAGCGGGAGTCGAGATCAGCGAAGAAGAGATCCAGTACGAACTCGACCGGCGCAAACCAGGCCAGTCGATGATCACCACCTCGCGGGGCGAACCCGACGAAGTCTCTATCAAATCCGGCACGCTCGAGGGCTACACGACGGGCACGCCGATCGGGATGGTCATCCAGAACAAGGACGCCCGCTCGGGCAAGTACGAACCGTTCGTCACCGCACCGCGACCGTCCCACGGCGACTACACTTACTCCGCGAAGTTCGGGACGCGCAACTGGGGCGGGGGCGGCCGGTCGTCGGCCCGCGAGACCGTCAACTGGGTCGCCGCCGGCGCCGTCGCGAAACAGGTGCTGCGCCAGTCAGAGTACGACGTCCGCGTCAAGGCCCACGTCAACCAGATCGGCGATATCGAGGCACCCGAGGTGACCTGGGAGGAGATGCTCGAACACACAGAGGAAAACGAGGTGCGGTGTGCCCACCCCGAGACGGCCGAACAGATGCGCGACGCCATCGACCGCTACCAGCAGGAGGGCGACTCTATCGGCGGTTCGGTCTACTTCGAGTGTCGCGGCGTCCCCCGGGGGCTGGGCGCCCCGCGATTCGACTCCTTCGCGGCCCGTCTGGGACAGGCGATGTTCTCCATCCCCGCGACGACGGCCGTCGAGTACGGCATGGGTCGCGACGCGCGCTCGGTGCGCGGTATCGACCGCAACGAGGACTGGGAGTTCGACGACGGCTCCCGCGACGACGTGGTGAGCGAGGAGGGCGACCCGGTGCCCGTCGGCAACGACCACGGCGGCCTCCAGGGCGGCATCACGACCGGCGAACCCGTCTACGGCGAGGTGAGCTGGCACGCTCCCGTCTCGATCCCCAAGACCCAGCAGACCGTCGACTGGGAAACTGGCGAGAAGAAAGAAGCCCAGGTGGTCGGCCGTCACGACCCGAGTCTCCCGCCACGAGCGGTACCGGTCGTCGAGGCGATGCTCCGCGTGACGATCCTGGATTTCATGCTGCTCGGCGGGCGGATCAACCCCGACCGACTGGACGACCGCCCCGGCGAGTACGACACGTCCTACCACCCCGAGAGCCCGCAAAACGACCCCGACGACGCCGAAACCGAGACCCGCACCCTCGACACCGGAGCGAGCGGCGACGGCGACGGTGACTGAGATGGACGCCCGACAGGACGACATCTCGAACCCGTTCGGGATGGACGAGGACTGCACGAACTGTCCCGACCTCTGTGAGACGCGCTCGCAGGTCGTCCACGGCTACGGCGACGTGGGCGCGGACTTCGTCGTCCTCGGCGAGGCGCCGACTGCAGGCGCCGACGCGACCGGTGTACCCTTCACCGGCGAGGACCGCGTCGTGCTGGCGGCGCTCTCGCGAGTCGGCCTCGTGGACGACCCTGCCGCGGACGAACCCGACGTGGACAACGTCTACCTGAATTACGTGACGCGGTGTCATCACCCCGAGCGGGCCGCGACCGACGAGGAAGTGCGCGCCTGCGAGGGGTATCGTAGCAGCGAACTCCGGATGATCAACCCGGAGATCATCGTCCCCGTCGGCCAGGGCGCGCTCTCGGCACTGGCCTTCCAGTACACGACGAAGAGTGCCGACGACCTCGATATCGAGGAGTTACACGCCACGACCGTCCGCGGGCGGGGGTTCGAACTCGTGCCGATGCTCGCGCCGGCCGACCAGACCCCCGAAGACACCGAGGCCTTCGTCGAACATTTGGCAGACCTGCTCGGGACGGACTACCGCCAGACGAAGGGCCGCCAGGGGAGTCTACAGAGCGGTCGCGGCCCAGACTCCGAGGACTCCTGATTCGCAGTCTCGTTTTTCACACCAGTCAGTCACCGATATCGACGACGAGTGTCGGGGCGGCGACGCTCTCGACGACGCGCTGTGTGACCGACCCGAGATGGGCGACCCGGTCGCGTCCCGTGCGGCCGTGGGTCCCCATGACGACGACGTCCACGTCCGCTTCGTCGACGTAATCGACGATCTCGCGGTGGGGGATGCCGTCGCGCTGAACGCTCTCGACCGTGACACCGAGTTCTTCGAGGCGAGTGCGCGCGTCGTCTAGCGCCCGGTCGCCTTCCAGTTCGAGGGACTTGCGGACCTCGTCGGTGGTGTCGCTGTCGGCCGCGCGGTAGCGCCGCTGGTCGACGACGTAGAGGGCGTGGACCACGCTGTCTTCGCCAGCCAGTCTCGCCGCGTGTTCGAACGCGTCCGTGCTTCCGTTGCTCCCGTCGGTCGGCACCAGTATCGTCTCGTACATATCCCGTGGGTTCGACCGCCGGACAGATAGTGATAGGTGTCCCGGCGGCGAGAACCGTCTCGGTCCCGACAGCGCGATCATCTCCGGGTTTCGACCCAGCGAAACGAACGCTCGGACTCGGACGGCGGGCGTCTTCCCACGTCCGGTCGTTCCGGGCGCCGGTATCTTCATTATTTTTCGTTTCGAACGTGTGAAAAATGAGCCATATCGGTGCAACACGGCACCGACCGGGAGACACTCGAGGCGGAGGGGCGTGGTGGCGTCGAGACGAACTGCGGGATTCCGGCCGGGTGACCGATGGCTGACTCACCGGTTCACGTCTCGGAAGGATTCGTCGACCGACTCGGGCACCTCTTGCTGGTCGTGTTCGCCGCCGGAGACCCCATCGAGGGGGAGTACGACCTGGCAACCGAGGCCGAGTTGATCCCAGCGATCCGCGTCTCGATACTCAGAGAAGAGCCGGGCGAGGAGCACGCTTCGGAGCCTCCGACGGTCGAACTCGGCGTGGACGGGTTCGAGACGGCCCTCGAAACGTTCCTCCTCGCGGAGTACGCTCGTGGCATCGAGATCGACGGCGTCTGGACCGTTCGGTACGCGCGCTCGTCGCTGCCGGAGTGGAGCGTCGACGTCGAAGTGTCGGAACCTCCCACCGAGGGGGGAGACGACTCCGAATCCCCGGAGCAACCGAACTCCGGCGGGATGGAGTAACCGCCTGCGACCGGGCATCTCCGATATACCTTTGGCCATCGGCTGATAGTCGGGGTACATGGTTGTCGGGGTATCGACGGGTGTGCTCGTCGTGTTCGGACTCGTCGCTGTCGCGCTGGTCCTGTTCGTCACCGAGTGGCTCCCGCCCGACATCACTGCCATCGGCGTCCTCGTGGCACTCGCCGTCTTACAGCCTTTCACCGGAGTGACCCCTGCCGAAGCTATCGACGGGTTCGCCAGTCGCGCGACCGTGACGATACTGGCGATGTACGTCCTGAGCGCGGGCGTCGAACGGACTGGCGTCGTCGAGTACCTCGGCGCGGTGCTGGCGGACGTGACCGCCGGCGACGAGACGCGACTGCTGGGCGTGACCGTCACGACGACCGGTCTCGCAGCCGGGATCGTCAACAACACGCCCGTCGTCGCCGTGTTCATCCCGATGATCACCGGCCTCTCCGAGCGGGCGGGCGTCTCGCCGTCGAAACTTTTGATGCCGCTTTCGTTCGCCGCCATGCTCGGTGGGACGCTGACGCTGATCGGCACCGCGACGAACCTGCTCGCGAGCGACCTCTCCAGGACCCTGCTCGACCACCCGCTGTCGATGTTCGAGATCACGCCCGTCGGGATCGTCGTCCTCGTCGTCGGCCTCGTCTACCTCATGACCGTCGGGCGGTGGCTCGTTCCCGAGCGGATCCCGCCCACCGCCGACTTCACCGAGGAGTTCGACCTCGACCGCCACCTGAGCGTGCTCGTCGTCCGCGAGGACTCGCCGCTCGTCGGCTACACCGTCGCCGAGGCGCTCGACGACGGGTCGCTCGTCTCGCCCGACGAAGCCGATCTGGCACCCGACGGGACCGACCGCCCGGCGGACCCGTCGACGACCGGTTCCTCGCTGGAAGCGCCAGTCGAGGCGGGGTCGGACCCCGACGGCGAGGAACCGGCCCCGGACGGACGGACTACGGAGGAGGACGTCTCGGAGGAATCCGACGTCGACGTGTTGCAGGTCGAACGCGACGGCGAGGCCTTCGTCGCGAGCGCGAGCGACCAGCCCCTGGCCGTCGGGGACCGCCTGACCGTCAGGGGAAGTCTTCAGGCAGTCAATCGCTTCGCCGACCGCTACGAACTCAGACAGCGCTCGCGCGAGGTCGTCACCGAGGAGGGACTGGTCTTCGTCCCCCACGAGGCGACGCTCGTCGAGGCCGTCGTCCACCCCGAATCGCGGGTCACCGGTCGCACCGTCGGCGACCTGCAGTTGCGCGAACGCTTCGACACGACCGTCCTCGCAGTGCGGACCGGTGGCGAACTCCGCCGCGAGAACCTGGACGAGTTCGAACTCTCGCGCGGCGATACGCTGTTGCTCCAGACCACTGCGGCGTCTACCGATTACTTCGTCGAGGCGGGCTTTTTCGTCGTCACCGAACGAGTCGTCGCCGACGAACCCGACGAACCGGTCGGCGACGCCGCGACCGACTCCACCACCGGAATCGCCGAGACTGCCGATACGGTCGAGGCCGGCGGCCCCACGAGCGACTCGACAGACCGCGCCGAGCGGGCGACAGCCCGGGACGCGACGGGCAAGAAAGCGTCGACAGCCCGCCCGGCGGTCGACGACAGCTGGCCGGTCGCAGTCGGCGTGTTACTCGGTGTGGTCGCACTCGCCGCGCTCGACGTCGTGCCGGTGACCATCGGCGCGCTTGGGGGCGTCGTCGCGCTCGTCGCGACGGGCACGCTCACGGCGAATCAGGCCTACGACGCCGTCAACTGGGGTGTCATCTTCCTGCTCGCTGGCCTGCTCCCACTCGGGGTGGCGATGCAACGGACCGGCGGTGCCGAGTTGCTCGCCTCGGGACTCGTCGTCGTCGGCGAGGCGGTCCCGCCGCTCGCGTTCATGGCTGTCCTCTATCTCATCACCGCCGTCGTCGCGGCGATCATCACGCCCGTCGCCACGGTCGTCTTGCTCGTCCCCGTCGCCGTCGACGCCGCCGCCGGCATCGGCGTCGAGGGATTCCCCCTCCTGCTGGTCGTCACCTTTGCCGCCGCCAACGCCTTCCTCACCCCGATCGGCTACCAGACGAACCTGATGGTCTACGGGCCCGGCGGCTACAGGTTCACCGACTACGCCCGCGTCGGCGCGCCACTGCAGTTGTTACTCGCCGTCGTCACGACCCTCTCTATCGCCGCGCTGTGGCCACCATAGACCGTAGCAGCAAGTGAGTGAGCCCTTTGTCCCTCTCCGGGATCGTCCGTGATCGGTACAGGCCATGTTTTTCCCGCTCGGGTGTCCTCGCTCACCGCGTTCGCTGCGGGTACCACTCGCGGCAAAAACATGGGTGAAAAAGGCCGCCTCCGCCGTCTTCGACGGCTCCGGCGGTGTCCTGGCGAGTCCCACGAGCCAGGGCTCGTCAGAGTTCGCTCTGACGGTGAAACGCCTCGCTCCGCTCGGC
>Ga0207771_100384_pt1 | contig 27228 bp, 30 predicted proteins | sample A23M2SouthBayCA_2_FD_187731 | JGI IMG/M metagenome (GOLD analysis project Ga0207771, IMG submission 187731) | Aerobic enrichment media microbial communities from Eden Landing Ponds, California, USA - A23 M2 (2) (SPAdes) | ecosystem: Environmental > Aquatic > Marine > Unclassified | place...
CGGGCGTGGCGATCAGTCGGACTGCCGGGACGAGGATACCCGCCAGTCCTGCCGCCGCGATCATCCCACCACAGGCCAGGCGAACGCCCCACGGCGAGATGGCCGAAACGGCTCCGGCGACGGCGGCATCCGCCCGCTGTTTTCCCATTGACGAATGCAGTGGGTGAGTCAGGGTAATTGTTCCGTGATCCGTGAGACCGTGTGACTACCCCACTCGCCCGTCTCACGTGGTGTCGTTCGGATACGGGACGTCGATTGTCTGGCCGTCGGCCGCGACGAAGGCGGCCTCGCCGAACGCCTCGCGGGCTTGCCCCTGTAGTCGGTCCCCCTGTCCGGCGTAGCGCGTCGAGATGTGCGTCAGCGCGAGTCGCTTCGCGTCGGCCCGTGCGGCCAACTCGCCGGCTTCCCGGGCAGTCGAGTGGCCGGTCCGTCGGGCTCGCTCGGCCCGGTCGTCGGCGAAGGTCCCGTCGTGGATCAACAGGTCCGCGTCCTCGCTGGCCCGGCGGACGGCCTCGACTGGACGGGTATCACCGCTGTAGACGACTGTTCGACCCGGTCGTGGCGGCCCGACCACCTCCTCGGGCTGGATGGTTCGGCCGTCGTGTTCGACCGCCTCGCCGGCGTGGAGTTTCGAGTACTTCGGCCCAGGGGGAATCCCGAGTTTGTCCTCCGCTTTCTCGCGGTCGAAACGTCCCTTCCGGTCGTCCTCGACCAGCGCGTAGCCGAGCGACTTGGTTCGATGTTCGGTTTCGATCCCGCGAATCTCGTAGCCCTCGGCGTCGAGAACCACGTCGCCAGGCCCGTTCTGCGTGATCCGGAGGGGGTAGGACGGTCGATCGCCGGTCGCCGAGATGAGGTCCTCCAGCCGTGACCGGGTCCCGTGTGGCGCGTGAATCGCCAGCGGGTCCGCGCGGTCGTTGAAGTCCATCGTCTGTAAGAGGCCGGGGATGCCCAGCACGTGATCGCCGTGCATGTGCGAGACGAAGATATGAGCGACGTCAAAGCCCGTCCCGAAGCGCATCATCTGGCGCTGGGTCCCCTCGCCACAGTCAAAGAGCAGTCGCTCGCCTTCCCGTCGAACCATCACGGCCGAAGGATTGCGTTCGGTCGTCGGCACCGCGCCGCTCGTCCCGAGAAACGTCACGCGCATCGTCTTTCGGTCGCCGGGCGAGGGATAAACCCCCTTCGGAACGGCTCGGCCGCCAACACTTATACGCCGAGCCTGTGTACTTCTGTTCGGGGAATGGTACCTATGTACACAGTCTTGATGCCGGTCGACGGTGACGAGAAGCGTACGGTGGCACAGGCACAGATGATCGTAGAGCTGCCACACGCCGCCGAAACGGTCGACGTCATTCTCGTACATGTCTTTGAGGACCTCGAACAGGCCGAGACGACGGACCCATCGCAGGTCGGGGCGAGCAAGCAGGCCAAGACGACGCTGACCGAGGCCGGTATCGAGGTGGAGGAGGAGAGCCGACAGGGCAACGTCGCGACGGAGATCGTCGCTGTCGCCGACGAGGCCGACGCGGACCTGATCGTCCTGGGTGGTCGAAAGCGGTCGCCGCTGGGCTCGGCGCTGTTCGGCAGCGTCAGCCAGGACGTGATGCTCGAAGCCGAACGCCCGGTCGCCATCACGGGCGAGGTGAAGACGCTCGCGGAACCGACCCATCGCTGTCAGTCCTGCGGGGAGGAGTACTACTCCAACCCCGACGTCGAGATCAGTACCTGCCGGTCGTGTGGCGGCTCGAAAGTCGAACAGCTACAGTGAGCGGTCTGGCCGATCGAGACGTTCGCCAGAAAACTGTCGATCTGTGGAGTTTGTCGTCGCCGGCGGGCAAGATTTGACGGGCTCGCGTAGGTTCAACTGTTTCTGGTTCTTCCCGATTCGGTGTACGGATGTGTGCTGTACCGACGTCTCAGTTGGAAGAACCGAACGGAACGAGAACCGAACGCAACAGGGGATTCGTATGAGGGGTGCGGCGGACAGCACGACTGGAAGAGACCGCGCGAACGAACGCGCGATCGCGACGGCCCAGGGGGCGATCGAGGTGCTCCGAGCTACGTCGGCTGACGTCGACGAGCAACTTTCCTCGATCGACGAAAGCGCCGCCACACAGGCCCAGGAGGCCGAAATCGCCGTCGAAGCGGTCTCTGAGTTGAGTGCCACCACTGAAGAGGTCGCGGCGACCGCCGACGAAGTCGCGAAACGGAGTTCGGCGGCTCGCGAGCGTGCCGCAGAGGGGCATGACGCCGCCACGGAAGCGATGGCCGTCGTGCGGAACGTCCGGGAGACGAGCTCGGACCTGGCCGTGAAAGTGCGACGGCTCGAGGAGCGCATCGAAGCCATCGAGGAGGCGGTCGCCGGGATCGACGACGTGGCCGAGCAGACGAACATGCTCGCACTGAACGCCTCGATCGAGGCCGCTCGCGCCGACGACGCGGCGGACGGGTTCGCGGTCGTCGCCGATGAGATCAAAAGCCTCGCTTCGGAGTCACGCGAACAGGCCGACACCATCGAGACGAGCCTCTCGGAGGTGCGAACAGCCACGGACGAAACCGTCGCGGCCCTGGAGAGAACTGTCGAGGAGATCGAGACTGGGGTATCATCGGTCCGGACCGCGGTCGAGCGCTTCGAAGCCGTTTCCGATTCCGTCGGCCGGACGGCTGCGGACGTCCAGTCCGTCTCGACGGCGACCGACGATTTAGCTGCCTCCAGCGAGCAGATCGCCACCACTGCAGCAGATGTCGCAGACCGTGCCGGGGCGATTCAGGGCGATATCGCGGCGATCCGGGAGTGCCGGGCCGAACAGACGACGATGCTCGGGGAGGTCAGCGACGCTCTTTCGACAGTCACCGCTGACCGCCATCGTGCACGCGTCTCGACGGGGATCGACGGACTCGACGACCTCACCGGGGGGCTAGTCGAGGGCGGACAGGTCGTCCTCCAGTACGCGGACGTGGCGATCGCGGACCTGGTCGCGGGTCTCGTCGACGGGGCGCTTTCAACCGGGAAGGCGGTGTCGCTGACGCCCCCTCCCGGACTCGATCGCGAGACGCTCGAGAGTGCGCTCGCTCACCGGGATCACTCACTTTCGGCGGCGCTGGACAACGACCGATTGTTCGTCCTGGATGCGTTCGACACCTGGCGATCCGACGCGAACGTCTTCGACCTGGGGACCCAGTCGCTCGGGGCAGTCAACCGCGAGACCGACCGGCGGCGGGATCGTCCGCTGTTGATCGTTGGCAACATCGCCGGCGAGATCGAGACGTTGGGCGAGGAGGCCGCCCGCGCGGCCCGCTTCGAGAACGACGAGGGGATCTTCGAAGCCACCGACACGGTCCTGAACGTCGTCGATCGTGAGACTGTGGCGGCGACGGTCGCATCCTTCTACGTCGGGGCCGCCGATCAGGTGTTCAGCCTCGACGCGTCCGGGGATCAGCGCGTACTGACCGTCGACGCAGATCCAGCCGTTGACACGCCGGCTCGAGGTGTGCTCCGGACCGGTGATCACCTGGGATCGGTCGCAGTCGTGCCCCGAACGGACGACACGACGCCCCCGAACGTATGACCGGCGCGCCCGGACGATACGGACTTCTGTTCGAACTCACAGGTGACGCCGTCGCCGAGATCGAGATGATCGAGAACGTCCCCGTGGTTCAAACGGTCAACCCCGGATTTGTCGAGACCTTCGGGTACCAGCGTGCGGAGATCGTCGGCGAATCGCTCAACGAGTTCATCGTGCCAACGTACCGGACTGGCGAGGCCGCGACATTCGACCAGCGCACCGCCGAGGGCGAGGCCAACTGGGCGACAGTCACCCGCCAGACGGCCGACGGCCTGCGCGAGTTTCGCTACCGCGGCGTCCCCTTCGAACACGAGGGGCGAAGCCACGGGTTGGCGATCTACACCGATATCACCCGGCAAAACCGACAGGAGCGCCACCACGAAGTGCTCCATCGCGTCCTCCGGCACAACCTCCGGAACGATCTCTCACAAATTTTGCTCTCGACGGATGCGCTCCTCGAGACGATCGAGGACGACACCCAGCGGGAGCATCTACAGCGTATCCGGGCAGCAGCCGATGACCTGGAGGAGTTGAGTGTGGCGGCAGGACGCGTCAGGGACGTCCTCGGCGACGGCTCGCCCGACCGCGACCGCTCGACGGTCGATCTGGCAGCGACGCTCCGACGTGTCGTCGAGCAACACGCCGAGTCAGCAGACGGCGTTGCCTTCGAGACCAGTCTCCCCGAGGACCTCCCCGTTGCTGGCGACCGTCGTCTCTTCGAAGCGCTCGACGCGCTCGTCGAAAACGCCGTCGAGCACGGCTCGACAAGCCCTCGCTCGTCTTCGACTCGCGAGGACGCCGTGGAACATGGTTCCACGAGCCCCGTCGAGCAAAAGTCCACACCGTCGGCTGTTAGCCATCCGCGACCCGAATCACGCTCGACCGTCCGGATCGCGGCCCACGCCGATGGCGATCAGGCCGTGGCGACGATCACCGACGACGGGCCGGGGATCCCGGAGTTCGCCCGTGCGGCTGTCTTCGACGACCGGCCGATCTCCCAGCTCTCACACAGCAGCGGACTTGGGCTGTGGCTGGCGAAGTGGCTCGTCGAAAGCCACGGCGGCACACTCGGATATGAACGACGAGGCGGCCGAACGACGGTGTCGGTCGTCCTCCCCCGTGCCGAGTGATCCAGTCCCGCGACGCCACAATCGAACAGTATTCGATGGGGCGTCCCTCTCGAACCCCGTCGAAGATCCTTAGAAGTGGATGAGGGGCTTGATCATCCCGTCTTCCTTCGTTTCCATCATCTCGAAGGCCTCCTGAATATCGTCGAACTCGAACTCGTGGGTGGTCATCTTCGTCGGGTCGACCTTGCCCTGATCGAGCAGGCGGAGCAGGCGCTGGATGCGCAGGCGGCCGCCCGGACAGAGGTCGTTGACGATGTCGATCTCGCTCATGCCGACGCCCCACTCGGCTCGCGGGATGTGGCGGAATTCGCCGTCGCCGTGGTAGCCAACGTTCGAGACCGTGCCGCCGGGCTTGGTGACTTTGATGCAGTCCTGGAAAGTCTCGTCAGCCCCGAGTGCCTCGATGGCGACGTCGACGCCCTCGCCGTCGGTCAGCTCCATGATCTCCGCGGCGGCGTCGACCTCGCCGAAGTCGACGACGTCGGTCGCGCCGTACTCGCGGGCGAGCTCTTTCCGTTTGGGGACGGTCTCGACGGCGATGATCCGGCCGGCACCCTGCAACTCGGCACCCTTCGTCGCCATCAGGCCGACGGGACCCTGCGCGAAGACGGCGACGGTGCCACCCATCGGGATGTCCGCGCGCTCCGCGCCGGTGAAGCCCGTCGAGAGCATGTCCGCGACATAGGCGGCCTCGTGGTCGCTGACGCCCTCCGGGATCTTCGCGAGGTTGCCGTCGGCGTCGTTGATGTGGACGTACTCGGCGAAGGTGCCGTCCTTGACGTTGGCGAACTTCCAGCCGCCGAGTGCCTGGTTGGACTGGGAGGGGTGGCCGTCCTGTGCGGCCAGGGAGTTCCAGTCGGGCGTGATCGCGCCGACGGCGACCCGGTCGCCGGGTTCGAAGTGCTCGACCTCGCTGCCGACCTCGTCGACGACGCCGACGATCTCGTGGCCCAGTGTCAAATCCTCGCGCTCGCCGATCGCCCCGTGGACCGTGTGACAATCTGACGTGCAGATCAGTCCTTTGGTGGGCTTGAGGATCGCGTCCATCGGCCCAGGTTCCGGCCGCTCTTTTTCGATAATAGCTGTCTCGCCGACCTCACGCATTACAAATGCTTTCATGCTGTGAACAGTTGCACGTTCGGTCGCATCCCTTATAAATGCCGGTTCGACTCCAGCCGTCTGGGAATCTGCCGGGACCACGGATCTCTTCCCGTCGTCTCGTGAGGGGCACAGTTACATGGGAAGACACCGACAATCAGTCACGATGATTGGACTTCGAGGGTTGCGGCTCCGATGATCGCCGAGACGTTCGTCGACCTCGTCGGTGAGAACGCCGTCGTTCAGGCGCTGGTGGGCGGGATCGTGATCGCGTCGCTCAACCTGCTGGGCGCATCGCTCGTCCTCGTCTGGCGCGATCCGAGCGAACGCGCCCTGGACGGTGCTCTGGGGTTCGCCGCCGGCGTGATGATGGCCGCGGCGTTTACCAGTCTGATCGTCCCCGGGATCGACGCGACTGAGATCCTCTTCCCGGGGGTCGCGGCCGACGGACTCCTCCGACCGCTGCCCGTCCTGATCGGGATCGCACTCGGCGTCCTCGTGCTGGACCGCGGTGACGCCCTCGTCCCGCACGCCCACATCCTCCTGACGGGGCGCAAACGGGCTGACGCGGCCGGCCAGTCCGAACAGCTCCCGATCGACGACCCACGGATCGCCTCTGTCGTGCTGTTCATCCTGGCGATCACGCTCCACAACATTCCCGAAGGGCTCGCTGTCGGCGTCGGCTTCGGCTCGGGCGAGATCGGCGGGGCTCTCGCGCTCATGCTGGCGATCGGTATCCAGAACATCCCCGAGGGGCTGGCGGTCTCGATCGCCGCCATCAACGCCGGTCTCGATCGCCGACTCTACGCCGCCGTCGCCGGGATCCGAGCGGGCGTCGTCGAGATTCCGCTGGCCGTGCTCGGCGCGCTGGCGGTGACCGTCGTGGAACCGCTGCTCCCCTACGCGATGGGCTTTGCGGCGGGCGCGATGTTGTTCGTCATCAGCGACGAGATCGTCCCCGAGACACACACTCGGGGCAACGAACGGATCGCCACGCTCGGCACGATGGCCGGCGTCCTCGTGATGTTGTACCTGGACGTGGCGCTGGGGTGATCGTAGCGCGACCGCTCCCTTTTGTTCGCTCGAAACCGGCACAGCACTGCCGAACGCCGCTACGCCACCGGTTCCCGGGAAGTAAAGTAGCCAGTCGTCGTTACGTCGAGTGATGACCGATCGGACTTCCGGCCCTGTCGACGCACCGATCTCCCGGCGGACGTTGCTCGCGGTCGCCGGTAGCGGAGCGTTCGTGAGTCTCAGCGGCTGTCTAGCCGAGGGGAACCCAGCCACGACCGAGACGACGCTGACCTTGACCGACACGGCGACTGGCGAGACACGGACGCCGGTCGACACCGAGGAAGTCACCCTCGGTCGCCTCGAGTACTACTACTTTGCGTTCTCACTCGATGGACCGACCGAGGTGAGCTACCAGGTCGACGTCGTCAGTGGCGACCCGGTCCACGTCTACGTCGTCACGCCCGAGGAGTACGAGATCCTGGCCGAGGAGGAGTCGGGTTTCGAGGCCATCGAAGGGAGTGTGATCGAGGAGACGTATTCGGGCAACGAAACGGTCTCGCTGGACAGCGGCGACTACCGGCTGATCATCGTGAACACGAACGCGGACGTCTTGCCGGAAAACGTCTGAATCAGATTTTCTCGGGTCGGCGGTCGTCTTCGAGTGGAAACGCGCTATCCGAACTTGTAGGAGACGCCGCTCCCGTTCTCGGGGTACTCCCAGACGACGTTGCCGTGGGGGCAGGCCCACCGGCAACTGCCACACTCCAGGCAGTTCTCGTAGGCGATCGTCGGGACGCCGTCGTCACCCTCGTCGCGCCAGACGTTGGCGGGACAGACGGAGACGCAGTCCTGAGTGACGCACTTCTCCTCGCAGATCCCGGGCAGTTCCACGTCGAGGTGGGAGTCGCCGGGGTCCTCGTACTTGACGGTGTAGAGGCGGTCTTCGATCGATGGTTGTTCGACGTCGGGGGTTCCGGGTTGTGCACTCATTGTTAGCTGAACAGCTTGCGGTATTTCCAGGCTTTCTTCGCCGCACCGAGGTAGCCGCCCATCGCGCCGACGAGGCGCTTGCGGGCGGACTTGGTGTGACGGGTCTTCGGTTCGTCGTTCATCCGGAAGTAATCGGTCTCCGCGTCGGCGATCGCCCGCGGTAAGTCGTCGAAGAGGAACTCCTTGTCCTCGGCGGCCGCGTCGAGGAACCACCCGTAGTGGTTCAGGTTGTCCATCACCCAGGAGTCCGCAAGCGCGTCCTCGTAGGCCGACAGCGCCGCGGCATCGGTCCGACCGGACTCGATCGCGTCGGCGATCGCTTTTCCGGCGTGGAAACCGCTCTCGACGGCCATGTTCGTGCCTTCGAGGTGCAGGCCGTTGTTGAGCACCAACCCGGCTGCATCGCCCGTGATGACGGCTCCGTCGTGGACGAGGTCGGGCATCGCGTCGGGGCCGCCCTCCGGGATCGCGTGGGCAGAGTACTCGATCATCCGGCCGCCCTTCACCAGTGGCGCGACCGCCGGGTGGGACTTGAAGTCGTCGAGCACTTCGTCCGGCGTGCGCTCGTCGTGGACGGCGTCCTCGATGGAGTAGACGACGCCGATCGACAGCGTCCGCTTGTTCGTGTAGATGAACCCGCCGCCGACCGCGTCACCGACTGCGCCGTCGCCGAAGTAGTGCATCGCCGCGCCCTCGTCGTCGGTAAGGTGGAAGCGATCCTCGATGGTCTCGCGGTCGTACTTCCGCACCTCCTTTGCGGAGACCGCGACGTCCTCGCGGTGCTGGGGTTCGGCCAGCCCTGCACCCTCGCTCACGAGGGAGTTCGCCCCCTCCGCGAGCACGACCGTCGGCGCGTGTAGCGTGCCGTCCGGGCGGTCGGTCTCGACGCCGGCGATCGCACCGTTCTCGCGGACGAGATCGGTCACCGTGGTCTCCGTAATCAGCGTCGCGCCGGCCTCGACGGCCTGCTCGGCGAACCACTCGTCGAAGTTCCCGCGCAGCACCATCCAGGAGTCGTTGTGGGGCTCGTCTTTCCAGGCCGCCGGTTGCATCGAGACCTCGGTGGCGTCGCCTTCCTCGGAAAGCATCGAGAAGATCTTCTCGGCGACGAAGCGCTCTTTGGGCGCGTCGTCGAAGTCCGCCAGCTCCCGGATGCGGGGGGTGAACATGATCCCACCGAAGACGTTCTTCGTCCCCGGCGTGTTGCCTCGCTCCAGCATGATCACGTCCAGGCCTTCCTCGGCCATCGTCAGCGCGGCGGCACTGCCGGCCAGTCCCGCCCCGACGACGATCGCGTCGAACTCGCCGTCGTAGCTCGGCGTCTCGCTCGTGGGCTGGGGCATCGGTGGCCCCTCGCTCTCTTCGGGTTCTGGCTCCGGTCCGGCGTCCTCGCTCGACTGGGTGTCCGTGCTCATGCTGTCACCTCCTGGGTGTCATCACCGAGTCGATCGCGGAGCAGTTCGATCAGCTCCGGCAGCACGTCGGCGTAGTCCGCGACGATGCCGTAGTCGGCGTTTTCGAAGATCGGCGCGTTGGGATCGTTGTTGATCGCGACCACCGTCTCGGAGTCGTCCATCCCCTCAACGTGCTGGATCGCCCCGGAGATCCCCACCGCGATGTAGAGCTTCGGGCGGACGGTCTTGCCGGTCTGGCCGACCTGGCGGGCCGGTTCGATCCAGCCCTCCTCGACGGCCTCACGGGTCGCCGCGACCTCGCCGCCGAGCAGGTCCGCGAGTTCCCACAGCGGGTCGAAGTCCCCCTCCAGGCCCATGCCGCCGGCGACGACGATTTCGGCGTCCGTGATGTCCGCCACGTCGCCGACTTCGCGTTCGAGCACCTCGCTAAGTGTGTCGTCCTCCTCGACGACGACGTCGACGTCCTCGATCTCGCCCTCCCGGCTCTCGTCTGGCTCTGGCGTGTCGAAGACGCCCGGCCGGACCGTGGACATCTGCGGGCGGTGGTTCGGGCAGATGATCGTCGCCAGGGCGTCCCCCCCGAAGGCGGGGCGGCGCATCTCGTAGCGCTCGTCGGTGATCTCCAGTTCCGTCGTGTCGGCCGTCAACCCGGCGTGGGTTGGCACGGCGACACGGCCGGCGAAGTCCCGGCCGGTGTGGGTCCCGCCGATCAGCGCGATGTCGGGCTTCCGGACTTCGACGAGGTGACGGAACTGCTCGCCGTAGGGATCCGCGCGATAGGGCTCGAAGATCGGATCGTCGGCCACGAGCACGCGGTCCGCGCCGCGGGCGATTGCCTCGTCGGGAATCCCCGACTCGCGGACCGCCTCGCCCATCACCAGCGCGACCAGGTCTTCGTCCTTCTGGTCGGCGAGTTCTCGCCCCTTGGCAAGCAGTTCCCAGGCGACCTTCGCGACCTCGCCGCCGTGCTGTTCGACGAACACCCAGACGTCGCTGTGGGCCGCGACGTCGGCTGCGGTGTCCGATTGGGCTCCGGCGGCCATCTCAGAGCACCTCCGCGATACGGTCGGCGAGTTTCTCGACGTCGTCGACGGTCTCCTGCTCGCGCGGGACCGGTTCGGCGGTGGCCATCCCGCCGACCTGCGTCGGCGAGACCGCCAGGCCGACTTCGTCTTCGATCCCGAGGTCCGAGGCGGACCACTCGACCGGCTCGAAGTCGGTCTCGGCGTAGATCTTCCGGTGGAGCCCCGCCGTCCGGGGCTCGTTCTCGCCGAACTCCATGGCGACGACGACGGGCAACTCCGCGGCGACCCGCTCGTAGCCCCCTTCGACGTCGCGTTTCGCGACGAGGCGGTCTTCCTCCGGTCGGGGTTCGAGGTCCTCGACGTAGGTGAGCTGGGCCCAGTCGTTGTGGGCGGCGATGCCCGGCGGGACCTGCCCGGTCGAGGAATCCGTTGTCTCCTCGCCGCCGAAGACGACGTCGGCGTCGAGTTCGTCGGCCGCGCGGGCCAGCGCGAGGCTCGTCGGCCAGGTGTCGCTGCCGCCGAAGGCCCGATCGGTCAACAGGACGGCGTCGTCGGCACCCATGCCGACGGCCGCCCGAAGCACCTCGTGGGCGCTCGGTGGCCCCATCGTGAGGGCCGTGACCGTCCCGCCGACCGCGTCCCGGACTTCCAGGGCCCCCTCGACGGCGTTGTAGTCCGGTGCGTTCATGACTGCGTCGGCGTCCGCCCGGTTGAGCGTCCCCGTGTCGGGATCGATCGACACCTCCGCGGCGTCCGGTACCTGCTTGACACAGACGACGATGTTCCAGCCGTCACTCATCGATGCTTTGACCCCCTATATAGTGGGATTGCGATTCGGTTCACATCGGGAGAACAGACCCTAACGATAGTAAATGACAGCGCTATTCCCAGCGCGTGAAAACGCTCTCCAACCGATCTCGTGATGCATCACGACTTCTCCACCGACAGATTCGGAACGCATCACGGACTTTTTTATTCACGTCTTCGGAATGCATCCTTGATTCGTTATCCCCGTATATTTGGGTCACGCTCGTCGTGCCCGACGGCCGCCGAGTCCGAGGGGGTACCGACGAGTTCCTACGCGATTTCGTCGACGATCCCCTCGAACTCGTCTTCCGTGAACCCTCGCAGTGTCTCGGTCCGGGCGTTCCCTGCCTTTCCGAGGATCAGCGCGTACTCGGCCGCCGCCTCGTCGTCGGGGAAGTCGGCGATCGCGATCCCGTCGTACTGCCCCATCGTGAGGTAGAAGTCCCGTAACTCGCCGCCGAGGTCGGCGACGAGGTCCCTGGCGGCGTCGATTCGGTCCGGGCTGGATTCAACTGTCGAGATCCCCTGTTCGGTGAACTCAAGCAGGATGACGTAGGTTGGCATCTGTGATCACTCTCCGGTCGTTGTGGTGCGCCCCGTCCGAGCCGACGGAATGGCTTGTCGGCCTCGGGCACACGTGTGTTGTTGACAAGCCACAGCCTTAAATGTGAGCCACCCGAGACGCTGCCCGAAGGGTTAAACGGAAACCGACGCTACGGTCACTAATCAGGTGGTGTTGTCCTGTCATCAGCCACGCCGGCCATGATCGACGTGCCAGTCGTGGGCTATCGCGGGCCGGACGCCGAGACGCTGGCCGAACGCTGGAACGGACCCGACCGTCCGTTCGTCCTCCGGCCCTGGGAGGCCATACGTTCGGCTGGAACGGACGACGAACGCGCGGTCGAGTGCGTCGTTCTCGAGGCGGACGCCGACGAGGACGTGAGCGGGTGGATCGACGAGGTTCACGATCGGGTCGGGTCGGTCCCCGTCATCGTCGTCAACGTCGGGCAGCTGACGGCGCTCGACGCGGCGCTGCCGGACGGGGCGACGAGTCAGATCACGGTTCCACCGGCCGTCGATCGCGTTGCGTTGCTTGCGGAACTCGCCTCGCTCGTCGAGGACCGCGTCACCGCTGGCCGCACACAGTCGATGCTCGACTCGCTGCTTGCGAACGTCCCGATGTCGATATACGCCAAGGACCGAGCGGGGCGACACGTTGCCGTCAGCGACGCGATGCTCGACATGATCGGCCCGCCGTATATCGAGAATCCTGACGGGAAACGGCACCACCACCCGGCGGACATCGTCGGGAAGACCGACTTCGATCTGTACTCGGCTGGGCTCGCAGTCGAGAGTACCGAAGACGATCGGTCTGTCGTCGAGACCGGCGAGCCCGTCGAGCATCGCGTTCAGGAATCGTACGGCGAGCGCGGCGTCGGCACCAGCGTGGTGTCGTCGAAACTCCCCTGGTATGGGCCGGACGGAACTGTCCGCGGCACGGTCGGCGTGACTCACGACATCAGCGAACGCAGGCAGTACGAACACCTGCTCGAGCGGCAGAACGAACGGCTCAGACGACTCGCCACGATGGTGAGCCACGACATCAGGAACCCGCTGTCGGTGGCGGTGGGCCGGCTGGAGGTCGCTCGGGAGACCGGCGAAGCTGAACACTACGACGCCGTCGAGCGGGCACTCGACCGCATCGACGCCCTGGTCGCCGACATCATCACCGTGATGCGTCAGGGCGAACCCGCGACGGATCTCGATCCCGTCGCCCTCGCCGATATCTCTCGGGACGTCTGGGAGAACTACGCTGTCGACGGGGCCGGGCTCCGGGTATCGACTGGCGCGAGTGTGTACGCCGATCCCGGTCGCCTTCGGCTGTTGCTCGAACAGCTGTTCGAGAACGCGATCGAACACGGCCGTGAGGGAACCGAGGCGATCACGATCACAGTCGGGGATCTCCCCGACGAAAACGGCTTTTTCGTGGCCGACGACGGAACGGGCATGCCGGCCGATCAGCGCGATCGGATCCTCCAGCCGGGGCTCTCCGGGTCAGACACCTCGACGCTCGGGCTCCCGCTCGTCGCGACGATCGCCGACGCCCACAACTGGACGATCCGACTCGCTGAAAGCGAAGCCGGGGGCGCACGCTTCGAGTTCCACGACGTCAGGCACTTCGACGCCTAAGGTCGCCGTTCCAGACGTGGGTTCCATTCTCCGTGTGTTCCGTCCAGACGGGCACTGACGGCTAGACGCCGAGGAGTTCCCAGGCTCGGGCGTGATCGCCGTCCATCCGCGAGAGGATCGATCGCGCACGCTCGGTCGCCTCCGCCTCGACGGCGACGTGGACCATCCCCTCGCCCGGCTGCCCGTAGACGACGCTACTCCCGTGGGGCGCGACGACCATGGCGGGCAGCGTCGCGAGATCTTCCTCCCCGTCGACGACGACGATGGTCGACGGGTCGTCGCGATCGAGTGCCTCGACCAGCGCATCGAGCAGGCTAGCGGTCAGCGTCCCGGGCGGGTTGGCTACCTGGATGCGGGAGTCGAACCAGCCGTCAGCCGAATCGCCGCCCACGATCGTCTCTCTGATCCCGGCGTCGACGGCACTCCGTTCGGTTCGCTCGTCGATCAGCGACACGTCCGGCGGCTGACCCGCTTCGAGCAGGTGATAGGTGACGATGTCCCCGACGGCGATCAGGGGTCCACCCGCCTGATCCAGCAGTGATTCGGCGTCGGTGAAGACGGGACCGAAGGGCGCTTTCAGGGCACTCCGTAGCGATTCGGGCAGAGAGAGAACGATCTCATCCGTCGCGTCGGTCGCGTCACTCGCAGTCGGCGTCGATGGCTCCTCTGACACAGTCTATCGAACCTTCAACGCGTACTTGCCGGGTTCGGTGACTTCCATCTCCGCGGCGATCTCGCTCTCCTCGGGGTGGGTGATGATGACGTAGCCGGCCCAGTCCTCGGTGAGCGAACTCGACCCGCAAGCCTGGCAGACGTCGGCCTCCGGGTTGTCCTGCACCCGGTGGCACTCACGGCAGACGTACCGATCGGCCATCAGCTCTCACCCGTCTCCGCGCGTGCCTTGCGCTCCTCGTCGAGCCAGCCGTGTTTGCCCAGCCCGACCTGTTTCGCCGTCAGGCCGATCTTCGAGTCCCGGGGGTTGCGCTCGTCGATGGACTTGGTGACGATCCGGGCGCGCACCGAGTCGCCGACTGTCAGCGTCCGGTTGGAGTCCCGGGAGGCGAGTTGCTGGTTCGCGCCGTCGTATGCCAGGTACTCATCAGAGATCTGGGAGACGTGCAACAGGCCGTCGACCGGGCCGATCCCGACGAACGCGCCGAAGTTGACCACTTCGACGACCTCGCCGTCCACGACCTCCTGCATCTGGGGGTCGTACGTCAGGGCGTCGAACTCGGCGACGTAGTAGACGCCCGGTTCGTTGGGGACGACTGCCCCCTCGCCGATGTCGTGGACCTCCGTCACGGAGACAATACTGCCGACGTCCTCGTCCATGCGGCCTTCGAGTTTGTCCTGGAGGAGTCGTTTCACGAGCCCCGGCGTGACGTCTGCCAGGTGCTCGGGCGGTACCTCGACCGTGTCGCGCAATCGAACCCGTTTGTACATGTTATGGTTGAGTGATCGCGAGTTTGTTCCGGCCCCTTAAACCAATTACTGGACGGTTCGCGGCCAGCAGGGCCTCTCGCAGCGGCCCGTCGTTGGTGACGGCGTAGGCGTCCAGCTTGCCGGCGAGTTCCAGCACCGCGTCGTCGGCGTTGTCCGCGTCGTGTTCGACGACCTGGCACCGGTCGACGAGGTCGCGACCGACACTCGCCGCCGTGGCTTCTTCGCCCCCACCCACGGACAGCCGATCGAGTTCCGCGACGACCGCTTCGGGGACGACCAGATCTTCGTCGCCGATCACGCGCTGTAGTTCCTCGAAGACGCGGACGTCACATTCGACCGGCATCATCAGCGCGTTCGTATCGAGAACGGCTGTCATTCACGCAGCGTCCCGACGCCGATCAGCCGCCAGCGCGCGCCGATCCGGCGGTTGATCGCGATCTTCGCACCCTCGCGAGCACACACTGGCCGTTTGAGCGCGACCTCGGCCTCGCCGTCGCGAGCACTCGTGACCGATCCGACGGTCGTCGCCGTCCCGATCGTGAGCATGAGCGGTTCGCCCGTCGAGATCTCCTCGACCTCGTCGGTGTCCTCGCCGACGACGCGGTCGAGCAACTGGATGTCCATCGTGAACTCCTCCTGGACCGGCGGGAGCGTCCCGGGCGGCCCGGCGATCTGGCCCGCCAGCGCGTCGCCTTTCGTGAGCGAGGGATCGAGTCCGGTCCCAACGCCGAGCAGTCCACCGGGCGTGACCTCATCGACGGCCTCGCCGCCGGCCTGGAGCGACCGGACGCTCGTGGTGACCGGCCGCCACTCGGTCTGGCCGCCCTCCTCGACCTCGCGGCCGGGTCGGAGTTCGATCTCGTCGCCGGCTTCGAGGCTGCCCTGGGCGAGACTGCCGCCGAGGACGCCCCCGGAAAGCGAGTCCCAGGTCGATCCCGGGCGATTCACGTCGAAACTCCTGGCGACCAGCATCTCGGCGTCGGCGTCGCGATCCCGCTCGGGCGTCGGGATCTCTTCCTCGACGGCCTGGATGAGCAAGTCCATGTTGACGTTCTGGCCCGCGCTGATCGGGACGATCGGCGCGTCCTCGGCGACGGTACCCTCGATGAACTCCTGAATCTGCTCGTAGTTGCGTCGTGCCTGGTCGGCGTCGACAAGGTCGATCTTGTTCTGGGCGACGACGATGTTGTCGATCCCGATGATGTCCAAGGCCATCAGGTGTTCCTCGGTCTGTGCCTGGGGGACGTCCTCGGTCGCCGAGATGACCAGGACGGCCCCGTCCATGATGGCCGCGCCGGCGAGCATCGTCGCCATCAGCGTCTCGTGGCCCGGTGCGTCGACGAACGAGACCGTCCGCAGGACGTCCGTCTCGACCTCGTGGTCGGGGCATTCCGCCGCGACGGTGTATCCCGCCGCGTCCTCACCCTCCGGACACTGCCGGAAGGTCGCGTCGGCGTACCCCAGCCGGATCGAGATCCCGCGTTTCATCTCCTCAGAGTGCTGATCCGTCCACTCCCCGCTGAGAGCTTCGACGAGCGTCGTCTTTCCGTGGTCGACGTGCCCGACGAGTCCGATGTTCACCTCCGGGTGTCCGTGTGTTCCTGTCATCTCCAGAGTAATCGTGACCGAACCTTCCCGCCTGGCAGTCATAAAGGTACTGTTCTCGGCCCGCTGGTCCGTCTGGGCCGGGGAATCGCTTTCGTCGGACTCGACGCCACGAAGCGCCCGACAGCTGACCTATCACCCCTCTTCGGGACCGGATCGGTACGTCCAGCGCGACTCGACGTTGCGGTTGGCGAGGACGACCAGGCCGTCGTCGGTCCGGAGTCTGCTCTTCCGGAGCCCGATGTCCGTGACGGTCCCCGTCGTCGACTCGGTCGTCACCGTGTCGCCCTCGTTGAAGTCCGGGTCCTTGAGCAGGTAGACGCCCGCGACCGTGTCGGCGATCATGTTCGAGAGGGCATACGAGACACCCAGCCCGATGAACCCGGCGGCGGTCCCGAGACTCGCCGCGACGTTCCCCAGCCCGAGGACGTTCAACAACGCCAGCCCGGCCCCGAACCACAGGAACGTCCCCACGACCAGCAGGAGGAAGTCGACGATGAGGCGCTGATCGGCGGGATACACCCGTTCGAGGACCGACCGGACGACCGTCGTGACCAGTTTGATCCCCACGTACGCGACGGTGAGAAATACCAGCCCGGACAGCGCTCGCGGTATCGCGGCCAGGACGTCCGCCTGGAACGATTCGATCACCGTCTCGATCACGCCGACCGCGAGGACTTCGGTCATGGGACGGGGATCGGAGCCGTGCGGTAAAACGCTACTGCCCGATGGTGGGCCGCCCGACGACACTGGAGACACCATCGTCGAGTCTCCCCGGCCGAGATGCTCTTGTGCCTCGCCACCCGAGAGTCACCCGTGCGGGAGTACGGTTTCGAACTCGCGCTGTGTGGGACACTCGAGGACGGGCAGCGCCTGCTCGCTCGCCAACTCGGTGCGCACGTCCACGGCCGCCGGATCGCAGACGTCGTGGCCCTCGACCCGGGTCCCGAATTCGATCAGCGAGTGGCCCTCACCGACGGGACGATCCCGCCGGCAGCCATCGACGCGCCGGTCGGCCCCGGAGAGGCCAGACCGCTCCGGGACGTCTTCCCCGATCGCCGGCCCGACGAACGCCACCGGATCGCCGACCGGGCCGTCGATGTCGGATTTTTCGAGTCCGAGCGCCGGAACGGGGATCGCTACGTCCGGCAAGTCGCTCGCTACCCCGACGCGTGGTTCGACCACCTGGTCGGCATCGAGAACAAGCCCGACCTGGACCGGCCGGGCGATCTCCAGGCCCAGCTCCGGACCGACGTTTCGCTCGGGCTGTTCGACGAAGTCGTCCTGGCGACGGCCTCCCACGTCACCGGCGCACACCGCAACCGCCTCCCCGAGGAAGTCGGGATCTGGCGCTTCGATCCCGAGTCCGGCGAGCGCAAGATCCTCAGGGAACCGGCGACGCTCCCGACCGAGGGGTGGGGTCTCGAACTGATCGACAGCGAGGCCGGGCAGGCCGCCGTCCAGCCGGTCGATCCCGCGGCGAAAGCCCGCGCTCGCCGGCGACTCGCCGAACGGGCCTACGGCAAGGGCTGGCGTACCTTCTCTTGGCCTGGATGTGCCCGGTGTGAACCCGACGGTGCCGAGTCGGCCCCTGCAGTGCCGTACTGTGCATATCACGGCCGGATCGTCAACCCCGTCGAGGACTGTGGGGAGACCTGCCCGGGCTACGAGCCTGCCGATCCGCCGGCCATCGACAGTGCGGCCGTCCGCGATTCGCGGTCGCCGTGGGTCCGCGATCCGGCGGGCCGACAGCGCCGGCAGGCCGGACTCGACCGCTTTGGGTGATTCTGGGCTGGTCGTCGCGAACGAGTCTGGCCGACCGTTTCGAGTGAGTGGCGTCGTCCGGCCGCTACTCCTGGATCTCCCGTCGCAGGTACAGGAACGCGGCGTAAACGCCGGTGAAGACGATCACGAACGCTGCCGTCTCCACGAGATCGATCTGTCCATCCATCACCAGCTGGATCGCGAGGTAGACGACCGTGGCGACGACGGCACTGATCGCCACTGCAACTGCCGGATTCTCCGCTGGGACATCGCTCAACGACGCAGGATCGAGATCCATGCCGGCCCTTCGCCCGCCAGCACATAGATGTTGGGCGTCGGCAGTCTGTAGTGACTGTGAGAAGGACGCTGCTCACTCGAACAATTCATCGAGTGTCCGATCACCGTCTGCCCCCTCGTTGAGCACGGCTGGATCAGCAGGTGCTGCGTCAGCGTAAAACGTCTTCGCTCGAATCTCGGCTACCGAGGGTGCATCTACGGTCTCGTCGGATTCTGTCGGTTCGTCGTACGCGAGAGCGTCGTTGACTGAGGTCGGAAGCGCTGGCCGAGGCGCGTCTTCGTGACGCCGGACCGTCTCCGTCTTGTGGGTCGCGTCGTGGGCAGCACGCATCACGGCGAGTCCGCGAAGGTAGTTGTACTCCGCGAGCAGATCGACGCCGAACGGGGTAAGTCCCCAGAAATCAGCCGGGATGTCTCTGACGTCGGCGTTCGGTTCGTGGTGGTACTGCGCGAGGATGTCGTGATCGGCCAGATCGGCCAGCTGCTCGCGGATCGTCGAGCGACTCTTTGGGACGTAGTACTCGAACTCGGTGATCGAAACCAGGTGGGCGGGATGGCCGAGAACGACCTGGAGAACGTTGTGTCGCGTCTCCTGGGAGAGATAGCGTTGGACCGTCCGCTGTGTTTCGTACGGCGCTCCATCGTCCACCCCGAACACCTCTTCGATAGAGGGGGTACCGGCAGCCCCCTCCGACGGGACAGAGGGATGGCTCATCGTACAACATACTACTGTTGTGAAAATTGTAAATATTTTCGATAAGATCTGGAAGAATACGTGGATTCGGGAGGTTGATCACGACTGCTCGTGACGACGGTATCGAACTCACCGAACACGAACTCACCGCGTTTCTCGATGAAGAACTCGCTGATAGAGACAAAAACGAGCCGTCCTACAGCTGGGTTCATCTCGCCCTGTTCCGACAGTTCGAGGCAGCGAATCGATGCCGGACCTGGCACTCCAGATCGGACCTCCGGAGTGCGGTCTCGAGCGTTTCACTCGACACACCGGAGCGATGGAACGTTGACCTGGACGACCACAGTTGAGGACGACAAGGTGAGGGCGAAGAGCGATCACACGTAGGTCACCATCACCATCAAATTCATAACACAATGTTCGCCCGCTTGTCCGTCATTTGCGTAGACTTTCTCGCCATCTAATTTATAATTCTCCAGACCAACTGGACGTGAGTGTCCAATGGGTTTAACACAGTTCACGACCAATACCGAGATACGACGTGAAACACGGATGTCGAGCCAGAGACCCCCAGACGAGACGATAGAAACCCCCGCGATGGACGAACTGCGCGACGAGTATCCGAGCGGGTGGCGGATCATCGTGCAAAACGAGAGCGTCGGCTACATCCTCGATGCACTGATGGATGCGCTTCCGGGCCGTGAATTCACAAAGTCGGAACTTGCCACCGAAGCCGGTGTCAGCCGCCAGTCGGTGTACACGCACCTGGAGTTGCTTCTCGCACTCGCGGTTCTCGAACCAGTCGCGGATTCGTCACCGCAGCGATATCGGGTCTCTGCCGACAGCGAACTGCTGGATCTCCTCCACCAGGTGAACGGATTCGTCAACGGGCAACTGTCCCAGTAGGACGGTTGTTTCCAACGTGAGGCGGGAGATTTGTGGAACTCTCAGTACTCTGTCTCGCCTGCAGAGTCACAGCACGAACTGCTCGCCGTCGACCGCGAGCGGCGCGTCGAAGGCCGTCTCGGCCGGCAGGTAGTGCGAGAGGTGGACGATTCGTACCTCGCCGGCGTCGAGTTCCTCGCCGAATCGCGTCGCCCCTTCGATGGTCATGTGCTTGCTCCCGTAGGTCATCGGGACGCCGTCGATATGATTCGCGCCGCCTGCCGGGTGGGTGTCACACCGATCGGCCGGGAGGATGCCGTCGGCCAGCAACAGGTCGGCCCCGGCGAGGGCGTCCCGACTCGCTTCCGGAACCTCGTAACTCGTATCGCCCGACAGCGAGAGCTTCGCGCCCGTCTCGGGGTCCTCGATGACGAGGCCATAACACGCAAGCGGGGGGTGATCGACGGGCACGAGCGTAACGTCGAGGCCGGCGACGCGGAACGACTCGCATGGCTCACGCGGCCGGACGTCGATCACGTCGAGGTAATCGTAGCGCTCGCGGACGCTCTGGGCGACGCTCTGGCCGGTCGCGGGATCGACCTCGCCGGCGGCGTAGACCGGCATGTCCCGCGTCAGGCGATAGAGATTGCCGAGTCCGTCGAGGTGGTCGAAGTGGACGTGAGATATCACCGCGGCGTCGGGAACCGCGAGGTTCTCCCGGAGGAACTGTGTTCGGAAGTCGGGACTCGCATCGATCAGGAGCGTCTCGTCGGTGCGCTCGTTGCGAACGTGGACGGAGAAACGGGTTCGCTCGACGCCTCGATCCCCGACTTCGACGCCGCGTTCGCGCAGCTGCTCACGGAGCGCGTCGTCGGGATCGCGGGCGCGTTCACAGACTGCACAGTCACACCCGACCGTCGGCGTGCCGGTCGTGTCACCGGTCCCGAGCAGCGTGACTTCCATCGACGGGAGCGAAGCGTCGGTCGGGCAAGGACCTGACGATATCTGTGGCCGACGGCCCCCAGTCGTCCCCCGCCGGCGAGCACTGACGGGAGTGCAACCGCCAGACCGAAGACGACACGCTGCCAAGTTGATCCGATGCCACCTGCTACATTGCCAGTCCCCGGTCTCGGCACCTATTCGGACGCAAACCGAGAGCAGTGGATCGAGAACGTCCGGACGGCCCTCGATGTCGGCTATCGTCACGTCGACACGGCCCAGGGGTACGACAACGAACAGTACGTCGGCGAGGGGATCGCCACCTCGTCGCTCGATCGCGACGACGTCTTCCTCGCGAGCAAGGTCGATCCCGAGAACCTCGCCCACGAGGACGTCATCGAGTCGACGAAGGCGAGTCTCGATCGGCTCGGGACTGACTCTCTCGACCTGCTGTACGTCCACTGGCCGACCCACACCTACGAGGCCGAAGAGACGCTCGACGCGTTCGAGCATCTTCTCGACGAAGGCACGATCAAAAATGTCGGCCTGTCGAACTACACGCCGGAACTCCTCGACGAGGCGCGGGAGATTCTGGACGCTCCGATCACCGCCCATCAAGTCGAATGTCATCCCTTGCTCCAGCAGGATCGACTCCGTGAGGACGCCCGCGAGCACGACCACTGGCTGGTCGCGTACTCGCCGCTTGCTCAGGGCGAGGTCTTCGAGGAGCCGACGATTCAAGAGATCGCCGAGAAACACGGCGTTTCGCCGGCGGCGATCAGTCTCGCGTGGCTCGACGCGAAGGAGAACGTCGTCCCGATCCCGAAAGCCAGCAGCCGCGAGCACCTGGAGGCGAACCTGGCGGCGTTCGAGGTATCGCTCGATTCCGAGGACGTCGCGGCGATCGACGCCATCGATCGGGAACACCGCGTCATCGACCCTGATTTCGCCCCCTGGAATCAGTAGGGAATTGGAAGCGACTCCGTCACGACCGCCTGAGCTCTCAGTCGTCTGAGTGGCTGTGGTCGTGACCTTCGTGATCGTGACCGCCGTCCGCACTCGGCGTCCCGCCCGCGACCAGCGCGTCGTGATCGCCTTCGATCATGTCGAGGTTCTTCAAGTTGTCACGCTCCTCGAAGTTGGCGACGGCGTCGACGAGGTCGTCCTGGGTGAGCGTGGTGCGTTCCTCGGTCAGCGCGTTCAGGACGGCTTCCCGGAGGACCAGCCGGAGGTCGCTGCCGGTCAGTCCCTCGGTCATCTCGGCGAGTTCCTCGGGATCGTAGTCCTCGATCTCCATGTCGCGCGTGACGACCCGAAGGATGTCGGCGCGCATCCCCACGTCCGGCTTGGGGAAGTTGACGATCTCGTCGAAGCGCCGCCAGGCCGCCGCGTCGAGCTGGTCAGGGTGATTGGTCGCGCCGATCAACAGGACGTCGTCCTGGATGAGGCTGATCTCGTCGATCGATTTCAGCAGGGTGTTGACCGCGCGCTTGATCGCGGCGTGTTCGTCGCTCGCGCGCGTCTTGGCGACGAAGTCGAACTCGTCCATGAAGAGGATACACGGCGAGAGTCGCCGGGCCACCTCGAAGGTCTTCTCGACGTTCTTGGCCGTCTCGCCGAGGTACTGGGAGGTGATCATCGACAGCTTGACCTCGACGAAGGGCAGGTCGAGTTCGTGGGCGAGCGCGCGGGCGACGCTGGTCTTGCCGGTCCCCGGCGGCCCGACGAACAGGAGCTTGCCGATCTCCCGGAGGCCGATCCGCGCCAGATAATCCCGGTGCTCGATGGCCTTGACGAGCTTGTTGATCTCGCCCTCCTGGTCGTCCGTGAGCACGAGATCGTCGAGGCGCATGTCGACCTCCTCGGGCGCGCGGATGTCCACGAGGTCGAGCATCTCCTCTTCCTCTTCCTCCTCGAAGTACTCGTCGAGCAGGCTGTCGATCCAGGCCCGGTCGGCGCGGGCCGGCCTGACTTGCTCGCGAGCCTTCTCGTAGCTGACTTCCTCGAATTCGTCCTCGAAGATCGACGCAAGCGTCGGGTTTTCCAGCAGCTCCTCGGGCTCGATTCGCTTCTGTAGCCACTCCTCGGCCATGTCGCGATCGGTGAGTTGAATCTCCTCCGAGAAGTCGTCGTGACTGGTGAACATGAGTCCCGATACCACGTCCCATGGATCCTCGACGTCGGCCGCTTCGCTGGTGGCCTCGACGGTCGGGACGAGTGGTCGTTCGATCGTACCGTTTTCCCAGAAGACGGTCCGATAGATCGACGGCAGATCGTCCGGTTCGAGATCGTCATTCTTCGAGTAGACGTCCGTCGTGAGGACGAACTCCACGACGTCGCGTTCCGGATCGCTCATCTCCGGGAACTTTGTAGCGCAAGCGACATAAGCCACTCGAAGACGGCCAGGCGTTCGCCGGTCGGGTCCATATCGTTCCCGCTGTCATCGCACAGGCTGAACCACGAATAACCTTATTACCGTGTTTACAATACATGTTAACATGACTTGCCGTGGAGTCTTCGTCGGGCGTTGGACGCACATTCCCTTCGAGGAGTCCCGTCATCTCGAGATCGTCGACCAAACCGGGATCTCGAGATGTGGGCAGCAAACGGTGCGGGCGTATCGTGGGGACTCCACGTCATGACCCATGATCTCACCGAGCGAGTGAGTCGGCGTCACGTACTGCAGACAATCGCCGGGCTGGGATCCGTTTCGATCGCCGGCTGTGTGGGCATGGGCACTGATAGTTCGGGGTCTACCGACGAGAACGGCGATAATACCAGTGTTACCGACGAGAAGGGGGATGCTACCACTGTTTCCGATGAGAGCGCTGGCAGCGTGGAGTGGGAGTTCACTGAGCCAGCCGGGAACGTGTGGTCGTCGCCGACAGTCGTCGACGGGACCGTCTACGTCGGATCGATGGGGACCTCAGTTGAAAGTGCGGCGTTGTACGCTGTGGATGCGGCCACCGGTGAGCGAGCGTGGACGTTCAGCGAGCCATCGGAGTCGATCAGCTCGTCGCCAGCAGTCGCAAACGGGACCGTCTACATCGGATCAGGGCCGACGCTGTACGCGGTGGATGCCGAAACGGGCGATCAGGAGTGGGCGTTTATCGAGCCAACACGCTCGATAGACGCATCGCCGACCGTCCGGGACGGAACGGTTTACGTCGGAACCTGGGGTTCGACGCTGTACGCGGTGGACGCGGCGACCGGCGAACGGGAGTGGGCGTTTACCGAGCCGTCTGGAGCCGTGAACTCGTCCGCGACGGTCGCGGCGGGCACCGTCTACGTCGGATCGTACGGGAGCCGTTTCGAGGACCACGAAGATGCGGCGTTGTACGCGGTGGATGCCGCCACGGGCGACCAGGAGTGGGCGTTCACCGAGCCCTCGAATTCCGTCGAATCATCGCCGACAGTCGCGGCGGGGACCGTCTACGTCGGGTCCGATGACGGGACAGTGTACGCGGTGGATGCGGCGACAGGCGAGCGGGAGTGGGCGTTCACTGAGCCGTCAGGTACCGTTGAATCATCGCCGACAGTCGCAAGCGGGACCGTCTACGTCGGCTCCGATGACGGGACGTTGTACGCCCTGAACGCGGCGACGGGCGAGCGGACGTGGGCATTCACCGAGTCGTTTCGCGAACTATTGAGCGTCCCGTCATCGCCGACGGTGGTCGATGGACTCGTCATTGTCGGCACCGCCGTCAAAACCGAGCCCGATTACCTGAGACAGGGTGTGTTATACGGGGTGAACGGGGCGACGGGTGAACGGGAGTGGTCGTTCGCCAAACCAGCAGGGTCGATCGGTTCATCGCCGACAGTCGTCGATGGCATCGTCTACGTCGGCGGGCCGGGCCCGGGATCGACGGAGGGCGGCGAGCCGACCGATGGCGTGGTATACGCCCTGGACGCGGGCGTGGACGGATCGAGCGATGGGTCCCGGGTACGGCTGGGAACGCTCGGTCACCACGATGTCGCCGCCGAGAGATGACCGGACCGGTTTAGCCTGGCGTTCAATACAAGCTAGTATTGTAGCAGGAGAGGGTGCCGGCACTAGATAAAATACTCACAAGAAACTTATCACGAGATAGTGTACTCTGATTCATGTCCGTGATCGGTCCCCTCCGAACTGAACCGTCACTCCGTCGGCCGGTATTCGCTTGCACCGTGTTACTCGCAGTCATCCTGTTCGGCGAACGTATCGTGGAACCAACTCTCGGTAGGATTGGCAGCGGTACAGGCGATTTTCCGCTGTGGCTTCCTCGACTCGGAACGCTCGGGGAGACCTTCGTGTACTATCTGCTTCTCTTCGACTTCCTCAAATTCGTCGTCCTACCGATAACGCTCATGTGGATCGCATACGCTTACGGTCGCTACAGTGCGGACCAATCTTGAGGACCGATCTGACGCTCTATACGCACAGCTACTCAAGCGGGCATTTCACCTATTCCTACAGTGAACTTATCTTTCTGAGATTTCCCTGTCACTCACCGACTGTTCCCGGCGAAAGTACAACCTCTAAGGTGGCCGGCCCGAAACGCCGACTCGATGACCAGCGTCAAGGAGTTCCGGATCGACGACGAGCCGACCGCGACCGAGCTCGGTCGCGGCGCGTTCGTCTTCACCGACGACTACTCGGTGTTCGACTGGGGGAAGATGCCCGACGAGATCCCCGGGAAGGGGGCCGCGCTGTGTACGATGGGGGCGGCCAACTTCGAGGCCCTGGAGGACGAAGGCGTCCCTACCCACTACGAGGGGGTCGTCGTCGACGGCGAGACGACATCTGTCGAGGCGGCGATCGACGCGGGCGAGCAGCCCCGCGAGATGGCCATCGAACTTACGCAGGTGCCCGACCTGCCCCACGACGGCGACGGCTACGACTACGACGCCTATCACGACGGGGCAGGCGAGAACTACCTGATACCCCTGGAGATCGTCTTCCGGAACACCGTCCCCGTCGGATCGAGCCTGCGGAAGCGATCCGCGCCCGAAGACCACGGCCTCGATTGGGAGACGTGGCCCGAGGAGGCCGTCGACCTGCCGGAGCCGGTCGTCGAGTTCTCGACGAAGTACGAGGAACAGGACCGCTATCTCTCGCGGGCGGAGGCCGACCGGATCGCCGGCCGTGCCGACGTCGCTGACCTCGAATCGACCGCCCGCGAGGTGAACGACCTGCTCAACCGCCGGGCCGCCGAGGCGGGCTTCGTCCACGAGGACGGCAAGATCGAGTGTCTCTACTACGAGGGTGAGATCCGCGTCGCTGACGTCGTTGGAACCTTCGACGAGAACCGCTTCTCCTACGATGGCCAGGAGGTCAGCAAGGAGGTCATCCGGCAGTACCACAAGCGCACCCAGCCAGAGTGGGTCGAGGCGGTCGGGGCGGCCAAGACGCGGGCGAGCGAGGAGGGGATCGCCGACTGGAAATCGCTGTGCGACCGACAGCCGGAACCGCTCGATGGGCACGTCATCGACCTCGCGGCCGACCTCTACCATGCGGGCACGAATGCGTATATAGACCGCGACGTCTTCGACGCGCCACCGATCGACGAGGCGATCGAGGCGGCTCGAAATCTCTGATACGGACTGGTAAGCGGCGTGGCACTGGTCCGCCAGAACGCGGGAACACCTGCTGCTATGTGACGGCAGCTAGCCGAATGAAACCAGGAACTACTGCGACGAATCCGTACAGCTCGGGCAGTAGGCGTGCCGACGGTAGCTCGTCGGGGATTCGAGGTCACTCCCGCATTCCTGGCACGTATCGTAGTGGGTCACCTGCATGACTACTTCACCAAGCGGACCCGCGGGGTTTATCTCTTCCAGAAGGAGCCGTTTCTGCCTCTTTTTAGGCCAGCCAAAAACAGAATGCAACGAAAATTTTCACGGATCTGCCCAGCGTAGTCCCTTTCAATCCGACGGATGGCAATCTTTTTGGGTCTGTTTCCCGTATGTATCAACCGAATCATGGACGCTGATGAACTCCAGGAGATGCTCGAAGCGAACGGTGAACTGATGGTCGCGGTCGCGGAATTCGACCAGCCGCTGGAACTCCACCTCCACGACGCCGAGATCGACGACGAGTCAGTCCGACTCGAACTCACGGACGGCGTCCTCACCTTCGACGTCGACGAGGTCTCCGGCGCGTGGCAACACACCCACTCGCTGGCGGACCTCGGCCTCGAATAACGCCGCCGAACGCTCCGCCTGCTCCGTATTTTTCGCGCCTCAGTTGTTGGCTCTGCCGTTCGAACAACTGAGGGTTCGTTCCGCTCGCACTCCTCGCTCGCTTATTTCGAGGCCTCCCTGTGGTCGGCCTCGCTACTCGCGGTTCCTATCGTCGCCGCTCGCTTATTTCGAGGCCTCCCT
>Ga0207771_100390_pt1 | contig 27023 bp, 30 predicted proteins | sample A23M2SouthBayCA_2_FD_187731 | JGI IMG/M metagenome (GOLD analysis project Ga0207771, IMG submission 187731) | Aerobic enrichment media microbial communities from Eden Landing Ponds, California, USA - A23 M2 (2) (SPAdes) | ecosystem: Environmental > Aquatic > Marine > Unclassified | place...
GAGCCCGCCGAGGGCTTCCATCTCGCGAGCACGAGTACAGTCACGCCGATCACGACTGCGGTTGCGGAATCTCAGACCACTCGAATCGCTCAACGCACACGCACTCGTGACCGGTTCTCCAAAACGCTCGTCAGCTGATGTGGGCGGCGATGTCGGCTTCGGTGATGATCCCGACGGTCGAGCCACCCGTGACGACGAGAACGGCGGCGTTGTGGTTGAGATAGTCGTTGATCTCGTCGAGCGTGGCGTCGGGTTCGACGCTGGCGACGGCGTCGCGTTTGATCTCGTCGACGGGCAGCTGGCCGACGTTGTCGGTGTCGACCGTCTCGGAGCGCTGACGGATGTCCGAGTTGCCGATCAGCCCGACGGGTGTCCCGTCGCGGACGACCGGCAGCTGGGAGTAGCCGTGGTCGTCCATGCGCTCGCTCGCCTCGTGGACCGAGTCGTCGGGCCGGACGCTCACGACCGACTCGTTCATCAGGTCCTCGGCGCGCAAGATCCCGCCCTCGGCCTCTTCCAGCGCGTTGACGATGCGCCGGAGCGTCGAGAGTCGCGGGTCGACGTCACCCCCCTCGATACGGGCGATCAACGGCTGGGAAACGTCCGCTCGCTCGGCCAGGTCGCTCTGAGTCAACCCCAGTTCGTTCCGGCGCTCCCGCAAGTCCGCCGACGTCGGCAAATCCATAGCCGGAATTACCACGGGTAATATAAAAAGCCACCGGCGAGCGCGACGGAACAGTCGATGGGCGAGGGCGCTCCGACGACGGACAGTATTTCTGGCTGGAAACCCAGTAGCTAGTATGAGCGACGCAGACGCGAACACCGACGACGGGGCGAGTGAACCGGCAGAGGGCGACCTCCCGAAAACAGACGAGGAGTGGCGCGAACGGCTCACGGAAGAGGAGTACCGGATCCTCCGCGAGCGCGGGACCGAGCCGAAGTTCAGCGGCGAGTTCCTCGACGTCGACGACGAGGGAGAGTTCACCTGTGCGGGCTGTGGCGCGGTGTTGTTCTCGACTGACCAGCAGTTCGACTCCGGTCACGGCTGGCCGAGTTTCTTCGACGTCGTCGAAGAGGACACCGTCGAGACGCGACTGGACACCAGCCACGGAATGCGTCGCACCGAGGTCGTCTGTGCGACCTGTGGCGGCCACCTCGGTCACGTCTTCGACGACGGGCCGGACCCGACCGGCAAGCGCTACTGTATCAACTCCGCGGCGCTGGATTTCGACGCCGAGGAGTGACCGCTGTCGGGAGCCGGGCGTATCAGCTCCGCCCGACGGCGGCCCGGCTATCAAATCGATCAGTCCGGGGGGAACCCTTTTCCCGACTGTTGGCGGTGTCACACGTATGAGTTCCGAGCACGCATCGGACGTCGACCCCGAGGCGGTCGAGGAGGACACCGCCGCGGTCCTGTTCTCGGTCTTCGGCTTCGACGTCGTCCTGGAGGAGGCGTTCGTCTCTTTCCCCTGGCGAGCGGGCCTGAAGCGCGGACCGATCGCGGTACTGACCACGTTCGTCCTCGTCTTCGCCGTGGCGGCCGCCAGCGGCGTCTCCGGCGGGACCATCGCCGGCACCGTGGCCTATCTCGCGCTGATCGTCTACGGACTCCACGGCATCCCCGTGGTCGGCGGGCAGGTTCCCGGCTTTCTGGAGGGAGTCGCGAGTCCGCTCCTCGAGATCCCCCTCTTGCGGGGACTGGTCATGACCGGCCCCAACCACGCCGACCCCGTCGGGCACCTCCTGGCGACTATCGGCGGAGAGGCCGCGAGTATCGGACACATCGACGCGCTGCCGGCGAATCCGAGCGTGCCGATCGCCGTCTACGCCGCGATCCCGGCGGTCGTGCTCGTCGGCGTCGGCGCCGAGTTCGCGCTCCGGTACTGGCAGGACGTCACTATCGACTCCGTCGCCGAGGTCGCCCGCTTTGGCGCGGCGGTCGCCGCCGGCTACGTCCTCGTCCTCTTCGTCGGGTCGTTTTTCGTCACCATGGTCGGCCTCCGCGGTGTCGTCCTCCCGGACCGCTACCTGACGATAATTCTGGGCTTTGCCTACCCCGCCGTCTTCGCGACGGTCGGCGGCCTCCTCGTCTACGCCCAGCAGGAGCTGCTATCGAGTGACAGTGGCAGTGAAGCCGACGCAGAGACGAGCGACGAGACCGAGACAGCCGAGTAATCAGGCGTAACTGCTATTGACGTACTCCAGGATGCGGTCGGACTCGGCCATCGTGACGCCGGTATCGTCGTCGACGATGACGGGCACGCCGCGCTGGCCCGACACTTCTTTGACTTCGTTGCGCTTGGAGTGGTGTGCCTCGACCCACTCGGTATCGTAGTCGATGCCGAGTTCGTCGAGTCGGTCCGCGACCTTCTCGCAGTACGGACAGCCGTCGAGCTGGTACAGGGTGATCGCCATACCCGTCGTTCGGAACGACCCGCCAAGTGCATTGTGGCAGCGGCGAACGGTCGGGACGAACCAATGAAGGAGGCGGACAGCCGGGACGACTCCGTGGCGGAGACGAACAGTCGTGACGAATCAGTGGCGGAGACGAACGGCCATCAGGGTTCGACGACGACGCCGGTGACGACGAACCGTGCGCCACCGGTCGCTGCCGACCCGCGGTGGCTGGCGTCAGCGAGACGGACGTCCCAGCCGTGTACTTCGGCGATCCGGTCGACGATCGCGAGTCCGAGTCCGGTCCCACCGTCGGCCTTGTTGGTCGAGTAGCCGGCCTCGAAGACCCGCCCGCGGTCCGGCTCGTCGATCCCGGGACCGTCGTCGGCGACCGCGAACCCGCCCGGCGCGAGTTCGACGGTCACCGTCGGGGCAGTGGCGTTTTCCACCGCGTTGGCGAAACAGTTCTCGAACAACTGAGAGAGGAGACCGGCGTCGGCGCGGACGGTGACGTCGTCCAGCACCCGGAGTCTGGCGTCGCCGGTTTCGACGTGCGCCCAGGCGTCACGGGCGACACTCCCCAGGTCGACCGGTTCGAGGTCGATGCCATCCGACCCGCGGCCGAGCGTGACGGCGTCGTCGATGATCGCGTCCATTCGGTCGAGCGAGTCGACGATGCTGCTGGCCCGTTCCGCGACGGTCGCAGCGTCGGCCGCGGGGTCGTCGACGAGCTGGTGTGCCCGCGCCAGTGCGACGTTCAGCGGACTGCGCAGGTCGTGACTCAGGACGTCGGTGACGGTCCTGAGGTGTTCGTTCTTCCGCGCGACCGCCCGTTCAGCCGTGACCCGCTCCGTGATGTCGACGTGCATGACGAGCACGCCCGCCCGGTCGACCAGCGGGATGACTCGCATCAGGAACCAGCGCTGCTCGGCCGGCGAGTGACAGGGGTACTCGAGTGCGAACTCAGCCCGCTCGCCCCCCAGTACGGCTCTGATCCCCTCGGCGGCTTCGGCCGCCGTCTCGTCGTCGGCTTCACAGACGGCGAGGTAGTCCTCGCCGACCATCTCCACCGTCTCTTCGAACCCGTTGTCGCGTCCGAATTCGTCCCAGGCGCGGTTGGTCTCGACGATGACGCCGTCCGCGTCGAGGACCGCGACCTGTGCCGGGAGTGTGTCGAACGCCCCAGCGGCGAGCCCGTCGCTCGCGACGCTTGGCCGCCCCACGGTGCTGTCAGATCCGGCTGTCATACCCGAAGCGACGCGTTCGGCGAGCAAAAGTACTCGTCCCCGATTCTCAGGGGTGATTCCCGTAGACGGTCACTCGTCCATCAGGCCGCCCCCTTCGACGCGCATGACCGCCTCACCGTCGGGGAGGTTCGGCGCGTCGACGAGTTTGACGATGCGCTTGTCGCCCTTGGACTTGCGGAGGTAGATCCGGAACGTCGAGGTGTGTCCGAGGATGTTCCCACCGATGGGCTGGGTCGGGTCGCCGAAGAAGGAATCGGGGTTCGAAGCGACCTGGTTGGTGACGACGACGGCCGTGTTGTGGAGGTCGCCGACCCGCATCAGGTCGTGGAGGTGTTTGTTGAGTTTCTGCTGGCGCTCGGCGAGTTCACCGCGGCCGACGTACTCGGCGCGGAAGTGCGCGGTGAGCGAGTCGACACAGAGCAGGCGGATGGGGAACTCCTCGTCCTGGCTCTGGCTGGCGATCTCCTGGGCCTGCTCGGCCAGCAGGATCTGGTGGTTCGAGTTGAACGCCTTCGCGACGTGGATGTTGTCCAGTATCGCCTCGATGAACGCGTCGACCAGTTCCTCGTCACCGGCGTCGCCTTCGCCTTCCTCGACGATACCGTGGAGGACCATCGCGTCCTCGATGGCCTCGTCGGGGAGCCCGCGGACCATCTGCCCGATGCGCTCGGGGCGGAACGTGTCCTCGCTGTCGATGAACATCGCCGACCCCTCGAGCCCGCCGTGCTCGCGGGGGAGCTGGACGGTGACCGCGAGCTGGTGGGTGACCTGGGACTTGCCGGCACCGAACTCGCCGTACACCTCGGTGATGGACTGGGTTTCGACGCCGCCGCCGAGGAGTTCGTCGACTTCCGAGACACCCCAGGAGAGCTTGCCGATCTGCTGGCGTCGTTCGAGGACCTGGGCCCCCGATTCGAAGCCGCCGATGTCGGCGGCGTCACGCGCGGCGTTGATGATGTCCGCCGCGGAGGACTCGCCGATGTCCGCGGTATTGGAGAGTTCACCAGGAGAAGCGACGGCGATGCCCTGGTAGCCGTCGAAGCCGTTGTCCTTGAGTTTCTCTGCGGTCGCCGGACCCACGCCCGGGAGGTCTTCGAGGTCGTCTGTCGCCATACCCCGCTGTTGTGCCCCCCGTTACATAAAAGCTCGTTAACACCGTAGTGAAAGTGAAATCGAGGGGACGCAGACGGATCCGTCGCGCCCGGGTCCGAACCCTGAAAGGTGATGGGGGCGACAGCGTTCGGCGGGGAGCGAAACTGGACGGGGCGACGGCGGCGAAGCCGGACGGGGTGACGCGGTCCGCGTTCGGGCTCCGAGTCCCGAATCCGCTTCGGTGACTCCGAATCCCGAACGTTGATTCCCCACTGGCGAGACGGGCGGGCATGCGCGAACACACCGACCTCCAGTTCGCCGAGCGCGAGAGCGGGCCGCTCGCGCTCGACCTGTACGTCCCCGAGCGCGAGAGTGGGTCGCCGCTGGTGGTCTCGATCCACGGCGGCGGGTGGCAGTCCGGCGACCGGACACAGACCGGCGACACCCTCCGACTGGTCGAGCGGGGCTACGCCCTCGCGAGCGTGAGTTATCGCCTCACCGACGCGGCGACGTTCCCCGCCCAGCTCCGGGACTGCCGGGCCGCCATCCGGTGGCTCCGGGCCCACGCCGACGAGTACGGGCTGGATCCCGACCGGGTGGCCGCGTGGGGATGGTCCGCCGGGGGCCACCTCGCCGCGCTCCTCGGGACCGCACCCGACGCGTCATTCGGTGGCCCTGCAGTCGACTCCGACGTCCACCCCGAGCAGTCCCACCGGGTCGACGCCGTCCTCGATTTCTTCGGGCCGACGGACCTGCTCGCGATGGGCGACCACGGGAGCGACCGCGACCACACGACGGCCGACTCCCCGGAGGGGAAACTCGTCGGCGGCCCGGTCGGGGAGCGGTCCGACCGTGCCCGGCGCGCGAGTCCGCAAACCCACGTCGACGGGACGGAACCGCCCTTCCTCGTCGTTCACGGGAGCGCCGACCGCGTCGTCCCGCGCGCACAGAGTAACCTGTTCGTCTCGGCACTGGCAGACGCCGACGACGCCGTCACCTACCACGTCGTCGCTGGCGGGGACCACGGGGGGTTCGACGACCCTGCGATCCCCGAACTCGTGGACGGCTTTCTGGACCGCCACCTCCAGTGAGCGGGCGACGGTCGGGCCACCTCCGGGTGGCGCACGCCGTTCTGACTCAGGTCACTCCCAGGGGTGACCGCCGGGGCGGTCGGGCCAGAGGGGGTACCAGTACTCCTTGTCGGGCTCGACCGAGAGTTCGCCGTCCAGCACGCTCTGGAGTTTGAACTCGACGTCGCTGGCGCGTTCGTGGTCGCCCGAGGGTGCGAAGGGGTAGTAGGCGCCCCGGCGAAACGAATAGATCCAGTAGGCCGGCTGGTCGCCCTTGCGGAAGCCGAAGACGGCCGCGAGCAGGCGCGAGCCGTAGCCGCGTTCGATGAACTCGTCGGCGGCGAAGTGGATGCTCGTCACCAGGTCCTCGGGGTCGTCGTCGTCGAGCACGACCCACTCGTAGCCGTGGTCGTCCTCGGTGAAGCGGGCGTCGGTGCCGGTCTCGACCTCGCCGGCTTCGAGGATAGCCTCGACGTTCTCGACGGCATCCTCGAAGTCGGTGCTGTCGACCCCCGAGAAACAGAGCGCGGCCGTCCCCGCGTGGTCGTAGCCCAGGTCGGCCTCCATCGTCAGGTAGGCGGTGCTCATCCCGAAGAGATCCTCGGGGTCGGCGTCCCGGGTCGCGTCGGCCTCCGCTTTCATCCCCAGCGCCGACTTCAACCCGTCGAGCAGTCCCATACGCCTACTGTGGGGCCGACTGGGAAAGACGCTTCCCTCCGCGAACGCGCAGACTGGCGGGACAGATCCCCGCGACGCCAACGGGACGATCCACGCCGACTCGGACCCGAAGAGGACGGGCAGCGACTACAGTTCGGTCGGCGACGACTGACGCCCGTCGCCGATCTGCGAACGAGTACCGGTTCGCTTGCCCTGCCGGGCGGTCGCTTATCCCGCTCGCGGTCCAATCGCGAGTATGGAGGTCGACTGCGAGGGCTGTGCGGGCTGTTGTATCGACTGGCGCCCGCTCGCGCCCGACGACCTCGACACGGACCACGAGCGCCGTGGCCCCTACCGCCCGGTAGACGACACGTACAACCTCGCGCCGCTCACGAGTGACGAAGTACGCGCGTTCCTCGACCGCGGTTACGCGGGCGCCCTGATCCCCCGTCTGTTCACCGTCGAGGAGGGCCCTCACGTCACCGTCGACGGGGTCGAACTCGCCGCAGTCGCCGGCCGTCCGGCCTTCCTCGTGGGCCTGCGGAAGGTGCCGAAACCGGTCGCGCCGTTCGACGTCGACCCGGCGTGGCTCGAAACCTGTGCGTTTCTCGACCCCGTGACGCTGCAGTGTCGGGTCCACGACACCGACGCGTACCCCGACACCTGCCGGACCTACCCGGGCGCGAACCTCGCACTCGGCGTCGACACCGAGTGTGAACGCGTCGAACGCGCTCACGGCGGCGAGCGACTGCTCGACGACGAACCGCCCGCGGACGCGACGCCAGGGTTCGGTCCGGCCGCCATCGGGTCGAGTGTGTTCGCTCACCCCGACCCCGACCGCATCGCGGGTGCCGTCGAGCGACTGGTCGCGGGCGAGGCGACGGCCGCCGACCGTGCGGAGTTCGTCGCCGTCGCCGCCGCCGCCAGTCCCGGCACGCTCGCGGTCGACGACGACCGCTACGAGCGGGCCAGAGAACGCACGCTCGAATCGCGGTCCTGGGTCGACGACGTCATCGCCGAGTGGCAAGGGCGAGCGGCGACCAACGACGACGCCAAACCGACGGACGCCCGGGAAATCGAGGACGCCCGCGGCGCGCCGGGGACGCCCGGCTGGGACTGACATCGACCGAGCAGTCCGGGGACGTTGGTGGACCACCGGCCGCCGAAGAAGGTAACCGACCGCGAACGAAGGTCATCGCCCGTGACGGGGGTTAAGAGTCGGCGGCACATAGTGCGTATATGCACGTGCTCGTCACGGGGGCCACGGGGTTCGTCGGAGGAGAGCTCGTCCCGGCGCTGGTCGCGGCCGGTCACGAGGTCCGCGCGCTGGTCCGTGACCCCGAGCGCTACGACCCGCCCGACGGCGTCACGGTCGTCCAGGGTGACCTGCTCGACCCCGACAGCCTCGACGGCGCCTTCGACGGTATCGAGGCTGCCTACTACCTGGTCCACTCGATGCGGGCGGGCGACGACTTCGAGGAACGCGACCGGCGAGCGGCGTCGAACTTCGCGACGGCCGCGAGCGCGGCGGGCGTCGACCGCGTCGTCTACCTCGGCGGCCTCGGCGAGGACCTCGACGACCTCTCGCCACACCTCCGCTCGCGCCGCGAGGTCGAGCAGGTCCTGGCCGAGGGCGACTACGCCCTGACGACGCTGCGGGCGGCGATCATCGTCGGCGCCGACAGCGCGAGTTTCCGGATGGTGCGCCAGCTCGTCAAACGACTGCCGGTGATGGTCACGCCCCGCTGGGTGGCAAACGAGTGCCAGCCGATCGCTATCTCCGACGTCGTCGCCTACCTCGTGGGCGTCCTCGACGCCCCGGAGACGGCCGGCGAGACCTACGGCATCGGCGGCCCCGACGTCCTCACCTACCGCGAGATGCTCGTCAGGACCGCCGGTGCGATGGGGCGGACCCGACCGCTCATCCTCTCTGTCCCGGTCCTGACGCCCCAGCTCTCCTCGTACTGGGTGGGACTGGTCACCGACGTCCCCGCCTCGGTCGCGCGCCCGCTCATCCTCGGGCTGAAGAACCCGGTCGTCGTCACCGACGACAGCATCCGCGACCACGTCGACGTCGAGTTGACCCCCTTCGACGACGCGGTCTGTCGCGCCCTCGACGAACTCGACGAGGGGCCGAAATCGCCGAAGTCGGGTGACAGGGTCGAAGACGCCCCCGCCGACGGCGACACGGGCGTCGACGACGGGAGCGGCGTCGGGAGCGCCGGGACCGCTCCATCGGGCGGGGGACTCCGGAACGGCGACACCGCCCCGTGGGAGAGTGGGGTCGACGGATGAGTCGGGTCGGGAGCGACGACCACACCGAAGAGCGTCACGCCGACGAGCGTCCCGTGGACCCGCCACCAGCAGTCGAGTACGGCGAGACGTGGGTCTACGAGAGTATCATCGGCGCGGTGCCGGGTGTCGACCTCTCGAAGCGGGCCGCGTTCGCGGTCCAGTTCGGCCTGTTCGAGGCCGCGCTGCTCGTCCTCGCGGCGGTCTACGGGCTGTGGGACGGCGCGGTCGCCGGGACGGTCGCGATCGCGCTCGCCACGCTCGGGAGCTTCGAGATGTTGCGGATCAGCGGGCTCGTCCGTCGGGCGGACCTCCCCGAGGAGTACACCGAGGCCGTCTTCGGGTCGAGCATCGAGATCGTCCTCGGGCTGCTCGCCTTCCTCGCGCTCGTGACCTACCTGTTCGTCGTCGACCCGCGCGAGGGGACGACGCTGGTCGCCGACTTGCTCGGCGAGACGCCGCCGGCACCGGCGGTCTACCTCCTCTTGCTCGTCGCCTGGGACGTCTGTTACCGGATCGGGACCGGGTGGTGGGCGAGTGTCGCCGCTCTCTGGCGGTCGCTCCGGTACAGTTTCGGCCCCGAACGCCGCCGGATACTTCGGCGGGCCGACCTCGAAACGTTCGCGTTCGCCCTCACGCAGCTGATACTGGCGCCCTTTCTCGTCGGCCATCCAGTGCTCTTCTACGCGGTCGTCGGCCACGTCGTCGCCGTCGCGGTCGTGACGGGGCTGTCGCTGGTTGCGCTCTCGGTCCGCGGACGAACTGGCGACCGCGCTACGAATTTATCTCCTTGAACTGGTCCAAAAGCTCGTCGGTCGACTCGTCGCCGTCGTAGGCGACCTCTCCCTCGTACCGCGTCCGTGTGTCCTCGTCACTCGTGTCGAGTTCACTGTTCTTACGCTCGCGACGTTCGTGTTCTTCGTCGTCGTATGCACCCATCGACATTGCTTACCACACCCATGCTTGTCAGTATGTACCTAAGTATGTAACGGTCGATCGGAGGGATCTACCGTCGCAGGCGGAGAGGCGCCCGAAAACGGCTATTGTGGGGGATATAGCGGGCGATTCGGACGACGATCACACACCGCCGCCTCGACGGCGGCGGTCACGGTGTACGGCGGCGCAGTCTGGCATTTTCGACCCGAAATCGCTCGTTTGGCGACCGCATTCGGCACGCGACCGCTGGTCACGGCCTCGGACCGGTGCCCGCGGGGGTCACCGTCGTCGGGTTCGCGGTCGCTCGAGCGAACCGGACGACCGGTCTCCGGCGAACCGGAACAGGTGTATTCCTCGGGCGTCTTTCCATTCGTGTGGCAGGTCCGGTCAGGTTCAGACGGTCGAAGGAGGGATGGAACGAGTCTCGCGTCCGACGCGATCTACTGAAGCCCCTCGACGACCGTTTCGGCGCGCGACTGGTCGACCCGGAGATCCCGGCGCCCCGCGGGTTCACCGCCAAGCGCCTGGAGATGGACAACGGCGACCTCGCGCTGTTCGCCTGGAACGGCGAGGGCGCCTACTGGCTGGGCAACACCGAGACGCCGGAGACGCTCTGGCGTACCGACAAGGAGACCTTCGCCGAGGCACCCTTCCCGCTCGCGCGGTGGGCCCAACGAGAGTTGCTAGCCGACCTCGAACGCGACGACCCCTGGCTGGCCGAGTTCGACTATCTCGCGTGGTTTTTCCTCCCCGTCCTCTTCTCGAAGGACGGCCGCGAGACGACACGGAAGTTCTTCCGCGAGGACGCCGCGGGCTTTCCCGACGCCACCCGCGAGGAAGGGTTAGCCTTCTACGACGCGTTCCTGAAGACGGGCGTCCTCGAAGAGCACCGCTACACGATGGCGTCGAAACTGGGGACCAGCGAGTACAACGACGTCGGCCGGATGCGCGCGACGATGGGCGAGTTCGACGCCGCGAAACTGCTCGCCGACGCCGGCTACGACCTCGTCCCCGAAGTCGAACGTGACTCGGGCCACGCGCTCGATTTCCTCGTCGACGGGACGCTCGTGGAGGTGACGCGCCCCCGCCCGCCGCGCAACCGCGCCGCCGGGACGGCCGTGAGCGCACTCTTGCGCACTGCCGAGTCCAAGACGAGCGACCAGCTCGCCGCTCACGGCGACGCGCTCTTGCTCGTGGATTGTACCTCCTTCACCGACGAGGACTGGAACGCCGTCCGGAGCGAGCAACCCGACCTCGCACACGAACCCGCGGTCGTCTTCCGGTATCGCCCCGACGGCCGCTGTGAGGGGTATCGCTACGGGGACGTGCCCCTGTGGTTCGGCGACGCTATCGAGTGGGTGTGAGCGCCACGGAACGGGAGTATCCGCCGGCGAGTCACCCCAGAAACGGTAGCCCGCCGTAGCGCAGATACACCATGTCCGCGATAAGGACCAACTGGAAGAGCCCCTGGGTCGCGCCGAGTTTCGCGTTCTGCTGACCGATGGCGGAGATGACCGACGCGTCCGGGTTTTCGGAGATCAGCTGCCGGTAGATGCGTACCTCGCCGGGCATCAGGAAGCCAAAGCCCTGGACCGAGAGGATCGTGACGAGGACGAGTGCGAGCGCGACGGCGGGTTCGGTCATCTGGAACTCGCCGACCGTGAGTCCGACCCACACCAGCGACGCGACCGTGAGGACGACCGCGGGGACCTGCCAGCGCCGGTCGTCCCAGGCGTCGAGTCGCCAGCCCAGCAAGAGCACGATGGGTATCACGTTCGCCGCGGTAAAGAGTGCGAGCCACGGCCCCGAATGGGGGAAGACGCCGATCCGCTGGGCGAGCGTGAGGCCACTGGCGATCGTCAGGAACGCCAGCGACGGCAACAGAAAGGCGGTCTTGGGCGTCAGTCGCGAGAAGACGGCGGCGCTCTCCTCCTCGTCTAGCCCGCCGATCACCGGCCCCAGCACCGCGCCGATGAAGATGTCGATACCCGTCCAGAGCACGCCCGCCATCACGTGAACGTAGGTGTGTTGCTGGGGTGTCGATATCGTCAGTGCGAACCCCAGTGCGAGGACGGCGACCGCAACCACCCCGCCGGCGAAGGCCGGGTTCGCACGCTCTGCCATCCCACTGATAGTGCCACGGACCGTCATCTACGCCCGACCTGTCCACGCCGTCGGATAAACGCTGGCGTGTCGGCAACGATTCGAACCTGGGACGGTGAGTGGTGACAGCGACGCCAGGATCGACTGAGCGGCCACGAGAGCTACTGGATACCGACCGTCCACTCGGACGATGTTCGATTCAGGATGTGAATTTAGCAATTCGAGTCGGTGTAATTGCCGCAACCGCAGTCGTGACCGTCTCGACCGCAGTCATCGTCACGCGATGGAAGCCCTCGGCGGGCTCGCGGCCGCTGAGTGAGATATCCGCGCTCTCAGCACCGCCCGCGCAGATAGTTGCTCACTCAGCGACCACGGGGCTTCGCCCCGCGAGCCCACCTCGCCCTTCCAGTCCGCCAGGAAGGTTTTGTGGCGCCGGCTACCGAGCATTCAACGCTGAGACGGCCTGTGCAACCAGATTCTTCCTGGTGGACTGAAAGGGCGAGGGCCGCTGGCGTTCATTTTAGTCGCCTGCGCGGGCCCTATTCGAGCGAGTGCGGTGCGGGTGTTCGAGCGAGAATATCCCGCTCAGCGACCGCCAGCGGCCCGAGGGCTTTCAACGCACACTGACGACTACGGTGCTGTCTCTAATCTTCATTTCTTTCACTATACTTTTGGACGAAGCTAGCGTTACATTCACTCCCTGTACGTATCACTCGGTAGTCGGTCGGAGACGGTGAGAATCGCGCGCTCACACGCTCTCGACAGTCATCCTGCCTTGTCGACGCTGTACCACTCACCGTCCCAGGTGGTGACGTACTCGACGGTGGCGACGATGCCGACGAGGCTGTAACAGACGAGGACGGCGGGGGTAAGCGCCCAGCCCAGGTCGAACCCCTCTATGTGGCCGGCGCGGGCGTCGTACCAGCGGGCGGCGATGCCGACCACAGCCAGGGCGGCCAGCGGCGCGGCGATCCAGGCGGCGGCGTCGACAGCGACGAGCACCGCGACTTTGGCGGCCATCGAGAGGATGAGCAGGTTCCCGAGGACGCTCCCGGCACAGATGGCGAGTGCGAAGACGCTCCGCCGGGAGGCTTCGAGCGCGCCGAGTCGCCGGTGGAGCACCTGCGCGTACCCAGTCAGCCAGCGTTTGCGCTGGCCCCACCAGTCACGAGGGGTGCGAGCGGCCGTCACCCGGGAAGGATGGGCGAACTGCTCGCGCACGGAGAGACCGGCCTCGTAACAGCGGAAGGCGAAGTCGTAGTCCTCGGTGAGCATTTCCGGGTCGTAGCCGCCGGCGGTCTCGAAGGCCGACCGGCGCATCACGACGGCGTGACTCGCGGCGAGACGGAAGCCGGTGACGAGACTCACCAGACGGTCGGTGAGTTCGCCGAGGACGACCGACTCGTAGTAGGCGGCCGTCTCGACGACCCCGTCGGGTTCGGGGACGGTCCGACCCTGGACGACGTCCGCGTCGCGGAGGCCGGCGACGGCGGTCGGGACGAACGCGGGGTCGACGACCTCGTCGGCGTCGAAGACCGCAATGTGTTCGCTCTCGGTGACGCTCGCGGCGTAGTTGACCGCGGCGGCCTTCGACCCCGGGGTCTCGGTGTTGACCAGACAGTCGACGCGGTCGTGGCGGGCTTCGAGCGTCCGCGCGCGGTCGATACTCGCCTCGTCGTCGGGTTCACAGACCACGACCACGCGGAGGTCGTCGTACTCGGATGCGAGCAGACTCTCGACGCTACGGTCGAGGACTGCGGCGTCGCGATACACCGGGACGATGGCAGTGACGTCGGGGCCCGTCCAGGGCGGGTCCTCGGGCAGATCGCGCCGGAGCAACTGTATCGCGAGCGCCGCCGTCGAGGCGAGCAGGAAGACGGTAAAGTTGACGAGCGCGAACTCCGCCTGGAGGAAGGCGACGCTCGCGGCACCGAGCAGTTCGGGCAACGCGAAGACGATCCGCATCGACCCCTGGGCGAAGCCGAAGGCGAGGACGCCCCCCGCGAGGACGGCGGCCACGAGGCGACTGAGCCACGTGCCGGCCCCGGGGAGAGCGAGGCTATCGGTGTCGAACAGTGCCGTCCGGTCGGGGAACAACCGGTGACGACGGAGGCTGCGGAGGCGGCGGAGCGGGCTGTCGGGGACCATGTACATCGGCCTACTCCGCTGTCTCCCTTAGTACGGGATTCCGGCTTGCATACCCAGTGACTGTGGGAAAAGCCTTTATCCGATGAGATTACCTGCCCGAAATCGACGGTCTCGGAGGCGCGGTCTCACAGGGAGTGTCTCACAGGGAGTGTCTCACAGGTGCGACCGCTCGCCGCCACCGTTAACACGGCCGCTCGCGCAGTCGCTGGTATGGACTGTCCCGCCTGCGGTGGGTCGGCGCTCGCGTTCAGCGTCCCCGAGGAGTATCGGGCGTGTCTGCGTGGCGACGACCCCGGCGCGGCGCTGTGCTCGTCGTGTCTGCGCCTCCATCCCGTCTCGGACCCGCCCGAGTCGGTGCCCGACTTCACCGAGATCAGCGACGCCTTTCCCGGCACTGCCGACGCGGCGGTCCCGCTCGCGCTGCTGGTCGGGTTACTCGACTCGCTGGCGACCCACCGCGCCGAGATATCCGACCTGCTCGAAGCGGTCGAGCGCGCGGGCACCGACCCCTTTCTCGCCGTCGACCGCCTCGCCGACGACCCCGCCGTCGACGCCGCCGCCGACCTCAGACGCCGACGCCACCAGCTCGAACAGCTGCTGTGAGACCTGACAATCACCCGCTGTCACCGCAATAGCCACCCGCCGTCACCGCGCCAGCCACGGCACCAGATCGGTCCAACAGCGGCCCGTTCGCGGGTCGTCTGTGACCTCCGTTCGAGAGGTGCCTACTCAGTTAGGTACAGAATCTTTACACCCCCGGCCTATACAGGTAGACGCGGCATCCGAACCAGGTGCCGTCGCGACGACATTCAGGACCCGTCGTCGTCTCCCCCAATCCCACCTCGACTCCAGTCAGCACCTGTCAGAGGATCTGGCCGGGCGCGGCCGGCGTCCCCCCGACCGGCTACCCGGCACGGAGACGAGGGTTCGGGTGTCAGTCTCCCCCGGCTGGCACCCGAGGATTATCTACATCCCCCCAATCGAAATTATCAAGCGTTGCGACCGTCACGGCACGAGCGTTATCGGCGTTGGTCGGGTGGCTTGAGCAACTCACGGAACTGTGTCATCATGCTATACCCTGCAGTGACGACGATGACCGCCGCCGCCGTCACTGGTTCCGGATGCAGCCACAGCGCGAGCGCGTCGAGAACGAGGACGACGAACACGCCCTGGGCCAGGAGCGTGTCGACGCGTTCTGAGTCCATACTCACGAGACAATCCCCGTCGATGCAAAAAGAGCCGATCAGACGCCGGTCGAGTAGCGCAGGATACCGGCGACGCCGCCGAAGGCCGAGAGGAGCTGTTCGCCCTTCTCGAAGTCCGTCGAGACGAAGTAGGTCTCGGTGCCGCGCTCGTCGGCCAGCGACATCAGGTGGTCGATGGCGTCCTCGCGCTCGGCCTCGAGGGGTTCGCCACACCGCGAGCAGTCCGCGTCGGGCAGGTCCGCGCCCTGGTCGACGAACTCATACTCGGTATGGCCGTTCTCGCAAGTCATGACCGCGACATCCTTGCGCAGGTCTTCCGAGAGCAAGAGTGTCTCGACGGCACCCATGTTGAGGTTCTCGCGGGTGGGACCGAACCCGTAGGTCGCCAGGTCGCCGTCGTGGAGTTCCTTGAAGAACTGCTCCATGTACTTCTTGTCCTGGAGCATCTCGTGTTCGTCCAGCACGTCCTGGGCGGCGTCGACGAGGTCGTACAGCCCCGACTCGTCGGTATACGAGACGTCGAATTTACCGAGGACCATGTCGCCGAGTTCGTGGTGCAGGTAGTCGCCGTCGAGGAACTCGTCTTTGGTCGGCGAGGGACCGCCAACCAGGACGCCTTCCATCTCGTGGCGTTTGTCGACGAACAGATCGTTTGCCATCCCGGCGACCTCCTGGTAGAAGTTGTCGATGGCTTCGAGGCGCAGGCGGGCGAATCGCTGGGCGGACTGGCCACCTTTGCGCTGTTTGCCGGGGACGAGCGAGGAGGCTGACTTGACGGGTTCGACGCGTTTGCCACGGAGCCAGCCGACGTTGGCCTCGCGTCGGTCGAGGACAATGAGACCGAACAGACCCTGGTCGGCCATCATCTGCTCGAGCGGTTCGAGCAGGAACTCGGCGTCGCAGTGATAGCGGAACGACTCGATGGGCTGGGGCGGACTTTCGAGGGTGCGAGTCACCATCTCCGAGCGGCCGCCGCCGGTGTCGACGGCACCGGAAAAGACAACCATCCCGTTTTCCGGCGGGTAGGTGTCGTAGTAGCGCAGGCGGTCCTTGATAGAAGTCAGGGCGTCCTGGACGTTCGTCCGGGTCTCTTTGGACTTGATGTTCGAGGCCTCGGAGTGTTCCTGGGTGACGTGGGCGACGACGGCGCTGACCTGCTTGTCCTCGGGGATGTAGATAGAGACGAGCTGGGTACCCGAGCCGCGATAGTCGTCGAGTTCCTCGATGACTTTCTTGAACTCGTATTTCTGCTTTCCTTGGTAATCTTTCGTATTACTTATATCGTCTGAGGCCATAGTCTTGTTGTGGAGTCTAAAACGACGAAGACGGTTAAGGTGTCGGAAGACAAGGCAGAGAAATGGGAGAACTACGTGGCGGAAAACCCGGAAGCAGACAGCATTAGTCACCTGATTCGTATGTCAGTACAAAAGGAAATAAACGGGGAGTATGACTTTGACCAACGACGTGAAGCCGTCGAGGAGGGAGGTGCTAACTCCGGGGAGGTACTCACCCGCTTACAGCAGATACAGACAGCACTCGACAATCTCGACCAGCGAGTCTCAGGTATCGAGTCACTCGAAACCGCAGAAGCCAGTTACGACCTAAAGAAAGCAGTCTGGGAGCTTCTTCCCGAGGAGCCGGAGGAAGTGGTGGACGACGAGATACCCGCTGTATGGGCTGAGGAGGGACTCGACAAACTCGACGTAGTCACACCCCAAGAGATAGCCCGACGTCTCGGGGCAGATGTGGACGATGTTGAGGAGGTGCTTGACGACCTCGCGGAGAATACCGGGCAGGTACAACGGAGCGACAAGAACCATGACGGAAACCACTACTGGAGGAAAGGCGCATGAACGATGACGAGTTTGAGCAGTTAATTCGTCGGGTGGAAAGCAACAAGTCCGAGGCAACTGCTACCCAGTACGTGCCAAAGATACGTGACTTCCGCGAGTGGCTACAGTCTCGCGGCACTGTCTTCGAGGAAGCCGACGCTATCGACATAGAGGACTGGCTCGCACGTCTCGACGAGAAGTATACCAACGCCAGCAGTGTCGGCAAAGGTGACGCCGCTCTCGTCGCCGCATACGACGAGTTGAACAAGCTCATCCAAGCCGGTCGAATCGACGCCGATAACAGCGAGTGGGGACGCTTCGGAACTCCGGCAGAGCAAGCCTCGTATACCCCGAAAGACTCCAGCACCTACCGCAGTCGGGAAACCCGTGAGGACGTGGAGTACCTGACTCCAGCAGAAGTGGACAAGTTGGCGAAACACACGCAGACGCTTCGAGACGAGTTAATAATCCGTCTCATGTTCCAAACGGGTGTCCGAGTCACGGAGTTGTGTACCATCAGAGACAAGGATGTTAAGCCAGACGAGAGGAAGATACCCATACGGGGCAAGGGTCGAAAGAACCGGTCGGTCTACTACCAGCCATCTCTTGACATCCTGATGGACGCATGGCGCAACGAGAGACGCCCTGCGGTCTACTACGCCGAGGAGAGTCCATATCTGTTCCCGACCTCTCACAGCGAGTGTATAACCCGGCAGACTGTGGAGGACGTAGTCAGGGAAGCCGCAAAACGCGCCGACTTACAGGAGACGTATGGACCCACCGCTGACGGGCACACTCGGCACACCGTCACTCCCCACGTCCTGCGACACTCGTTCGCTATGGCGGCACTCGATAACGGATGGGACATCTATACCCTGTCACAAGCCCTCGGTCATGCCGACGCTGAGACGACTACGTCAACTTATCTCCACGATGACGAGGAACGCAAACGCCGCGCCTACAGACTCAACGGAGTCTCGACTGTCGCCTCAGACCGAGAGAACGCAGTGTAGCCCCGCGTACCACTCAAGGGTTGCTCTCCCCATCTGACCGACTTCTCAACCACTCCAGTATCAGTCCACCAATGACCATCCCAAGTGCTGCTCTCGAAATTCTAATAAACTCTTTCAGAACTGGCTCTATAACTGATATATGCTGGGAAGCGGTGTGTATGACGAAATCGATTATAAATGGAGAAACGACCCAAATCTGAGGACAAGCATTAGAAGTCATAAGGAGGATGATTCTGAGACATTGGAGATAGCATAGGCGTGTTAATCCCTCCACCACCAGAAAGTTTAAATAGTGGGTTGTTGCCGTATCTGAACGGCCTCCGTCTTTCAGGGACGCCCGTGCCGAGTCCCGTCACTCTCGACACGGGGGAGAACGCTGACCGAAGCCGCATGACGGGTCATTAGGGTAGTGTTGTTGGTCTGCCAGTATAAGGGTTCCGGCGATACGTAAGACTGAGTACAGGTTCAGATTTAAATGTCTCAATCTATCAGTAGGTGTATGGACGACATTGAAGACCAGATTCGAGCCACTTTCCAACGGATGGGAATGAACCCTGAAAAGATTCGGTATCAGCCTGCGATGGATGCGTATGACATCACCATCGGTGTTGAAGGAACAGATGAGCGGTTCTTAGAGGGAATAGAAGGGTACAGCGACAAACCAGTTGATTACAAAGTGGATACTACTGCGTTGAGAATGATATGTGGCGAGGTCGATGGAACTGGGATGTTAGACGGAAAAATCCATGTCCAAGATATAATGTCTGATTGTCATTTCCGAGTAGAGGTGGATGAATACGAGTGACGACGTCGTCACTACTCACGCAAGACAGGGAAGTCGGAGGAAGCCGACTCCCGAAATTGAAGAAGAACTTTCCAAACAGTCCAAAGAAGTCTGCTGAAAGCAGTTGAACTCACAACCCACCCGAACCCGTCCGAGGAAAATCCTCAGTTAAAACCTCGGACAACCACGTTCAACTGCTTAGCCGAACAAGCCGCCCGACTCCTCCGAGGCGACTATCTCACCTGTGCCAGTGACTTCTACCTCGGTCGTGCCAGTCAACTCCTCTGCCAAGTTGCGCCGACTCATGATGTACTCGCGGTAGATGTATTCCTCCGTCTTCCCGTGAGGGGCGTCACCTAACTCAAGCTCGCGGAACTCGTCTGCTGGAAGGTCGGCAACGACCCCCTGAAGCTCTCTATGCGCCGCTCGCGGGATATGGAGCGTGACTTGTTGGGTTTGCGCCATTAGTGTGGCCCCATCTTCTCGCGCAACTCTGCTTGCCGTTTCTCGACCACCGTCTGCGGCTCCTCGGAGTCACCAGCCAGTTCCTCCGTGGCGCTATACTCTCCCCTCCGTCGAGCATGAAGCTCGTCACGCTTTGCCTCAGCGGTGTCTACGGTGTCCAGCGCCTCGCGCACTGCCCCGACCATGACCTCATCCAAGCGGTCACTGTCGAGTTGTTCCAGCTCCTCATAGGTGTCGTCAGGGACTTGGATAGCGAACTCTTTACTCATTGCGTACCTGTCTCTGTTCTGCGAGATAGCGTATATATGCGCCCTGAGAGATACGCGACTCCCCGAAGTCCTGTGCCATTGCCTCTGTCAAGACAGACTTTTCCGAGTCCGTCAGTTTAACGTAACGAGATGCCATATATATCAATATCTCCTATGAATCGGCAGTACCCACCAACCACCAACTACGTTAAGTACTACGTTGTCAAACTACTTAAATCTTTCGGTCGGGGTGAACCAAAGTAGTTGCCTCATACCGAAAACTATACATAGGAGTCTCCAGCCTTCCGCGCTCGACCGAGTTGGCAGGGGGCGGGGTTCCTCGGAGATAGAGGGTTGTGGCGAGGAAGTGGGCGTCAGGGTGGGGTGGAGAAGTGTTACTCACTTCGTCAAAACACGGGATTTGAATGAAAGTCGAAGGTACTATCGGTATACTTGGCTAACAAGAAGTATGGAGTATAAGGTGAATACTGAAGAACCTCTCTCGGTGGCGGTTGTCCGAGCGGTCAGTCAAGCCGAAGACTCCCCGCTTGAAGCACTCCCAGAATTAACAAAGACGGTAGACCCAGACGCATTGAACAACCTGTTTGGTCATGGACAGTCGGGAAGTGTGTCATTCACTTATAGCGAGTCTGTCGTCACGGTCGACCACTGCGAGTTAGTCACCATCGAAGCGGACACAGTTACCGGATAGAGCTGTGGAAGTGTCAACGCTATAAGCTTGGGCGCATTTTATCAATAAATTGTCTGTTCCACCGAGCCCTTATATATGGAATCCGAAACAAACGCCCTGTATAAAAAATCTCGTCGGTCAGGGAAACATCGCCCCTCACTTTGAAAATCGAAGTTAGCGAAAGATTTATAAGTTAGTAGAGCGTAAGGTATTTATAGACTGACGAAAATCTGCGCATATATACCGCTATTCATTTCGCGGAAAGTTGAAGAAAGTGGCTGAAGAACCTGTCTCAGCAGGAGTTTACCACAGGTTAGTATACGTTCTCTGCGTATTTAAACTTTTCGGTCACTCAACACATCCGACAGGGACCCGTCAGTCGTGATGACGCTTGAGTACGACCAAAGACCCCGATGAACCACACGGACAGAGCGACGAACAAGCCAACACTCTCGATTTAGATTACGTTGGCGTTACGTCAGAAAACAACTCCTTCGATGAACGACCCGCAACTCGCAGAAGTGGGTGTAAGCCCGAACCGCTGGATGACTCCGTCCAAGACTGCTACCGTCTCCATGAACCGATAGCCGACTCCTCCGAAGTAGTCGATGACCCCCGGTACCTCGACGGAGGGAAGCCACTCACGGCTTTCGAGGCGGTCGGAAACTACATCGAGCGACGGCACGGGGAGAACGTCTCCGCCGACAAGCATGGCTTCGAGAGGACACGCCACTGGCGAGCGAACAAGCGGTACGCTACGGGCAAAGAGATGGACCGCCAGCTTCTCGCCAAGTACGATGACCCGACGACAGTACTTCTCTCGCTCCGACTCTCGCCCGGTGACAGAAGCCGCCTCACGCTCCTCACAGGCTTGTACGCAGCGTTTGGCCCAACACTCGGCGCACTACGCTATCGACTCCACGAAGCCACTGACGCGCCCCTCCGTGCCGATGAGTGGGAGTACATCGCAGTCGTCGCAGGCACCAGAGAGCGGGCAACTCCACATCTCCACATACTCGTCTACTGCGACGGAGACGTCCCCCGAGAGGTGTTTACCCCTGTTGTGAGCAAGTGGGTCGAGAAGTGTCCCTATGCCTCCGAGCGGGGTCACTCGCCCAAGGGAGCTATTCGTATTCGTGGGAATGAAGGCAACACAATCCCCCGGATGGATGAGGCACCCGACGAGAGTGCTGGTGCGACCTACGTACTCGCGCAACTGCCCCACCTCCAAGCAGTCGACGAGATGGCGCGAGACGAGCTGCTTCACTCCTCGACGATAGACGCATGGCGCGGGCACGCCTTTCGCAAGTCGGCATACGACGTGTGGGGAGACGATGAACCATCGGCGGAGGAGATTTGTGATGTAACGCCAACGTCATCTACCGAGGAAGTACTCGACCTCACCGACCGAGACGTAGTCGGGGTGACTCGCATCTGACTTTACCGAGGAATTTCTATAAGTCTCATCAACATGTTTTAGTCGCAGTATAGTCTGGTCAGAAACTAAGTCGAGACGCCGAGATACGCCGAAATCGCGCCAAATGGTAATACAGAGTAACTCTGAGGGAACGTGAACTCGTATTTCTGCCGGTCTGTTCCCTGTTGCTCACTCATTGTACAGGAATCGGGTTCTGGGGCGTAAGTAAGTGTTGGCCTCCGAGTGAGGGCGGTGACGGGACCGACCCCGTGGCCCCGACGAGACGGGTCGAGTCGACACGAAACGGGGGTGTGACAGGGCGATCAGGCACGAAACGAGGGCGAGACGAGGCGATGGTCGGTTGCGCGACCGCGGCCGGGGGTGAGAAACACCTGATAGACGAGATGGAACAACTACCCGTTTTCACCACGTGGGTCGAGGGCATGGACATCGACGAGCCGAGGCCACCGGTCGGATTTCTCGGGCTACTCGTCGTCGGTGGCGCGAGCGGGTTCGCCCTGTACATGGCCGCTCGGTCGGGAACCGTCACCGCGCTCGCGGCGGCGGTACGGGCCGACCTCTATCTGGTCGTGACCACACTGGTCGTCGTCTCCGCCGGTGTGGCGATGGCGCTGTACTACGGGACGGAGTAACCTCGACCGACCGAGAGGTCGGGACCGCAGACACGACTACCGGAGACGGGTACACCCCACGAGACCCATCGAAACCAGCGGCGGGTTTATGTGACTCCCCGCCGCTCGTACGCACAATGTCTGGCTACGTCTGCACCGTCGCAGGGGGTAAGGGCGGCGTCGGGAAGACGACCACGGCCGTCAACATCGCCGGGGCCATGGAGGCGGCGGGCTACGACGTCGTCGTCGTCGACGCCGACCTCGGGATGGCGAACCTGGGGGCCATGCTGGACGTCGACCCGGACACGAGCATCCACGAGATCCTCGCCGGCGGCGACGCCGTCAGCGCCGCCCTCACCGACGTCCAGGGCGGCATCACCATCGTCCCCGGCGAGCAGAGCCTCGAAGCGTTCGCCGACGCCGACCCGGCGAAACTCAAGACGGTCGTCCGCACGCTCAGAAACGCCTACGACGTCGTCCTCGTCGACACCGGCGCCGGCCTCAGCCACGAGACGACCGTCCCCCTCGGGCTCGCCGACGGCATCATCCTGATCACGACGCCCGACGACGTGGCCGTCGGTGACGCCGTCAAGACGGCCGAACTCGCCGACCGCGTCGGCGGCGAGGTGCTCGGAACGGTGTTGAATCGCGTCACCACCGAGACCGACGTCGAGGGGATCGCCGACCGTTTCGACGAGCCACTGCTGGCGGTGATTCCGGACGACGTCGGCGCCACCAAACAGGAACCGCTCGTGCTCAACTCGCCCGATAGCCCCGCCGCCGACGCCTTCGAACAGCTGAGCGACCTGCTCGTCGGCGTGTTCTTCGAGGGCGAGACCCTCGAGGACGCCGAACCCATCATGGAGAGCGGGTGGTTCGTCGACGAAGACGAGACGGAAGACGACGAAGAGGAATCGGGCGGTCTCTTCGGTCGCTTCGGGTGACTGGGGCCGACCGGTCGTCCGAGTGCCGACGCGACGGCAGTTCGTCACCCCTATACCCGCCGGTCGAAAACCCGGGAGTATGTTCCGTTCGATGCGTGCGTCGGTCCAGGCGGCGCTGACCGACGCGCTGACCGCGCTCGAGTTGCCCACCGACGACCTGGGCATCGAGCGCCCGCCCGAGGGCGTCGACGCCGTGCTCGCCTCCAGCGTGGCCTTCCGCCTCGCTGGCGAGGTCGGTGCCGCTCCACCCGACGTCGCGGCCGACGTCGCCGACGAGATTGACCCCGACGACTACGACTATATCGCCGCCGTCCGGACGCAGGGCCCCTACGTCAACTTCTTCCCCGGCGACCGTTACTTCGGCGAGACCGTCGAGACCGCCCGCGACGCCGAGTTCGGCCGCCTCCCCGACCAGGACACCTCGGTCGTCGTCGAGCACACCTCCGCGAATCCCACGGGGCCGGTCCACGTCGGGCGCGCCCGGAACCCGATCATCGGCGACGCACTCGCTCGCGTCCTCGATTTCGCCGGCTACGACGTCGAGACCCACTACTACGTCAACGACGCCGGCCGACAGATGGCCGTGTTCACCTGGGCCTACGAGACGTTCGACGAGTCCGACCTGCCAGCGCCCGAACGCGACAAGTCCGACTACGACCTGGTGCGCTACTACCGCAAGGGCAACGCCTACCTCGACGCCGAGGACGAGAACGTCGACCCCGAAGACGTCGAGGCCGCGGAAGCCGAGATCGAAGCCATCATGCAGGGCCTGGAGGCGGGCGGCGACGAGGTCTACGAGCGCGTCGGACGCGTCGTCGACCAGGTGCTCTCGGGCATGACCGAGACGCTCGACCGCCTGCCTGCCGAGTTCGATGAGTTCGTCAAGGAGACGCGGTTCATGCGCGACGGCTCGACCGACGACGTGGTCGAACGCTTACAGGACCTCGACGAGGCCGTCTACGAGGACGACGCCTGGCAACTCGACCTGCCCGACTTCGAGAAGCACTTCGTCTTCCTGCGCTCTGACGGCACGTCGCTGTACTCGACGCGGGATCTGGCCCACCACGAGTGGAAGTTCGACAACTTCGACCGCGCGATAACGGTCATCGGCGAGGACCACCAGCTTACCTTCGACCAGCTCGGTTCGGTGCTGGACCTGCTGGGTCACGACACCGACCAGCTCGACCAGGTGTTCTACTCGTGGGTGAACCTCCCCGGCGGCGAGGGGATGAGCACTCGCGAGGGGACGGGTATCGACCTCGACGACCTGCTCGACGAGGCCCAGGAACGCGCTCGCGCCGAAGTCGAACAGCGCATGGACGACCGCATCCGCGACGACGAACTCGACGAGGCCGACGTCGAGCGCATCGCCCGTCAGGTCGGTATCGGCGCCGTCCGCTACGACATCGTCTCGAAACAACCCCGGAAGGCGATCACCTTCGAGTGGGAACGCGCCCTGGATTTCGAGGCCCAGTCCGCACCGTACGTCCAGTACGTCCACGCCCGGACCTGTGGTATTCTCGACGAGGCAGACAGCGAGGGACTCGCTCCCGCCAGCGAGGTCGACGCCGCGTTACTCGACACCCCCGAGGAGCGTGACCTCCTGCGGACGATCGCCCGCTTCCCGGCCGAGGTCGAGGAGGCCGCCGACGAACTCGAACCCCACCGGCTGGCGACCTACACCCGCGAGTTCGCCGAACGGTTCAACGCCTTCTATCGCGAGTGTCCGGTCCTCACTGCGGAGGACGAGGCGACCCGGCGCACCCGCCTCGCGCTGGTCGTCGCTGCCCGCCACACCGTCGGCAACGCACTAGACCTGCTCGGCGTCGAAGCACCCGAATCGATGTAGGAGTCGCCTCGAGGGATAGCCCCTATCTTGATACAGCGAGAGAATCCTGCCGTTCACGGCAGGCGTGAATCGCGTCCGCTCCGGTACGCTGTCCACGAACGACAGCCAAGATGGATATTCCCTGTTCACTTTCACTCCGGCAGGCTACTCCTTATCACCACCGCACTCAACGGGTTCTGTATGGCGACGCAGGTCACGCGCACCTACGTTGCGTCTATCCGCAACCACCAGCAGGTGCGTGCAGACCTCGATTCGCTGGGGTTCGCCGCCTCGAAACTCTGGAACGTCGCCCGATGGACCTGCGACCGTATCTGGAGTGAGACAGGCACGATTCCAGACCACGGCACGCTTAAAGCGTATCTCAAGAGTCACGAACGCTACGCGGATCTGAACGCTCAATCCAGTCAGGCAATTCTCGAACAATTGGCTGAGGCGTTCGACTCGTGGTACGCCCACCGTGGGAATGGCAACGATGACGCGAACCCGCCCGGCTACCGCAAACACGGCGACGACCACCCACGCTCGACGGTCACGTTCAAAGAGGACGGATTCAAACACGACCCCGACCACGACCGGATTCGACTCTCGAAAGGATCGAATCTGAAAGAGTCGTGGTCAGACTTCGTGCTCTGCGAGTACGCCGCTGACCCGGACGTGGACGTCCAGAACGTCCAGCAGGTACGGACAGTCTGGACTGGCGAGGAGTGGGAATTGCACATCGTCTGTCGCGTCGAAACGGGCAACCCCGATCCTCCCGGCGAGCGGGTGGCAGGTATCGATCTGGGCATCTGCAACTTCGCCGCCGTTGGGATTGGTGATGAGGCCCTGTTGTATCCCGGTGGTGCACTCAAAGAGGACGACTACTACTTCCAGAAAGAGCGAGCGAAGTGCGGCGACAGCGACTCTCGACAGGCACGACGACTGGACCGCACGCGCCGAGGCAGACGTGACCACTTCTTGCACGCCGTCTCGATAGATGTGGTGACGGAGTGTGTCGCCCGCAACGTCGGGACGATCGCCGTGGGCGACCTCTCGGGCATCCGCGAGGGTGCCGACTGGGGTGACCACGGCAACCTCGATTTGCACGGGTGGGCGTTCGACCGCTTTGTGTCGATGCTAGAATACAAAGCCGCCGAGCGGGGCATCAGCGTCAAGCGCGTGGACGAGCGTGACACCTCGAAATCGTGTGCATCCTGCGGGACGATTGACGACGGGCAGCGCGTCGAGCGGGGACTGTACGTCTGCGAGGAGTGTGGACTGGTCGCCAATGCTGATGTGAATGGAGCCGAGAATATCCGACAGAAGGTACTCCCGAATCTCGCCTGTGACGGGGGAGATAGGGATAACGGCTGGATGGCACAGCCAGCGGTGCGCCTGTTCGAGAAATCCACGGGACGAGTAGTCCCCCAAGAGCAGGTGACCCGCGAACCATAATATCCCAACGCTCGGGAAACCGCGCCGTTCACGGCGCGGAGGATGTCATACCGGCGAAACTCTCGGCTGTCGAGGAGCGTTCGGACGGTGTTCGATAGAGCGTGTGTAGGTAACGATTCGAGACAGCACAGCAGCGGCGACCGCAGTCGCAGGTTCCGCAACCGCAGTTATCGGTGTGAGATGGAAGCCCTCGACGGGCTCGCGGTCGCTGAGCGACATATCCGCGCTCTCAGCACCGCCCGCGCGAATAGGGCCCGCTCAGGCGACTCCGTTCGCTTCGCTCACCGCCAGCCCGCCTCACGGGTCGTGCCTCCCCGTTCGGCCAGTGGCGCTCCTGCGTCGCGCCACGCGCGCCTCGCCCTTCCAGTCCGCCAGGAGACAGAGTCTGTGTCACCGGCCACCGAACATTCACCGTCGAAACGGCCTGTGCACCTTGATTATTTCCTGGCGGACTGATAGTGATTAAGGAAGTTATTTACCAATAGACGTAATAGAGCCGGTAATGGGTCGGCTCGACGAGGTTGCGCTTGAGGAACTCTACGATCTCAAAGAGGAAATTGACGAAGGGAA
>Ga0207771_100391_pt1 | contig 27008 bp, 30 predicted proteins | sample A23M2SouthBayCA_2_FD_187731 | JGI IMG/M metagenome (GOLD analysis project Ga0207771, IMG submission 187731) | Aerobic enrichment media microbial communities from Eden Landing Ponds, California, USA - A23 M2 (2) (SPAdes) | ecosystem: Environmental > Aquatic > Marine > Unclassified | place...
TCGACGGCGTGCTCGACGCTCGGGAGGTCGACCTCGTGATAGCTCGCGCCCTGTGCTTCCAGTTCGTCGATGGCGTCCCAGAACGTCTCGACGACTGCCTCGTCTGCGCCCTCGACGAGTTCCGTGGGAACGCCGATGGAGAGACCGTCCACGTCGCCGTCGGCGGCGTCGGCGAGGCCCTCGGTCGCGCCGTCGTTGTCGCGAGTGGTCGCGTCGTGGTCGTCGGGACCGGCGATCACGTCGAGCAGTTCCGCGGCCTCCTCGACGGAGGGAGCGATCGGACCGATCTGTTCTAAGCTGTTGGCGTAGGCGACCAGTCCGTACCGGGAGACCAGTCCGTAGGTGGGCTTGATGCCGACGACGCCACAGAACGCGGCGGGACAGCGGATCGAGCCGCCAGTGTCGGTGCCAAGCGCCATATCGGCGTCACCGGCCGCGACGACCGCCGCCGAGCCACCGGAGGACCCACCGGGGACGTGGCCCGGTGCGGCCGGGTTCTCTGTGGGACCGTAGGCCGACGTTTCCGTGGTCGTCCCCATCCCGAACTCGTCCATGTTGGTCTTGCCGGGGATGGTCGCGCCCGCGTCCTTCAGTCGCTTGACGACCGTCGCGTCGTAGGGCGGGACGTACCCCTCCAACATCGCCGAGCCACAGGTCGTCTGGACGCCCTGGGTCGAGATGTTGTCCTTGACGGCGACGGTCCGGCCAGCGAGTGGGCCGTCGTCGTCGCCCTCGATCCGTTCGGTCGTGACGTAGGCGTTGTACTCTGTCGCCATCTTACGACACCTTCGGTCCCTTGAAGTGGCCCGCTTCGCTCTCAGGGGCGTTCTCTAGCGCTTCTTCCTGGCTCAGACACTCGTGGGTCTCGTCGGGTCGCATGACGTTGGCCAGTTCCGCCTCGCGCTCTGTTTCGGGCACCTCGTCCAGTGACTCGAAGGCGTCGAGGATGTCGGCGAACTGCTCGGTGAACCGCTCGACCTCGTCGTCGTCGAGGTCGACGCGGGCGAGATCCGCGACGTGGCGGACCTCCTCCGGGTCGACGACGGATTCGCTCATATCCCACCGGAACAGCGGCCCAGCGGTAAGCGTTTCGATACCCCAGACCGGCACGTGGCGGCGATGCGGGCGCGAGACGACGCCGACCACAGCGCATCTTTCGGGAAGAGTTGCTTCGAAACGACAAACCAAATTTTTCGGTTTGGCCAAGCAGGCTTCACAGATAGACAAAAAGTTTAAGTCGCCGTGGGTACAACAGATGATTCGCTAGAAGGTTTTTCGGGTCACCGACCCGGCTGTCCCCCCTAACCAATGACCGACACCACCATCCGACGATATACGGACGAAAGCGAGCACACAGCGGAGACCGAAGACGAAGTCGAGGACGAAGCAGAGCACGTCTGTCCAGAGTGTGGCGGCGATCTGGTGGCAGACGGCGAGCGCGGCGAAACGGTCTGTGAAGAGTGTGGGCTGGTCGTCGAAGAAGACGAGATCGATCCCGGTCCCGAGTGGCGAGCGTTCGACGCCAGCGAGAAAGACGAGAAGTCCCGTGTCGGCGCACCGACGACGAACATGATGCACGACAAGGGACTGTCGACCAACATCGGCTGGCAGAACAAGGACGCCTACGGGAACTCCCTGTCCTCGCGCCAGCGCGAGAAGATGCAGCGCCTGCGAACGTGGAACGAGCGGTTCCGAACCCGAGACTCCAAGGAGCGGAATCTCAAGCAGGCTCTGGGCGAAGTCGATCGCATGGCCTCGGCACTGGGCCTGCCCGAGAACGTCCGCGAGACTGCGAGCGTCATCTATCGCCGGGCACTGGACGAGGACCTGCTGCCCGGCCGCTCGATCGAAGGCGTCGCAACCTCGTCGCTGTACGCCGCCGCTCGGCAGGCCGGCACCCCCCGCAGTCTCGACGAGATCACTGCGGTCTCCCGGGTCGAGAAAGACGAGATCGCACGCACCTACCGCTACGTCGTGCGTGAACTCGGACTGGAGATTCAGCCCGCGGACCCCGAGAGCTACGTCCCTCGCTTTGCCTCCGATCTGGAACTCCCCGACGAGGTCGAGCGACGGGCGCGCCAGCTCCTCCAGAACGCCAAGGAGCAGGGCGTCCACTCCGGGAAATCGCCCGTCGGACTCGCGGCGGCCGCGGTGTACGCCGCCTCGTTGCTGACCAACGAGAAGGTCACCCAGAGCGAGGTCTCCGAAGTGGCGAACATCTCCGAGGTGACGATCCGCAATCGCTACCACGAACTGCTGGAAGCCGAAGAGGAGAGCCAGCAACGCTAAATCGAAATCTCTTGGTTTCATCCCGTCTCCACTGACGGTATGGAAACGACACGCCATTTTGTCGCGACCGTCTACGTCGTCGAGAGCGGTGCCGTTGCGCTGCACGAACACGACAAACTGGAGATGTGGCTCCCGCCCGGCGGCCACATCGACCGCGACGAACTGCCCCACGAGGCGGCGCTGCGTGAGACCCGCGAGGAACTGGGGTTCGACGTGACGCTGGACGCTCTGGAAGGGGATCTGGCGAGCGACACCGCGCGGTCGATCCCGCAGCCACAGCACTTCCTGCTCGAAGACATCAACGTCAGTGCCGAGGGCGTCGGCCACCAGCACATCGACTTCATCTTCTACGGCGAGGCACCCCATCGAGACATCCAGCCCGGCCCGGACGAACAGCCAGCCGATGACTGGGAGTGGTTCACGCCGGACGAACTACGCGACAACGACGACCTGCCCGCCGACGTTGCCGAGGTCGGCCAGCGAGCGATCGAGACCGTCGAGAGCGAGCCAAACGCCTAAGCGGCCGATAGACGAAGCGGCCGTATGGAGCGACGCTGTCCAGACTGTGGCGTGACGATGGAACCCGTAAAAGTCCGTTCGGGCGACGGCATGAATCTCCAGATCAACACCGACGAGCGCCGCGAGGGGCTGCTGGGCTCGCTCGGCATGACCGAACACCACACGCTCGAAGGCCGACTCTGTCCAGAGTGCGGGCTCGTGCGGACCTACGCCGACCTCGACGAGACCTGAAGCGAGCGCCTCGCGCTTCTGTCGTCCATGCCCGAAGTTGTCGCGGCTTATCGCCGATTGGGCGCATATAACAATGTCGGCCTATCGCGTCGGTAGACACGTCCTATGAGTACCACCACCGGTGCACGACAGTCGATCGGCGCACGAACCAACCTCGTCCCGTGGCAAGGCGGTGTCGCGGGCGGCCTGCTGGGCGCGCTCGTCTTCGGCGTCCTCCTCTCGCTCGTCTCGCCGGGTGTCATCGAGAACGCCATCCCCGCGCTGTACGGACTGGGGACACCGGCCGCAATCGCGGGCTGGGCGATTCACATGAGCCACGGCGCAGTGCTCGGTCTCGTCTTCGCGGTCATCGCCGACGCCGACGGGATCGATCAGGGGCTGGCGACGAACATGGACAACGCCTTCGCGGGCCTGCTCTACGGCCTGCTCCTGTGGGCAGTGCTCGCGGTCGTTCTCATGCCGATCTGGCTCGGTGCCGTCGGCGTCCCGAACGCACCGACCGTCCCGAACATCTCGACGACGAGCCTCGGCGGGCACGCCCTCTTTGGCATCGTCCTCGGCCTGAGCTACTCGGTGCTGTCGGACTAGCCACCGCGCAGTTGGTATCGCACTTTTGGGGCCAGCGCCGGATATACGGCTAGACGTGTTGGGAGCACTGCGTGGCGCTGAACGCCGGATGACCCGGACCCACGCCGTCCTGTGGGTGGTCGTTCTGGCCGCCACAGTACTCGACATGCTGACGACGATGGTCGGGCTGGCAAACGGGCTGCAGGAGGGCAACGTCGTCGTCCGACTGGCAGTCGAGACGCTCGGTGTGTCGGGGCTGTGGCTCGTCAAGTTCGGGGCGATGGTGTGGCTCGTCGGTGGCTGGGCGCTGCTGTCGGATCGGAACGCGTCGATCTTTCTCGGTCTCTTTGCCTTCGTCACCGTGGCGACGGTCGTCGCCAACGTCGTGACGTTGCTTGGTGCGTGAGCGCTACAGCAGCGACTCGACGTACTTCGTGACGTGGTCGTCCATCCGGCGCTTGAAGCCGGCCTGCCGGGCCAGTCGATCGAGTTCGCGAGCGGCGTAGGTGCCGTACTGGACGGCCTTCTTGTCCCGGCGTGCGATCTCGTCGGGGAGCCACCGACCGGCGGCCCGGCGCAGCGCCCATTTGCGTTCGTCCTCACCACGGACGAGCTGGTCGCCAGCGAGACCGAGCGCTGCGTCGACGACCCGATCGTCGAGCAGCGGTGCGACCGGGGCGACACCGGCGGCTTCGAGCGTCAGCACGTCGCGTTCGAGTTGCTCTGGCAGCGTGGCGATCACCTCACGCTGTGCACCCCGGACAGTGTCGGCCTCGATCCGGTGATCGTCCGGTGCGTTGGCGACTTTGGCGTAGCCGCCGAACAGTTCGTCCGCGCCTTGGCCGACGAGGAGGCGGTCGTGGCCGTCAGCGGCGACCCGTTCGGCGGTCAGAAAGAGCGGGAGTGCGATCTGCACGTCCATCGCGTTCGTCCGCCCGGTCGCGCGAGCGATCCGGGGGACGGCGCGTTCGAGGTCGGCGTGATCGAACTCGACGACGATTAGCTCGCGGTCGAGCAGCGCCGCGGCCGAGCGGGCCGCTTCGATGTCGTGGCTCCCCTCGAAGCCCGCGACGTAGAGCGGACAGTCGAAGCGAGCGGCCAGCAGCGCCGAGTCGACCCCGCCGGAGAAGGCGATGGCGGTGTCGCTCGTGTCGCTGTCGTCTGTTGCCTCCCGAATCGCGTCCCGGACTGCCTCGACAGCAGTCTCGTCGTCACCCAGTCGGTCGCGCTCGGGGAGCGTCCACAGGCGCTGGTCGCCGGTCGCGGTCCGGCAGTGACCGGCCGGCAGTGAGACCGGATCGTCCAGGGCGGCGCGGTCGAACGCCCACGCAGCGTTGGCTGTCGGATCGTCGGCGTCACGTTCGACGAACAGCGGCACACGACCGAGCACGTCGCGCACGAGCGCTCGCTGGTCGTCGACCCGCCCGGCGAACCCGGCGGTACCGGGCAACGGATCGCGCGTCTCGATCGCGCGGCGAACGACGGCCGCGTCGGTCCCGCGGATCATCGCATCAACTGTGCGAAGCGGTTCTTGACGCGGCGTTTCGCGCCCCCGGCGGCCTGCCGGAAGCTGATGTGCCAGGGGGTTCGCTTGCCCTCGACCGTCGTCCGGCCCTCGCGGATGGCGTCGAGGATGGCGTCGAGGCTGCGCTCGTCCGTGTCGACGTGGGTGACTGCCTGCCCGACCATCTCGCTGATATGGGCGTCGCTGCCTGCGGTCATCGGCATCCCCCGCCGGCTGGCGAACTGGTGGGCCTGCCGGTTCGAGCGCCCGGTCAACAGCCGGGAGTTGTACACTTCGATAGCGTCGGCCGCCGTCAGTTCGTCCCGCGAGATGTTGGCGAGGACGCCGCTGCGGGACTCCTGGAACGGATGGGGAACGACGGCGACACCACCCTGGGCGTGGATGCGATCGATCGTTTCCTGAAAGGTGAGACCGGCCGGGACGAGTTCCTCGATGCCCAGCCCCAGCACGTGGCCGGCCTCGCTGGTGATCTCCACACCCGGGATGCCGACGAGACCGTACTCCGGCGCGAGCCGTGCGGTCTCCAGGCTCGCGTCGATCTCGTCGTGGTCGGTGACGGCGAGTGCGTCCAGTCCGACGGCCTGGGCCTGTTCGAGCAGGAGTTCGACCGGGTCCCGCCCGTCGTAGGACAGCGCCGAGTGGGTGTGAAGCTCGACCGTTAGCACGATGAATCATTTCGGTCCGGTCGGCAAAAGAGACTCGGTCCGGGACGAGACACTGGTGAGGGGCGGGGAGAACGGCTAATCGGCGGCCCCGATATCGGGAGCCGGTGGCGACGTGGCGATCTCCTCGTCGGTGAGGTAACACTGTGGGTCCGGGGCAAAGAGATCGTTCTCGACGGTGAGCGCCCGGAGTCGGGAGCCACCGCGACAGATCTCGCTGTAGGCGCAGTCGGCGCATGTGCCCGTAAGTCGCGGTTCGCGGTCCCGGAGCGCGGCGAGGACCGGGTTCGAGTCGTCGTCCCAGATTGCGCCGAACGCGCGGTCGCGAACGTTGCCAAGCGAGTAGTGCTGCCAGAACTGCGTGAGGTGGACGTTGCCCTGATAGTCCACGTCGGCGACGCGCTCGCCCGCCGGGTCGCCGCCGTTGGTTCGCAGGTACTCGTAGACCGTTCGGGCTTTCGCCTCGCCGTAGTGCTCGCGGGCGTACTCGACGATGTAGGCCGCGTCCGCGTAGTTGCCCACCAGCAGCGTCTCGATCTCTTCACCCCGGTCGTGGTACCGGCGAGTCATGTCACAGACGGTCTCGACGGCGTCGCGGCGCTGCTCGGGGGTCAGGTCGGCGTCGAGGATTTCGGTCCCGCGACCGCCGTAGTCGAGGTGGTAGAAACAGAACCGATCCAGTCCCTCGTCGGTCAACAGGTCGACGACGCCGGTCAGATCGGCGGCGTTGCGCTCGGTGATCGTATAGCGCAGCCCCGTCTTGAGACCCACGTCGAGGCAGTTGCGGATGCCGCGAACGGCGGCATCGAACGCCCCGTCCTCCCCGCGGAAGGCGTCGTTTCGCTCGGGCAGACCGTCGACGGAGACGCCCGCGTATTTGAGACCGGCATCGCGGAGGTCGCGGGCCCGCTCCTCGGTGATGAGGGTGCCGTTGGTCGAGAGGACCGGCCGGACGCCGACGTCGTTGGCGTAGGCGACCAGTTCTTCGAGATCGTTGCGCACGAGTGGCTCACCGCCCGAGAACAGGACCACGGGGACGCCGTAGTCGGCCAGGTCGTCGAGCAGCGCCTTCCCTTCGGCCGCCGAGAGTTCGCCGTCGGCGACGGTCGTCTCGGCCCCGGCATAACAGTGCTCACAGTAGAGATTACACTGCTTGGTGACGTTCCAGACGATGACTGGGCGGCGCTGCTTGCGGTCGCGAATCTGGGATTTGCGTGACTGCTCGGCGGCGTCGTAGCGCAGGCCATCACCTTCGGCGTCCAGATCACAGAGGAGCTTACTGACCGAGATCATGCCTCGTCACCCGCACTGGCGACGGCGGCCGCCGCCTCGATCTGGACGCGTTCGACCTCGTCTGCGGGACAGAGCCACAGTGCCGTCGCGGTCCACTCGAACAGCTGGGTTGCCTGTTCGCGGGCGATGTCGGCCGAGGGGGCGCTGACACTGCCCGCGTGTGTCAACGGGTCCTCGGGCGATTCGCGAACGAACAGTTCCCACTCGCGGGTGGTGTCCCCGCGTGGTTCGTCGACGCTGACGGACAGTGAATCGTCTGGCATGGCTGTCGATTACGCCCTGTGGGACAAAACCGGCGGACCGCGTTCCCACTCGCTGAGAACGCACCGACCGACGATGCTGCCGGACAAAGTCAGTCCTACCGTCGGTAACGTCGGCAGTGAGTGGCGACCGAGAGAGTAACGAAGTCGGAAAAATATCACGAGATATGGGATCGAATATAACGGATTTATACTTAATGCGGGCTGGTGTCACTGCCCGGGTGCCGCCCGGATACACGGGTCGGTGCACCACTATGCCACGAGACTTCATGGCCGAAGACAGAGGAAAGAACGTACTGACAGCCGACGGTGAGATGGTCGGCACGGTCGAAGATATCAAAGGAAGCAACGCACACGTCAAACCGGAGGCGTCGCTGGACCAGAGCATTCGGAGCAAACTGGGCTGGACGACCGACGGCGAAGACGTGTACGAACTCAGGCACGCTGCAGTGTCGGAGATCACGGACGACGAGATCCATCTCAAGCAGACTCTGTAAACTACCCCACCCTACTCCCTCGGCGCTCCGCGCCTCGGTCCTTGAGGGTGGGGCCACCGATAGAGCGGGGCTCTATCGAGGCCTCGAAAGGCGGAGCCTTTCGGTGGCTTTGATGTGGACTCCCGGCAATCAGTCGCCAGTAATAGGCTGGTGACTCTCGCCGTTCAGCGTCCCACCAGTTATACGCACGTCTACTGGTGCGTCTCCGTTCCCCGACGTGGGCGAGGAACGGAGTCTGTGTTGTCGCTTTCGGACGTATCGTAGCCCGATATTCTTCGCTGCGTTGTAGTCCGCGTTCACTTCGTAGCCGCACTTTTGGCAACAGAAGTGTTCTCCGTGGCGGTTATCGTCGTGCGTGAACCCGCAGTCCGTCCGAGAACAGCGTTGGGACGTGTGGTTCGGCTCGACGTCCGCCACAGAGACTCCCCTCTCAGGTGCCTTGTAGGAGACGTACTCGAACAGGCGTCGGAACGCCCAGATGTGGTGCCACTTCGCCTGCGGAAGCCGATTTCGGATATCCGTCAAGTCCTCGAACACGATTACGTCGCAATCGTTCTCGACGCCTTCCCTGACGATCTCGTTGGCGACGGTGTGGATGTACTGCGTCCGCCATGCTTCTTCGCGCTTCCCGAGTCGAAGCAGGGCGTTGTGAGCAGCTTGCGTTCCGCGCTGTTGCATCTCGCCACGCCGCTTCTCGAACTCGCGGCACCAGTGGTCGTAGTCGTCTCCCTGCCAGAACGTTCCGGTCGAGGCGACAGCGAGGCTGTTGACGCCGAGGTCGATACCGAGGACTGTTTGGTGCCCGGTATCTGCCGAAACCTTAGCGTCGTCTCTACCACATTCGTCCGAATCGTACTTCCGAGTGGTAATGTGGAAGTAGAACTCGTCGTCCACAGCGTCGTACTGGAGCGTACTCGCTCGGAACTCGTATTCGTCGGACAGCACGTATTCCTCGTAAGGCGTGGGGCTGTCCGAAGGAAGTTCAAACTCACACTCGACACGCCCGTTGACGGTTGAGAGCGAGACTTTGTTCCGGTAGAAGGTGGCGCTCCGTTTGTCGTAGACCATACTCCACGACGTGAACTCTGGTTGGCTCACCCGCTTGCCGTTCTTCCACCGCTCAACACACCCTTTGGTTGCTTGCACAGCACGTCGGATGGCTTCTTGTACGAGGTTCGCAGTGAGGTCGGTTTCGTCACGGAGATCCTCATAGAGTGCGTTCCGCGCCGTCGTGTTAGCTGTAACACACTCAGTATATGAGCGGCCGGACCAGCAGAACTCGGCAGCACGGTTGGCACAGTGAAGGAACTGTCGAGCGGATTCGTGGAGGTCGTCGCGGCACTCGTTGGGAACGACGAGTTTGACGGGCGCGGTTCGCCGGACCCCCATATTTCAGATGTAAGCCCAATGGTTCTTAAATACTTGGGAGTCGGAAAGCCGCAATCTGCCAGTTCCGTCGTACTTTGTCGGTTTCCTCTCCGGCCTACTCGCTCACTCCGTTCGCTCCTTGAGGCCGGAGGCTCCACCTCGAAAATGCTGATCGTTCTGCGAGCGATTCGAGCCGTGAATCATCGACGGGGAGAGACGTGGCCCCGACGGCTTCGAGTTCGGTCGTGATCCCGTCGAGATGTTCGAAGCCGACGACGGCGACGGCGGTCTCGTCGATCCTCGCCAGCGCTCGCGCCATCGTCCGCTCGCGGGCGGCGTCGACGATTTCGTCGGCCGCGGGACGCTCGAACGCCCGCAAGACCGAGAAGCTTCGCGAGAGGTGGCGGCGTTCGTGAGCAGCCACCGACGCGGGATCTGCGAGGTCCTCGCTGGCGAGATCGATCCCGCCGTCTGCCACTGCCGTCGGGAACCGCTCGCGGCCGAAGACGCTCGCGAGACGACACGTGAGCGCCTGTTTTCCGACGGTCAGTGCGTTCGAAGCGATCCGGCGGATCGTCTGGCGACCGGGTGATCGGGCGCCGATCTCGCCGGCCAGCGCCGCGAGAAATCGCGGCCCGTGCGCATCGATCGCCGCGTGGTCGGCCCCGTTAGCCCCGAGTGCAGCGCTCATCTCACCGTCCGTTCCCTGCTCGAACAGCGGGAGCGCGAGCGGCGGAAGTTCCACTGCGACCGTCTCGGGATCGATCGCGCCGACCAGACGCTCGACGCGGTAGACACTGGCCGGATGGTCGTGGACGACACCGATCAACAGGACGGACGACTCGTCGGTGACGAGCAATCGGAGGTGGTCAGACTGGATGCGGGGGTCGTCGAGTATCGCCGCGGTCGAGTCGGGATCTGGCCCGACATCGTCGGAAGTCATCGAAGCGGTAGCAATCCTTTGGCTTCGAGTCGCTTAACCCTTCCCTAGACTGTCGTCAGCAAAACCATACTACGAGACGTGTGTCGAGTTGCCGTGCCAATAGTGGCCGAGACCCACGGTCGTCGGTCCCGCGAGCAGGAATCGCCTACCGCGAGTCCTTCGGTCGATTACCGTGTCTGGGACCGCTCAGTGCGACCGCTTCGATTGGGCGTGGTTCTCATCGGGATCAGACAGAACCGCTCGCGTGTGTCGGTGCTGTTTTACCCTTCGACTGGTGAGGATCAGGTACGGATGGTCCGGGACCCGTTGACAGACGAGATGTCGCCGGCGCTCGAAGACGTACTCGATGCGCTCGACGACGAAGATTGTCGCGACATCGTCACTGTCCTGGAAGAGCCAATGACCGCGAGTGACATCGCAGAGAAGAGTGACGTGCCGCTGTCGACGACCTACCGAAAGCTGGAACTACTGACGGAGGCGTCGCTGCTTCACGAGGGTGTCGAGGTGCGCCCCGACGGCCAACACGCCAGTCGCTACTCGGTCAGTTTCGAAGATGTCGTCATCTCACTCGACGAGCACCGGACGTTAGAGGTCGATATCACACATCGGCCACAGACGCCCGACGAACGCCTCGCAAACCTCTGGTCGGAGGTCCGAAAGGAAACATGAGTCCCCACGTCATCAGTTCACAGGTCGGTATCGTCGCGACGAAGACACTCACGCTCATCCTCGGTGGGTTGATTACGTACTACTCGTATCAGGCTTACCAACGGACGCAAGCAAGAGAGTTGCAGGCGCTATCGTGGGGGTTCGGGATCATGACGTTTGGGGCCTTCTTGGGCGGGGTTATCGACCTCTTCGTCCCCGAGATACTCGCGCGGATCGCCTGGCTCCCCGGGAGCGGCGTGCAAGACTGGCTCGTCGTCAGCGTGTTCGTCCAGAGTCTGCTGACGACGGTCGCCTTCGCCGTCATCCTCTACTCGCTGTACGTCGAGTAGCGTCGCCGTGACCCGTGTTGTCAGGCGTCGCCGGTCCCGAGATCGTCGAACGCCGATGTCACGCCACGCTGCCACTCCTGCAGTCGGTCGACCGTCTTCGACAGTGACTCGACCTCGGCTCTGATCTCGGTCGTCGCTTCGTCGACCTCCGCCTCCATCGCGGCAACGTCGTCGCGCAACGAACGCAGCGACGCCACCTCGTCTTCGACAGTCTCGATCCGGTCACGGAGATCCTGCTGCCCGCTCGTCGTCTCGTCGAGGTCCGTCTCCAGCGAGGCGAGATGGGATTCGACGGCCGCCACGTCGTCCCGAAAGCCAGCGATCAGTTCCTGTCCACCCCCTTCCTCGTCGAGGAAGGTTTCGAGTGCCTCGACGTACGCCGAGAGATCGCTCAGGCGCTGCTGACAGTGCTCGATCCGGGCGTCCATACTGCTGACACCATCGACACCGAGCGCCGCCTGAAGCCGTTGGCGCTGGGACTGCGACAGCGAGTCCGACGCCAGTTCGTCGACGAACCGGTCGACGAGGACCTCGTTGTCGGTCTCGACCGGCCATCCAGTGTCCGGCTGCTCGTCGTCACCACCGGCCGCCTCGACAGATGGGATCGCGGCCTCGATACGGTCCGCGTCCGAATCTGCCGACTGCGGTGACTCGTTCGAATCCCCGTCGTCGCTCGCGAGCGGGACCTCGCCGCCGTCGGTCGCTGCCACTCGCTCACCGATCGCGTCGGGATCGGTTCGAACATCGACCAGCGAGTCGGTAACGTCACCCCAGCACTGAGAGCCGTCGTGATCGGTCGTCGCGACCTCGATCGTCGGTTCGCTCAGGAACGAATCGAGATCGTCAGGAGCGGACGTTCGAACGCCGACGACCGTGGTGACCGTCTCGCCGGGTTCGAACGGGTACTCGAAGACGATCTCATCGTCGCCGACCCACCACTCGTCGGCGTGGTGCTCCTGATGGAAGCCCAGATCCACCGCTTCGAATCCCGTCGGAATCGGTTCGCGGAGACGGACGGACATCGGAGCGTCGGCACCACATATCAGTTCGTACACGATCGCTGGCGCATCGTACGCCTCGGTCGCCACCGATTTCACCACCGAAATGGTCGTATTCCCTTGCATAGTACTGTCCTACGGAAACCGAATGGAATGCGAAGCACTTTGTTACGATTCGTATTACGCACTGTTCTGTTAGCGAAATGGTAACATACTGGCCGGAAACGATCCCCGGCAACTAAATATTAGCATCGCAACAATTTTGCACCGTTTCGTTCGGCGACTCCAGCCAGCGGGATTCGCTCGCCCACCGTCTGCACCGACAGGGATAGGCATCTCCGACGACAACAGCAGGTATGTCGCGACAGGGGATCGACACCGACCTCCCGTCCGAACACCTCACGCCACTCGCAGCGGCAGTCGAGTCAGTGCTTGCGGCACACGGCTACGACGTCGAGGCGACGATCACCGCGATCGACGCGGCGGTCCCCGGAATCGGTGGCCTGTTCGATCCGGGAACGGACGCCGCGACGCTACGGGACGCGCTCGAAGACGTGCGCGCGACAGAGCCGAGCGTCGAGCAAGCGCAGGCGCTGACAGACGGCGCGGCGATCCTCTACGTCGACGGGAGTTCGCGGGGGAACCCCGGACCGGCCGGTGCCGGCGCGGTGATTCAGGACGGCGACGGTGAGACACTCGTCGAACTCGGCTGTCCGGTCGGCGCACGGACGGACAACAACACCGCCGAGTACGTCGCGCTCTATCTCGGACTGACGCAACTGCTCTCGCGCTTCGATCCCCGGACCGTCGAAGTGCGGATCGACTCGATGACCGTCATCCGCAGCGTCTGGGAACAGCAGGCAGATCCGGGCGAGGCGTTCCGCGAGTACCGTGCGGCCGTGGTCGACGTGCTCGCAGCGATTCCGGCCCACGACTGGACCCACCTCGCCGACAGCGATCCCAACCCCGCCGACGCGCTCGCGACCGTCGGCGCGGACATCGCCGAACTCGGGCCGGGCGGCTGATCTCAGCCGTCGTACCCGGCGTACTCCATCAGTTCGGCGAAGATATCCGAATCCATCACGTCGCGGTAGACGACGCCAGTGAGCATCCCACCGGGGTAGCTCCCACCGTTGACGACGTGATTGACCTTGTGACAGTGCATCAGGTAGATGCCCGGATCGGCGTCGGCCTCGAACTCGATGGTGTGGCGCTCGGCCGGCGCAATCGAGGTCACGTCCTCCTCGTGACGGGCGACTTCGGGGATGGTCCCGCCGTCTTTCTCGACCTTCTGGAAGCGGTGATTGTGGATGTGCATCGGGTGGGACATGTAGCCCGCGTTGACGACGTGCAGGCGCACGAGGTCGCCCTGATCGACGATGATCGGGGACCCATCTTCGGGGTGGAGGGTCCGGGGCGCGGATTTGCCGTTGACCGTGAACACGTCGGGCTGACGATTGAGCGGATCATAGGAGCCGTCCTGCCCGGCCATCATCTTGTGCAGACCGGAGTCCCATTCACGGACCGTGAGGAAGTGCTCCTTGTCGGCTTCTTCGTAGCCCTTCGGATCGACGCGGAAGATACCGAACATCCCCATCTCCATGTGGCGGTGGGTCTGGAAGTGACAGTGATACAGGTGCGTGCCGGGGACGTTGGCCGGGATCTGGTAGGTGTGTTTCTCGCCCGGGGCGACGGTGATGCCCGTCGTCGTCGGGACGCCGTCGTTCTCCCACGTCTTTCGCGTCCCGTGGAAGTGGACCGTGTGGGCCATCTGGCCCTCGGTGTTGTCCAGGGTCACCTCCATGTCCTCGCCCTCGGTCGTCCGCAGAATCGGACCGGGGACGCTTGGCTGGCGGTCGTCGGCCTGGAACGCCCAGACTTCCGGCAGTTCGATCGGGCCACCCATCGTCTCGCCGGGGTGGACGTCGTGGCGCGCCTGTCGGTTACGCAGCGTCACCTGCCCGCCCTGTTCGTCGACGTTGACGACCTGTGGCGGCGCGGTCGTCGGTCGCGCATCGGACCGGCCAGCCGTCGACGTTGCCGCCTCCGAGGTCGTCGTCGTGACCCGACTCGACGACGTCGGTGCCTGACAGCCAGCCAGTGCCAGCGATCCAGTCAGGCCAGTTGCAGCGACGAACTCTCGACGACTCAGACTCGTTCCGGGGGCACCGATGTGGTCGGTCATGTACAGTTTCTCGTTGGAAGTCCCCAGTTATAGCCCATCACGCGGATTCTCAGGGGGTGAAAGCGCACCCGAATATGTGCGCCACAATCGTTAGGCATGCCAGACCAGCGCGCATGGAAAGCGATTTAGCCGGCCGGCAGCGACGGGGACGTAATGAGCCTGTCCGACGCTGACCACGACCTCGTGGTCGAGGAACTCGAACGAGAGCCGACCCGGGCCGAGTCGGCGCTCTTCGAGAACCTCTGGAGCGAGCACTGTGCGTATCGATCCTCGCGACCGCTGCTTGGCGCGTTCGATTCCGAGAGCGAGAACGTCGTCATCGGTCCCGGTGACGACGCCGCGGTCGTCGCGCTGCCGGCCGGCGACGGCGAGACCTACATCACGATGGGGATCGAGAGCCACAATCACCCCTCCTACGTCGACCCGTTCGACGGCGCAGCGACCGGTGTCGGTGGCATCGTCCGTGACACCCTCTCGATGGGTGCCTACCCCATCGCGCTCGCCGATTCACTGTACTTCGGCGACTTCGACCGCGAACACTCCCGCTACCTGCTCGAAGGCGTCGTCGAGGGGATCAGCCACTACGGCAACTGTATCGGCGTCCCCACCGTCACCGGCAGCGTTGCCTTCCACGAGAACTACGAGGGCAATCCGCTCGTCAACGTCTCCTGTATCGGGCTGGTCGACGAGGAACGGATGATCACCGCCGTCGCACAGGAACCGGGCAACAAGCTCGTCCTCGTGGGGAACACGACGGGACGGGACGGTCTCGGTGGCGCTTCCTTCGCCAGCGAGGACTTAGACGAGGACGCGGAGACCGAGGACCGCCCGGCCGTGCAGGTCGGCGACCCATACACTGAGAAGCTCCTGATCGAAGCCAACGAACAGCTAATCGACGAGGGCCTGATCGAGTCCGCGCGCGACCTCGGCGCGGCAGGACTTGGCGGGGCGTCCTCCGAACTCGTCGCCAAGGGCGGTCTCGGTGCCGAGATCGAACTCACGAACGTCCACGAGCGCGAGCCGAACATGAACGCTATGGAGTACCTGCTCGCCGAGAGCCAGGAGCGCATGTGCTACGAGGTCGCACCGGAGAACGTCGACCGCGTGACGGAGGTCGCCGAGCGCTTCGATCTCGGGGCGTCGGTCATCGGCGAGGTCACCGAGGGGAACTACGTCTGCACGTTCGAGGGCGAGACCGTCGTCGACTGCGACGCCGAGTTCCTCGGTGAAGGTGCACCGATGAACGACCTGCCGGCCGAGGAACCGACTCAGCCAGATCGGGACCTGCCCGAAGGTATCGCCCTCGATGAGGCGTTCGAAGCCGTCGTCGCCAGCCCCAACACCGCCTCGAAGCGCTGGGTCTACCGGCAGTACGACCACGAAGTGCAGGTCCGCACGTCGATGCTGCCCGGTGACGATTCGGCCCTGCTCGCGATCCGTGAGACCGAGACCGGTCTCGCCTTCTCCGCCGGAGCAGATCCGAACTGGACCGACACGGCCCCCTACGAGGGTGCCCGCGCCGTGGCTCTGGAGAACGCGACCAACCTCGCTGCCAAGGGAACGACGCCGCTCGCTGCGGTGGACTGCCTCAACGGCGGCAACCCCGAGAAGCCCGACGTGTACGGCGGCTTCAAGGGCATCGTCGACGGCCTCGCGGACATGTGCTCGACGCTCGATATCCCCGTCGTCGGCGGGAACGTCTCGCTGTACAACGACTCCGTCTCCGGCCCGATCCCGCCGACGCCGACGCTGGCCGTCGCCGGCACCAAGGACGGCTACGACGCACCGCCGCTGTCGCTGTCGGGCGAGGGCGACCTCCTGCTCGTCGGTGCCCGCGCGCTCGACGGCGATGCCCAGGCGCGACTGGGCGGGTCGGAGTATCTCGCACAGTTCGGCGGCACGGATCGCTTCCCGACGCTACTCGACGAGCCGGACGCGTTCATCGAGACGCTCGTCGACGTGGCAGACGACGATGCGACGCTCGCGACCCACGACCTGAGCCACGGCGGGCTGGCCGTCGGGCTGGCCGAGATGGTCACCGACGAGACCGGTGCCAGCGTCGACATCGACGCACCGAACAAGGGGACCCCTGCGGAACTCATCTTTGGCGAACAGGCCGGCCGCGTCGTGATCGAGACGACCGACGCCAGTGCCGTCCGCGAGGCCTTCGACGGCGTCGCACCGGTGTACGATCTCGGTCGGGCCGACGACTCGGGCACGCTCGATCTGACGGTCGACGGCGAATCGATCACCTACGACGCCGAGGAGATCGCTGCGCTGCGCTCGACGATCACCGACGAACTGGAGTAGAAGGCGGTTTTCGATTTCTCGACGATCTTCGGCGGCTCTGGTCGGATTAGAACGGCACCAGCGCCAGCGCCAGCCCGAAAGTCAGCAGGAGGCCGACGGCGGCGACGAGTGCGCCCTGCCCGACCTGCCCCATCGTGAAGTCGCTCTGGGGCGCGGTCTCTCGCAGCGGCGGTTCACGTTCTGGTAGTTCGACGGTGTGTGGATCGTAGTCGGGACGGTCGTCGCCGTGACCGTGCTCGTCGTGGTCGTCGCTCATAGCAGCGGCTTCTGTGCGGTGGTACGTATCCCTGTCGGAATCTGTGTGAGTGACCGGTCGTTCAAAGCAGCGTTTCACCGACCTGAAAGCACTTTCCCGGAGCGGACGGACGGGGAGGTATGAACCGACATCCCTCGCGTCGCGATTTCGTCCGTGCCGGCGCGCTCGCACTCGGTGGGCTGGCCGGCTGTGTGAGTGACGACGACGACCTGCCGACCGAACAGTCACCGGTCGATTCGACCGGCAGTCCGACCGACGGTGCGACCGACACCCGGAGCGAAACCGACGGGACGGACGCCAGTGGCTCCGAGACGACCGACGACGAGACGGCCACGGCGATCGATCACGAGCGGATCCAGTGGCGTGCCACCGGCGACCGGGTCGCCGGTCTCGTCCTGCAGGAGGGGGGGCTGTACACGGCGACATACTGGGACGTGCATCGCCGGACCCCCGGAAACGGCAGTGTCGACTGGACCCACCAGCTCGCAGAACCCAGCGACGCGATCTGTCACGACGGCGGGCTGGCCGTCGGGAGCGATTTCGTCTTCGCCACCGGCTGTGATGGCGTGCAGGCACTCGCCGCTGGAAGCGGGGACGAGCAGTGGTCGACCAGCGCCGTCTCGACGATGAAGTCGCCGACAGTCGCCGGCGACCGGCTCTACTGCAGCGACTACGAGGGCGTCACAGTGCTGGCGACCAGTGGCGGTCAGGAGCAGTGGTCGATCGATCTCCCCAACGAAGCGAAACCGACGCGCCCGGCCGTTACAGGCGGCGTGGCCTACGTCGGTGCCGACGATGGTAGCGTCCGCGCTGTCGACGCCGGCGACGGCAGCGGCCAGGTCCGCTGGACCCACGGCACCGAATCGACCCGCGCACACGTCCCGGCAGTTGTCGACGGAACGATCTACGTCGGCACGAGCGACCCCGAGACCGACAGCGGCGCGCTGGTGGCCCTCGACACCGACGGCACCCGGAAGTGGCGCGTCGAAACGACTCAGACCCTCTCCGGGTCGGTCCCTGTCGTCACCGACGACACCGTATATCTCGGCAGCGCCAGCGGGACGCTCGCCGCCCACGCCCGCAGCGACGGCACCCGGCGCTGGGGCTTCGACGCCGACGACTGGCTCGTCACCCAGCCCGCGGTCGATGCCGCCGCCCAGACGCTCTTCTGTGGGAGCAACGACGGGAACGTCTACGCCGTCGACACGACCGACGGCACCGAACGCTGGTCGGTCCCGGTCGGCTACAGCAACACCGCCCCCGTCTTCGACGCCCAGCGCGTCTACGCACCCTCCACTCGTGGCCTGTTCGCGCTCTCTCGGGACTGAACGACGGTGAAGCAGACCTTCGAACGCGTCGGCGTGCACTGTCGCGCCCCCGTGGCGCGATGGCATTGGACGAGGTCTTCGCGAGCGTGGCGAGGGCGTTCAGCGGGCCATCAAACGGCCCGTTTCGGTGAGTAGTCACACTCGCCGTAGTCGAAACCTCCAAAGCCCGGACCGGCGAACATGCAAGTAGTAAATGACCCTCACGAAGCGGATCATCCCCTGTATCGACGTGGACTTAGACGACGACGGCAACGCCGCCGTCTACACCGGCGTCAACTTCGAGGACCTGGCCTACACCGGCGACCCGGTCGAGATGGCGAAAAAGTACAACGAATCCGGAGCCGACGAGTTCGTCTTTCTCGATATCACCGCCAGCGCAGAGGGCCGCGAGACGATGCTCGACACCGTCTCGGCGGTGGCCGACGAGATCTTCATCCCGCTGACGGTCGGCGGGGGCATCCGAACCCGCGAGGACATCAAGGAGACCCTGCGAGCGGGCGCGGACAAGGTGTCGATCAACTCCGGCGCGATCGCACGCCCCGAATTGATCGAGGAGGGCGCGGCGGCCTTCGGCAGCCAGTGTATCGTCATCTCCGTCGACGCGCGCCGCCGGTTCGACGAGGGCGGCGAGTACTACGCCGAGGTCGACGGCGAATCGTGCTGGTTCGAGTGCACCGTCAAGGGCGGCCGTGAGGGGACCGATCTGGACGTCGTCGAGTGGGCCACGGAGGCCGAGCAGCGGGGCGCGGGCGAGCTGTTCGTCAACTCCATCGACGCCGACGGCACCAAGGACGGCTACGACATTCCGCTCACGCGGGCCGTCTGTGACGCCGTCTCGACACCAGTGATCGCCTCCTCTGGCTGTGGCAGTCCCGACGACATGGCCGAGGTGTTCGACGACGCCGGTGCCGACGCCGCACTCGCCGCGTCGATCTTCCACTTCGACGAGTACTCCATCGCCGAGACGAAAGAACGACTGGACGAACTCGGCGTGCCGGTGCGGCTCTGAACACCGGCAAGATCGACAGCGCCAGTCCGGTACGTTTTTTGTTGGTTGCCTGAGTTGGAAGGATAATGAAATGGCGGTGTAGCTGGTGTGGGGAGCCACACGACGAGAACGATCCCCCATGTGACGAGTGTGGCAACCACAAACTGGAACGAGAGATGGAGCAGGACGGCACCCCGGACGATCGCGGACAGGGCCACATCTGGGCCTGTACCGATTGTGGCCGTGAGCATCAGAAACACTCCCCGCCGTGTAGTCGCTGTGGGAACGCGATGCTCGAGAAGCGAGCACCACAGTACGACGACCTCGACGAACTGGGTGGGACGAGCCTCCGCAACATCGTCGAACCGAAGTACGCGGCGGGCTACCTTGTCGTGGCCGTCGTCGTCGGTGCCCTCGCACTGTCCGCCCTCGGCGTGGTTTCACTGCCGGCGTTCGTCGGTGAAACCGCACCGTCACCGCCCGACGCCCCCGGTCACGCAGACACATACGCGGGATTCTCGCTTGAGGACGTCGAAGCGGCCTACGTCGAAGAACTGAACGACCAACGGCAAGCCAGAGACGCTGGGTCACTCTCGACTGCGCCGGCACTCGCTTCCGCGGCGACCGACTACAACAGGCGGTGGGTCGACGCCGAACACGGTGACGGAACGGAACCGGTCGCCAGGGATGCAGTCGATCGCTACAATCCCAACTGTGGGGAGAGTATCGGCATTACGCCCTATCCAGTGCCGGCGGTACTGTCGACAGAAATGATCGAGGAAGCGAGCGACGAAGCAGCGCTGGCTCGTGAGTTGCAGGTCGGTGGCCTGGGCAGAGACTCACTCACACTCGATGGCGAGTACGGGCTAGTCGGTGTCGATATCCATGTCGCCCCCGACGATCAGCTCTACGTCACCGTGCTCCTCTGCAGTAACGCGGGCCTCTAGCTACCAGCACCCTTTTTTGCGACAGTCCCCGAGATACCGCCAATGGAGTGGCGGTGTACGTGGTGTGGCAAGCCTCACGACGAGAACGATCCACCATGTGACAACTGCGGGCACAACACGTTCGAGCGGGCCGTCGAACAGATGGCCCCCGAGACGACCGACGGCCCGACCGAGCCGGTGTGGGTCTGTACGGAGTGTGGCCGCCAGCACACCAAGAACTCGCCGCCGTGCAAGCGCTGTGGCAACGTCCACCTAGAGAAGCGCCAGCCAGACTGGGAGGCGTTCGAAGACATCGGCGGCACGACCTATCGGGACGTGCTCGAACCGCGCTACGTCGCCGGCTACCTGCTGGCGGCGATCCTCGGAATCACCCTGCTACTGGCCTACACCGGTGTCATCACGCTGCCGGGGATGGGTCGGCCGCCGGTCCCCGACGCTCCTGGCGAAGGCGATCGAGTGGGAGACCTCTCGCTCGCGGAAGTCGAGTCGGCCTACGTCGAGCAGTTGAACGAGCGCCGAGACGAGGCTGGCGTCGTCGCACTTTCCAACGACACGGATCTGGAGTGGTACACCGCCTACGTCAACAAACGGATCGTCGCCAACGTCACCGGTGACGGTCCGCCCCTCTCACAGCAAGACACCGAGCGCGTCCGCGAGTACTGCCAGGGCCGGCGGATCGTGCAACACTACACCGTCTTCTCGACCGGGCCGGTCGAGGACTTCGGGAACGAGTCGGCACTGGCGGCGACGCTCGTCGAGAGCTGGGACGGGCGAGACGACGCACTGGCCGACTCACAGACGCAGGTCGGCGTGGACGTCCACGTCGCGCCCGACGACCGCATCTTCGTCACTGTCGCCGTGTGTTGAGAGCGTCGAAAGAACGGCAAACGATTACGCGGCGGCGTCGAAGGCGGCTTCGAAGTCGTCGGCCTTCTCGATGACGCGCTCGGCACCGGCTTCCATGGCGTCGAGTGCGTCCACGTCGACCTCGGTCTTGATCGTCAGTACCGGGTCGGTCTGGCCGCCGGACTGTTCGGGGTTCACGTCGTAGGTCGCCGCCGTGACGCCGTCGGTTTCGAGCAGCGCCCCCTTCAGGACGTTCATGAACGTGTGGTCCTCGCCAGCAACCTCGATGGAGAGCATCGTGTCCTCCTTCTCGATGACGCGCAGATCCATAGAGGGTCATATCGCACTGGCGCGCATGAAAGTGTCGCTTTCGTGGCTGGCGCGCAGCCAACTCGGCCAGACGCTGGGTCAGCCGAGAGTCACACCACTGCGTAGATCATCAGGAGAACGAAATACAGCACGACGAGTATCGCGAGCGCCTTCAGCCGGAACAGCCGAAGAGCCGGGTTCTCGTCGGTGTAAGCGTCGCGGAACTGCTCGACTTCCGCGTCGTCGAGCAGACTGGCGTGTTCCAGCCCCCGATGGAGCGCGCGCCACTCCTCGCGGGCGAAGGGGCGCTCGCAGTACTCACACTCGTACACCGACTCCGTCGGCGGGACGTGGTAGTCGTCTGTCGGACTCATAGGTACGGAAGGGGAACGTCTGGCTGGCTGATGACCCAGAGGCTCGTCATGGTGTAGACGACCATGACGGCGATGAAGGGGTACTGCGACCGGATCGCCTGCAGGCGACCGGGGAACAGATCGTAGGCCGCGGCGTGGGCCACCCAGATGGCCAGCAGGTGGCCGACGATGATACTCGCCATCGCGACGCCGCCGAACCAGCCCGGAATTGGGAGGATCAGAATCGACTCACGCGTCGCCAGCGGCGCGGCGAGTGCCTGAGCCAGTGCCGGCGACAGGCCGAGGAAGTAATCGAGGTAATGGGCGAGGTGATAGCCCGCGACGATCGCCAGCAGCGGCGGGGCAAAGCGCTCTGCGAGCGTCGCCGGCGTCAGGAACGTCTCGGCGCTCCGGCGGGCCAGTTCAGCCGCGAGGAAGTAGATGCTCGCAAAGAGCGCAAAGCCCACGAGCAGCCCCAGCATGTAGACGGCCAGTGGCGGGAGTCCAACTGCGACCAGCGGCCGCGCAAGCGACCGCCAGGCGGGCGTCGCGACGAAGCCATCGAAGGTCGTCACCCACAGCAAGGCGACGACGAACGCGACTTCGTCACGCCCGTCGACGAGGCGGCGTTCGGACAGGGCCATCCCCGGCAGGCGCACCCGCAGGCCGTCCTCGTCGGCGGCGAAGGGAGCCACCCGACCGTAGTAGCGAAACACCCGCGCCGGCGGGTCGACCGTTTCGAACCACGTCGTCGGTCCGAAGACGACCGCGCCGAGGATCGTCACGACGGAGTAGGCAAGCACCGTCGTCGCCAGCAGGCTGGCGTTCTCGGCCAGCGGGCTGACGACTTCGAGAAAGACCAGCCCCAGCAGACCGATGACGCTCGGCCACGCACCCAGTCGGTCGGGATAGTGGAGATCCAGCGACGGCAACAGATCGGCGACCGTCCGCCACGGATTGAGGACGGCCCAGCTATTGCCAAGCAGGTATGCACTCATCGACAGCCCAGCCCACCAGCCGACCCAGACCAGCAGGATTGCGGCGTTGGCGCGTGGCTCGTCGGGACCGAAGTAGCCAGCGACGATCACCACCACGAGACCGGCGATCCCGAGCGCGCGCACGATAGCGACGAGAACGCGCCGAGCGGGCACCGGCAACGACCGTCGCCAGTCGTGGATCGCGTCGATCAGCGACCGATCCGTGACGAAACTCGCCAGCAGGAACGAGGCCCCGACGGCCGCGCCGCCGGTCGAGAGGAACAGCCACGTCGGGATGGTCAGTGGCTCGCGGACGCCCTCGGCGAGACTACCGCCGTGGGCCGACGCGCGACCGGTGACGAGCACGGCGAGCGCGACAGCGGCGACCGCTCGACGACCAAGCATTACTGGAATCTTCGACTCGGGGAGGGAGAAGGCATCGATTCGTCGCGCCAGAAGTTGGAAGCGCTTTTGACGGTCCAATCGTTAGGTGCGCGTATGACTGTAGCCGAAGATACGTCAGAGGAGCACGGGGACCACCATCTCCCCGCCGTCGAGGACTGGCCTCGCGGCTTTGGGGAGGCCAGCTGGTGGCCCTTCATCACTGCGATCGGTGGCGCTGGCATCTACGTCGCCGCTGCCCTGTTCGTCATGTCGCAGGCATCGGATCCGCTCGTCTCCGAGCTGGTCGGTGCCGGCGCGGCCGTCGCCGCCGTCGGTATCTTCCTCGCCGGTATCTACGGCTGGCTGTATCACGCCTTCGTCGTCAACTTCTGGGAACGAGGGACCGACCACCATTCGGGCAGTACGTTGAAGTTCGCGATGCTGTTGTTCCTGGGTAGTGAGGTCGCTACCTTCGGTGCCGGCTTCGTCTACTACTTCATCGTCCGTGGCGGAGAAGTCTGGTCGACCGACCTGCTGCCCCACGGCGGCCACGTCTTCGGGAATCTCGTGATCGCGAACACGATCATCCTGATTATCAGTTCGTTCACGCTCCACTACGCCCACGTCAAACTGCTGGACGACGACCGCCAGAGCTTCGTCCGCTGGCTCGCGATCACGCTCCTGCTCGGCGTGATCTTCATCGGCGGCCAGATCTACGAGTACTACGCCTTCATCGTCGAAGAAGGGTTCACCATCACCGAGGGCGCGTACGCCTCAGCCTTTTACGGCCTGACCGGACTGCACGGCCTGCACGTGACGATGGGTGCCGTGTTGCTGGGTATCGTCTTCGTCCGTGCGATCTACGGCCAGTACTCCGCCGAGCGCCACACCTCCGTCTCGACGGCCTCGATGTACTGGCACTTCGTCGACGTCGTCTGGGTCTTCCTCGTCGTCGTGCTGTACATCGGTGCCGAACTCTCGCTCTAACAGTACTTTCAAGCCGATTTCTCGCCAGTACGTCGTATGGACCGACTCGACGCGAGCGGCGGCTTCGACGTGCACGACTACCGCCACGGCCTGAAGCTTCTCAAACAGGACCGCGAAACCATGGCACTCGCAAACCGCGGGGACTTCGCCTGTCCGGCCTGTGGCGAGCGCTTCGAGAAGCTGTTTGTCTCCGAACGTCGGGAAAACACCTTCGGCAACCCCGACAGTCCGATCTGTCTCGTCCGCACCGACGAGCAGGTGTTGCTGTTGACCCATTGATCGAGGTCTCCGAGCGAACGGTCCCCTGTCGACGCCCCAGCAGTAGGACGACAGTCGTCGTATGGCGACGCGGACACGGGCCGAGAGCGACTGTCACGCACTAGCGTCTGATACGGAAGGTGTCGTTGCGTACCGGTGAGCGTCGGCACGGGGGAACGCTCACCGGTACATCGCTACAACCGTCCGTCTGACTGATTCGCCAGCCACGTCTCGTACTCCGATTCGTTCACGACGACGACGGTGGCGTCCATCCGACTGTGGCCCGACCCACACAGTTCCGCACAGTAGAGCCGATACTCGCCGGTCTCGGTCGCTCGCGTCCGCGCGATGCGTTGCTGGCCGGGGAAGATGTCCTGTTTGATCCCAAGTGCGGGGACGTAGATCGAATGAATCACGTCCTGGGTCCGAAGGTTCAATCGCACGTCGGTGTCGGCCGGGAGGACGAGCCGGTCCTGTGTCGTGACGTTCGCCTCGGGGTAGGTGAATGCCCACGACCACTGATAGGCCGTCACGTCGACGACGAGATCGTCGCCTCCGTCAGTGGGTGATTCGGCCGCCGCCGACGGAGTCAAAAACGGATTGGTCATCACGAAAAAGGCAGAGATACCGACGAACACGAGGATTACGCCGGTCGCGGCCGTCCACGTGATCTCCAGTGACGGATCGTCGACCGTCGGGCGCGGGTCGTCGTTGTCCCGGAATCGATAGATGGCATAGACCAGCGTCAACTCGACGAACAACGTCAGCGGCAGCGCGACGTACAGCAGTTGCGTGTTGAGTTCGTCGATCACCGCCCGGTTGACCGACTGGGCCGCGACCGGCGTCGTGAGGAGAGCAACGGCGGCCACGAGGAGCGCGACCCTGATTGCCAGCGATCGGTGACGCATTGGTAGACAGTGCCAGTGCCGGCCCCAAATAGTTTCGCCTGACTAACAGGATTGGGCGAAACCGGGGGTCGGTGGGCCGGTCGTCGAGGCGCTGCGTAGCTTTATGTAAATGGAGCAACCAGTTTGGACACGATGACAGCCGTGGTCGCACGCCAGACGACGTCCCGAGAGTGGTCTCGCGAGCGAGCATGAACAGAGCACTCGTCGAGGGTGGCGCACTCGCGCTCTTGCTGGCCACCAGTGTCGGGCTATGGCTGTGGCTCCGACGCGAGACGGTCGAGAGCGACGGTGGCTACCCGACCGGCGCGGGGCTGTGGCTCGAACTGGGCCGGCTTCGACGGGAACTCCTGCGGTGGCTCACGACGACCGACCACCGCGAGATCGGGATTCTCTACATCCTCTTCGGGACTGCGGCCGGGCTGTGGGGCGGCGTCGACGCGATGATGTTGCGCACGGAACTGCTGACGCCCCCGGCCGACATCTGGACGCCCGAGACGTACAACGCGCTCTTTACCACGCACGGATTGACGATGCTGATCTTCTTCGTGCTGCCGGTGTTTTTCGGCGTCGGGAACTACGTCGTCCCGCTGCTGATCGGGGCCGACGACATGGCGTTTCCGCGGATCAACGCCATCGGCTTCTGGCTCCTGCCGCCGGCACTGTTGCTGGCGCGGATGGGGCTGTTCGTCCAGATCGGTGGGCAGATACTCGGCGCGGTGTTCCCGCCCGAGGCGATCCGCTTTTTCCTCACACTGCGCGAGGTCAGCGTCGGCTGGACGCTGTACACGCCGCTGTCGGTCCAGAGTACGAACCCACAACTGGACTTGCTGCTGCTGGGCCTGCATCTCAGCGGCGTCGCGACGACGATCGGCGCGATCAACTTCATCGTCACCATCGCCTACGAACGCGGCGAGGGCGTGAGCTGGGCGAACCTCGACATCTTCTCGTGGAACATGCTGACCACGAGCGGGATGGCGCTGTTCGCGTTCCCGCTGCTCGGGAGCGCGCTCGTGATGCTCCTGCTGGATCGGAACCTCGGAACGACCTTCTTCGCCACCGAGGGCGGGGGGCCGATCCTCTGGCAACACCTGTTCTGGTTCTGGGGCCATCCCGAAGTGTACATCCTCTTTCTCCCGGCGAGTGGCCTGGTGAGTGCGATCCTCCCGAAGTTCGTCGGTCGGAAACTGTTTGGCTACCGATTCGTCGTCTACTCGACGCTCGGCCTGGGCGTGCTCTCCTTCGGCGTCTGGGCACACCACATGTTCACGACGGGGATCGACCCGCGGATCAGGCTCTCTTTCATGGCCGTCTCCATCGCCATCGCCGTCCCCAGCGCGATCAAGGTGTTCAACTGGATCACGACGATGTGGAACGGTGACATCCGCATGACCGCTCCCTTCCTGCTGGCGGCCGGCAGCATCGGGACGTTCATCATCGGCGGCGTCACCGGCGTCTTCCTCGCCGTCATCCCCGTCAACATCCTCTATCACGGCACCTACTACGTCGTCGGCCACTTCCACCTGATCGTCGTCGGTATCATCCCTTTCATGATGATGGCCGCGAGCTACTACTGGTATCCGCTCATCACCGGGCGCTGGTACGACCGACGGCTCGCCCGGTTTCAGGCCGTGCTGGTCGTCTTCGGCGGCTCGGTGACGTTCGTCATGCTACTGGTCGTCGGTGGTATCGGACTCCCGCGGCGACAGGCGATCTATCCGCCGGAGTACCAGCTCGCCCAGCAGATCGCGACGGTCGGTGCCTACGTGATCGGCCTGAGCGCGCTGCTGTGGCTGTACAACATGCTGGCGTCCTACTGGCGGGG
>Ga0207771_100394_pt1 | contig 26819 bp, 27 predicted proteins | sample A23M2SouthBayCA_2_FD_187731 | JGI IMG/M metagenome (GOLD analysis project Ga0207771, IMG submission 187731) | Aerobic enrichment media microbial communities from Eden Landing Ponds, California, USA - A23 M2 (2) (SPAdes) | ecosystem: Environmental > Aquatic > Marine > Unclassified | place...
CACTCGCCGAACACGGGACCCGCGGCTAAGCGAGAACGAGCACGCCGCGGGGTGAGGCGAGTGATGATCATCGTGTTGAACGCTCCCAGTTTGAGGGGTGTATCGGACGTCAGCCTGGAATATCGTGGCAATTGTATTAAAATTAGCCAGGGTGTGTTACCCACAGGCACGGTAGTCACACTTTGAGATGCGGTTGCACACGGCGTTCATTGGCCTAGCATCGGCTGTCGTCGATATCCGGACGCTGGCCGGTGTTCTCGGTTAGATCCACAGAAACTATTTACACCAATCTGCTCTCTGTGCCGATAGATGAGTGGCCGATCGCCTGTCCGGTTCTAGCCGGGAGCCCAGTCACACGGCGTGACTGACGGTTTTCGGTTAGATACCAATGACTGAGAATACCGACTCAAACGAATCTCAGAAGCTAGGGAGTGCAAACAGCGGATGTTCCAACCACACCGAACAGCGATCATCCTCCGGATGCGAGTGCAGTGGTGCTTCCTCGCTGTGTGATGCGTGTGATACCATCCAGTCCGACAAACTCCACGAAATCTCCCTCGGTGAACGGGCGTATGATGTGTGTGATGATTGCCTCCAGCTCCTCGTTGACGACGTCGAGGAGTACCACTGGTGGGACCGCCTGACTGAAGCGCACTACAATCGCGCTGCGGAGTTTCTCCGCTCGCTTGATGCAGTCTGGTGCGTCAAAGATCAGGCGTACGCTGGCGGGGAACTGTGGGTCCACACTCCCTATTGCGATGCTGCAGTCGTCAGAGATGTGTGTGACCGCTTTGGGTTCCAGATTCGCTGGTTTAGCGTTGTATACCCCGTTGACGATGGCTTCGAGTGCGTCTCAGAGCATGGTCCCTGTGTCGAAATCAACCTCACGTTCACGACCCATCGTTCGGATCCACTTCCGCTTGAATACGACATTCAGAATGACGTGACGTACCACGAGATCGAGTGGCTTGACGACCATCATCGCCTGTTCGATTCTTCATTGACGGGCTGACTGTAGTCTCAACGTCCCCGTAGCTGCTAATCATATATCGATATACGCTATATCGACTGCTACCTGTGATTGCACTTCTGAGTCCTGACGATGTCTTCTTACCCCCGATTCTAGCCAATCAGCCTTCTTTGTCTCTATATGATATCCTTTAGCATTTGCTTTAGGAATCTCTATATGGGGTAAAACGGGACAGTCAGAGGATTCTCCGTACACTTCCTGAGGTATCTGGCTTAGATCGTGCGGAAGTGATCGTACTCTCGGAGCGTCGTCTGGAGAGAGGCGTGGCGCAACCGATTCCGGACAAAGTAGATGTCGAACCGATCGTTATCGCGCTCGTGCAAGAGTCGATAGGCGAGACTATGGCGCAGGACGTGAGGATGGACGTCCTCTGGATCCCCACGGCCGAAGTCCCCATCCTCGTATTTGTAGGGACGGACGTCGGCTTCGACCGCAGCCCGTTTGACGAGATTCCGAACTGACCGCGTCGTGATCTGCTCTTTCTGGCGGCTCGGGAACAGATAGGGACTCTCCTTCCACCGGTTGTCGAGGTAACTGTTCAAGGAGCGCTGTGTGCCCAACGTCTCGTCGATGTCGAGCTCGAGGTGGTGGGATCGTGGCCAATCTGAGCGGCCGTTGTGACTCGATTTCTGGATCTCTTTCGGGAGATAGAGTTCTCCTTGGTCACGCAGGTACATTTCGACCGTCAGCTGCGTGAGCTCCTCGTTGCGGAGTCCGGTGTCCGCGAGCAGCGTAATGATAGCCTCGTTGCGTTGCCGGAGGTACTTAGCCCCGGTATCGATCGCGACATCACGCATTGCGTTGACCTGGTCGGGCGTGAGCCAGACATCGGCCTGCTCGTTCGGCTGAGTTTCCGAATTCGTATCGGTGGACATCGGTTTATATACAGTCACCCGTGAGAACTCCCGCCAACCACTTTGAGTTTCCGACTCCATTAACAAAGTCGGAAAGTGGGCACTCTATGGGATGACGACAGGAGAACTATCCATCCATTCCCCACGAGGGAGTCACTCTTTCAGATACTGTTTCCGTAGTTGGGACACATAGTGTGTATCCCAGCCTTTGGTTTCGACGTAGTAGGTGAGTGCGGCTTCAACGAATTCTACAGGCAGAATCTCGTGCGTCGCGAACGTGCAGAGGATGTGCGGTGTCGTGAAGAGTATATTCCGATCGTCGAGCGCGAGGTTGACGAACAGGTAGTTGGTTGTATTGAACTCGTCCGTGATGAAGAGATCCGCCTTCAATTCGTTCGCCAGCCAGATGCATTCGGATTCCCCACGATCAAGCCCATAGTCGAGCGGTTCGTCGATCTGTGCGTCGATGTCGTGTGTCGTTAGATGGTGTGCTGCCTGAAGCACGAGATCGGCAGCTGCAGCCAGGAGATCCTCGCTCCCAGTCGCATCGGAGAGCTCTCCCAACACGCTCGCAGGGATCTGGACATCGTACCCGGTGAGCAGTGCCTTGAGTGGATCCGCACCGGAAGGGGCTTTCGGACGACCGTCGACGACGGAGGTGGCGAGATTCAGCAGGACGTTGGTATCAACGACAGCAACCGCTTTCTCCGACATCGTCACGCGTGGGACTCGTCATCTGACGACTCAGACGAACTCGAGTCCGTCCATTCGGCAACCTCGCCGTCATAGAACGCTTCGTCGCTGGGGAGGTCGTCCTCAAGCTGGGGGATGGCGGGTGTCCGGTCAATCGACTCTCGGAGGAGTTTCATTCGCATTGCTTCTTCGCGCCCGAGGATTGCGTCGACCGTGTCGAAGTCGACGCGACCGTCGTAGTAGGCGTCGCTAAGCCGCCGGCGGAACTCTTTGTCGTTTGCGAGTGCTTTGAGTTCGTCCTCAAGAGCGTCGATGAGAAGACGGGTCCGGGAGGTATCGAGGATCTCGACGACGCTGTCGGCGCGCTCGACGAGGGACGTTGGGGCATTGAAATCGACCCGTGTTTTCTCTTCGGCCATCAATTGATGTGTAGAGTCTACACATACTTAGTTTCGTCGTCTGGCGCGAACGAGTCAGAGGTCACGATATCGCTGGCTCTTAGACGATATATCCGATCACTCAACGCTTGAGTGTGGCGGACCGATTTTAGAAGTCAATCTCAATATTTGATTCTGGCTAGTTGTGTATCGAACCTCCCATAGGGTACAAGTTCCATGCGGAAGTGTAATCCAATTATGCTGCCCTCCAATTGTTTATCTCAACACCGGATTCTGTCGCTGATTGAAAAAGGCGCACCGCGGTGGACGTCACAGAAGAGGATGGAACCATGATCGATGAACGTGTGCCGGATCGTGGAACAGTTCCACCAGCGCTTCTTGAAAAGGATCGGTGGGTCTGTTTGCGAGCTGTTGAAAAAGAATATAATACTGATGATGATACGGAATCTGGCACCTTTTTGCATGCAGTCGACCCGACAACAGACGAACGAGCCTCTTTTGATGATACATCTACGTGGGGAGGCTTCGACGAAGCGTATGCTACAGCGACATCTCCTGAGGCTGATGTCGATGGAATTGCATTCTATCCCACGCACGAGGGTCCGTTCACGTCCGTTGAACTTGCTTCATGCCGCGATCCCGAAACAGGTGCTCTTGATGACTGGGCTCAAGTAGTAGTTGACACGCTCGATTCATACACTGAGGTCGGGGTTGGTGGCCAGAGTGTCCGCATCATCGTTGTAGGGAAGCCACCCGATTGGACTTCTGGATCGATCAGTATCTATGACGCTGATTTCTTTGTACCTCTCACAGGCGATCGCCTGTTGTCAACCCCGTCGACGATCGCTGAGCGGACGGCGGCACTACGGGCGGTATATAAAACATGGGAGCCGACTGACGAACCTGATGAGGCGGCTGAAACACTCTCACACGTTGATATCGCATCTTTTGGAGGGTTTCCACCAGGACCCGTTGTCGAGGTGGGTCTGAGTGATACCGCTCTCCTTGAACGGGCAAGACACGGTCCTGCTGGCCATATCTTCCGTCGGTTGTGGGAGGGTGGTACTGCAGGCTATTTGACGTACGAGGAAGCTGATCTTGGACTCTGCTGCCAGCTCGCGTACTGGACTGGCGGCGATGGGGAACGGATGGACCGACTGGTTCGCAAGTCGGGTCGTAATCGACGACAATGGGCGGTCATCGGGCCGAATGACGACAAGTTATACGGCGAGCGCACGATCGAACGTGCTCTTGAGTTAACTGACGACTATTACGATCCTCGAAACGAAATATGAGGTGCCGATTCACTAAACCCAACTTTACCAGCCACTTGGTATTTGAACTGAATGCGTACGGAGACTCTCGATGAAAGAGTTGAGCCGACGGATCTGGGCTTTACTGGAGGTGAATCTTGTGGAGAAGAGTATCATCTCTTAGGATGCATAGTTCATCGGGGGTCCTCCGAATCTTCCTTCGAAATTCCTTAACACATATTTGGAATATGATATTATCTGTCAAAACCTCTGTAAATTCGCTCTTCTTTGAGTGAGTGTTGTTTACGGAGATGTTTCAGGACTATTCAGCAGTCTCGTGGTACTGAATTGGTTCTAAACCCCCTCGAGCAACCTCCGTAAATCTCCGCGATTATTAAGGGTAAGGTGGGGAGGATTACAGAGGATTGTGGTGTCTGGGAACGGTATGTTAGATTAGTGAGTGGTATTAGGATTGGGTGGAAGGTGGTGTTGCGAGGTGGGCGCGAGCGGCGTCGTCGTAGTGGCGGCCGTACCAGCCGGTGATCGTGTCGATCCGGTCGATGCCGGGACAGTGGTAGTCGGCGTCGGTGTGGCTCTGGTCGAGGTAGCGGTTGCCGACCTGGATGCTGTAGTTTTCTGGCGTATCGAACGGTGCGTTCGCGATCCGGCAGTCGACGCCGTCGGCCTCGTGGAGGCGGTTCAGCGTCTCGAAAGCAGTTTCTCTGTTCTCGAAGATCCAGAGATGCTGTCGCTCCGGTTGTTCGGCGAATGTCGCGAACTTCGACCGGGGCATCGCCCGGTCGTGGTGGTCAGTCAGTACCTCGGCTTCCCAGGTTGTACCGTCGACTGCGGTACTCCGAACATCCGGCTGGGCCTGCCCCTGTTTGCCGGGATACAGCACGACGGAGCGTCCCTGCTGGCGCCAGACCGTGGCCACGGCGGCGACGCCGGTACGGTGGAGAAGCGACTCGTCCCAATCACCGACGAGACCAGTGTTGGCCTCGAGCTGGTGCCGTGGGAGGTCGTCGGCGTCGAATAGGCCGGTGAAGAGCGTGTCCATCGCGGTTCGGGCGGTCCGGGTCGGTGTCCACCGAACCTTGCGCCGGAGGATGTACTGCTCCGTGAGCCACGGCTGTGACCCCTCACTCTGGCCGTGGTGTCGGTCGTCGACGAGCGTCGGCGACGTCGCGGGGGCCTGTAGGTCGGTGAATACAGCTTCGTATCGTTGCTCCCACTCCGCGTCCGAACAGCCGAGGAGCGTCTGGAGGTCCGGCGGACGATGCCACCCGATGTGATAGCGCTGGTTGTCTCGCTCCAGCACGGCGCCGTTGTACCACTGCGTGATCGCCCAGAGAATATCGAGCGCCGGCGGGGACCAGTCCTCGAGGACGTCGTCAGCTCGCGTTTGAGCTTCTGGTGGTGCGTGATCCATCGGCCATCGCCTCTACTACTCCTTTGTGCGCTGTGGTCTTCAAATTCCGTCCTACTCGTGAGGCGAGCCAGGCCTGTACACCGATCGTGACTGACATTGAGTCCTCTCTGGTTCCGCTTCTCAGATGGATCGCCGGCGACAAAGCTTCGGAAACAGTGGAGGGGGTAGGCCATTAACCAACAAGCTCTGCTTTCGATTCGGATTGTTGGTTAATCTCTGTGCGTGTCTACTACCGAGTTCGGACTGTGAACGAGTGACCTATCAGTATATCGAGAGGATGACGTGTAGTGCTATCTTGCTTGTACTGAAACCCCGTCGGGCAATTTTGAGTGGGTTCAACGTTCCGAATTCGCGGGAATCGGGTGTTCTTTCGAGGTGGTTCGGAAAAGCGCGGACATCCAGCGAGGCATTCTTGACACAGAGTCATTCGTGGCTCTCATCGGTACTCCCCGAATTTGCCCCGCTTACCCACCGGTCGAGCAATTTTAGCGAAATGGTGGTGAGTCGGCAGCTCGTCGAGGTATTTTCTACCGCCTCAAATCGGCCCGACGAGGGTTTTCTGCGATTTGAGCGCGTTATTTCGCCTTGCATATCGCGGATTTCGTCCAAAGAAAGAGGCGATATGCAGTGTGCGAAGGCCGCCGGCTCTCTCCGGCCGAGGGGCCGTCTGTGGAGTCCTGACTTCCGAGATGTATCAGTTTGAGCGAACAGTATCGTCTACTGAGTCACCGGGGTGATTGTCGTTCCAACGACCCACTCGGAGTACCGGGATCGGATCCTCGATAGCCCTGCCTGTGAATCCGTCCTATGGGTCCCCGATGTTGATGATTGCGGCGTGCGTCCCGTGGGATATGGACTGTCCTGCGTGCGGTGGCCCGGTCACGCTCGAGGTCGGGCCGGACCGACTCCCGTCGACGTCACTGTCCGACGCGGTTCTCGATGCTGCTGCCGACGAGCGTCTCGACGTCATCCGGACGTGCTGGGACTGTGGGTGGCAAGAGGAGCGCCGCCTCCGCGTCGAGGCAATCGATACGACCGCCGGCGATGCGGACTCGATCGAGCGAGCCCGCCTTCTGGAGGAGATCACCGATGAGCTTGCGGCCATCGAGGCGCTCGGGACGCTGGAGGACACGCTTGCGGAGGTTCGTCGACAGCGACGACTGGAGCCATCGACAGAGGACACGAACGAGGACGCGACGGAGTGATGACCGACTCTGAACCGCTGGATCTCACTCAGTATCAGGATATCCACGGCGCCGCAGCGACGAATGTGCTCGCAGCTCGTGACTTCTACACCGTCGAGAGCTCTACGAGCGTATCGAAACCCCGGCTCGTGGCCGACGTGCGGCCTCGACGACGGCGAAACTGACGGGATCGTTCTTGCGAATGCACGTGACGTCAACGGCTGTCTCACCGACGAGTTCGACGGGACGAACTTCCCGCTCATCCACGCGGTGCTACAGGGACCGCGGATCGTACCGACACCGCGACTCATCAGTGAGTACGCCCGGAACGGCCATCTAGCCGACGAAGCGGCGAGGACGCTGCTTTCCGGGATTAGTCCGCATCGAAGCTGGGATACCAGTCCGTACGTTGCCCAAGTCCGAGACCGTCTTGAGGAGTAGTTCAGTTTCGTAGGGCGTCGGTTGTTGTACTGCCCTGCGGTTTAGCTATTCCTATAGAAATACCGATAGTCAAATCAGGCGGAGTTATTCGCTCTCTTTGTCTACAACATCCTCAATTTCGTCCCAGTCGATATCTCGGTCAATCAACCATCTAAACGCTTCCAGGGCTGCGCGACCATCCTCAGTAAGGGTAAGGATCTTATTGCGACCCTGCTTTGATTCGGTGATGTAGCCTCGCTGTTTAAGTGGCTCAACAATATGAGCATCTAACAGCCGGTATTTGCCTTTTCCAGCGACGTTTCGCGAAATGTAGTCCAGGTTCAGGTGTTCGCTGAAATGGATCACATCTCCTTTCGTTGGAGGCCCCTCTCGTTCGGTAACACGTTCAATGAACTGCATCACATCTACTTGCTCCGAATCGGGTGCACCCTGTGTAACGACCCCGACGATATCGCAGAAAACCTCCAGTACTACATTAACCAGTACGACGAGGAGACGAAAGAGATCTTTGAGAAATTCGCTTTCAACCACCAGATCGACCGACTTGCCGACGCCGATCTTTTGTATAAGGTCGTCCGGCAGTTCGCCGAAATCGACCTCCACCCCGAGGAAGTCCCGAACGAGGAGATGGGCTACATCTACGAGGAGCTCATCCGGAAGTTCAACGAGCTGAGCAACGAGACGGCTGGCGAGCACTTCACGCCGCGGGAAGTCATCGAACTGATGGTCAATCTCGTCTTCCAGGAAGACGACGCGGCCCTGACCGAGCAGGATGCCATCCGCACTGTGTACGACCCGGCTTGTGGGACCGGTGGAATGCTCAGTGTCGCCGAGGAGTACGTCCGCCAGCTCAACACCGACGCGAACCTCCACGTCTTCGGGCAGGAGTTGAACCCCGAGTCCTATGCTGTCTGTAACTCGGACATGCTCATCAAGGGCCAAGAGCCCGAGAACATCATCTACGGAAACTCCTTCACTGAGGACGGTTTCCCGAGCCGGACCTTCGACTATATGCTCTCGAATCCGCCGTTCGGGGTTTCCTGGAAGAAGGTCAAAGACCAGATCGAGCGCGAACACGAGGAAGAAGGGTTCGCCGGGCGGTTCGGTGCGGGGACGCCCCGGACCAACGACGGCGCGTTCCTCTTCCTCCAGCACATGATCAGCAAGATGAAGCGGCCCGAGGAGGGCGGCTCCCGTATCGCCATCGTGTTCAATGGCTCGCCGCTGTTCAACGGTGGACCCAACAGCGGGGAATCAGCAATTCGACGCTGGATTCTGGAAAACGACTGGCTGGAGGCCATCGTCGGCCTGCCGGAGAATCTCTTCTACAACACGGGCATCCGGACCTACATCTGGGTGCTCTCGAACGACAAGCCCGAGAAGCGCGAAGATGTCGTCCAGCTCATCGACGCTCAGGACCTGTACGCCGAGATGGACGAAAGTCTGGGTGAGAAGCGTCACGAACTCACCCAAGACCACATCGACGAAATCTCCCGTATCTTCGGTGATCTGGAGGCCAACGGCCGCTCGAAGGTCGTTCCAACAGAGGAGTTTGGCTACCGTCGCATCGTCATCGATCGGCCGCTACGGATGAGCTTCCAGGCAACCGAGGAGCGTATCGAGAGCCTCGACGACGAGCGGGCGTTCACGAACCGGGATGAAGAGGTGCAGGAAGCGGTCAAAGAAGCGCTCTACGAGTTGGACTCGGAGACGCAGTGGATGGACCGCGACGAGTTCATGCAGGAAGTCAAGGACTGCTTCGAACAGAATGACGTCGACGTCCGTAACAGCGTTTACAACGCGATAGAGCGCGCGCTTGGCGAGCAGAACGACGACGCCGAAATCGTCACCGATAGCAAGGGGAATCCAGAACATGACACCGACCTTCGCGACCGCGAACGAGTGCCATTAGGGACGGACCCCAGAGAGTACTTCGAAGAGGAGGTACAACCCCACGTTGAGAACGCGTGGATCAACGAGAGCAGTAAGTACCACGACGACCAGGACGGCGAATTAGGAGTTGTGGGCTACGAGATCAACTTCGACCGCTACTTCTACGAATATGAGCCTCCGCGGCCGCTAGAGGAGATTGACGCCGACATTCGTGAGCTGGAAGACGAGATCGTCGAGCTACTGAGCGAGGTGACGGAGTAATGGATGGACAGGCGAACATTACGGAATTCACTGACGGTACAGAGAAAGCGAACGATCCGGAAACAGTCCGTCTAAAGCATCTCGCTCGAATCAACCCGACCAAATCGGAACTCTCGGATCTTGACCCGGAGACGGACGTGAGTTTCGTCCCGCTGGAGGATTTCGGGACAGATGGCGAAATCAAGGATACCGAGACACGCGCACTAGAGGAGGTGTATGATGGCTATACGTACTTCCGAGAAGGGGATATTGCGATAGCGAAGATCACACCGTCCTTCGAGAATGGGAAAGGGGCGATCTGCCGAGGACTAGAGAATGGTATTGGATTCGGTACTACGGAGCTTCACATTCTTCGACCACGAAAAGGTGTGAACACAGAGTTCCTCTGGTACGTTCTCCGCTCGAAGCCATTTACCGATGAGGCTAAGACGGCAATGCGGGGCGTGGCTGGACAGCAACGAGTTCCAACTGAATTTGTTGAAAATTATGAAATCACCAAGCCTTCACTGGAAGAACAGCGGAAGTGCGTCCAGTATATCAGCAATAAAGAGGCGAAAATAAACCGCCTGTATGATAAGAAAGAGCAAATTGTAGAATTACTTGAAACAAAGCGAATCGCCGAAATCACACGGTTAGTAACTTCAGGCACTTCCGATCAGGATCGGGAGATGAAGGACGTAGAGTCAAAGTGGTTTGATAGAATTCCGGTCGATTGGGAACTTCAACGGTTGAATTACCTCAAAGACCCCTCCACTACTATCTGCTATGGTATCGTGTTACCCGGGCCAAATCAAGAAGAGGGAGTTCCTATCATAAAAGGTGGAGATTGCCACCCCGAAGCGTTGGATCCAGATACATTATCGAAAACCACCCCTGAGATAGCTTCAGATTATGACCGGTCAAATCTAGATACAGGAGATCTAGTTTATGAAATCCGAGGAAGCGTTGGGAGGGTTGTGAAGGTCCCACCAGAGTTGGATGGAGCGAATCTCACCCAAGATACTGCTCGCATATCTCCAAGAGAAGACGTGGACTCTGACTGGCTAAAATATGCTCTCAAATCAGAACCTTTCCGTCAACAGATGGACCTCCATACCCACGGCGCGACAATACAAGGAGTGAATCTAGAAGACCTCCGAAATGGTGTACTTCCGGTACCACCATATGAAGAACAAATCCATATTTCGCAAGTCGCAACACAAATTGATGAGAGAATTCAGGAATTAACTGGGAAGATCAACCAAGAAAGGAACCTACTAAGCGAAAAGAAAAAAGCACTAATCACAAAAGCCGCTACTGGCCAAATTGATTTAAGTGGTTGGGACACACCTGACAACTAACTTGGAATGAGTAAACAGTACGATGAGGCGGCCTTCGAGGACGAGATCGCCGCGGCCCTCCTGAAACGTGGCTACACACGTATCCCCAGCGACGACTTCGACGCCGAACGAGGCATCTTCCCTGACGAGATCATTTCATTCGTCCAAGAGACCCAGCCGGAGGCTTGGGAGCAACTTGAGACCGCTCACAAGGGCAGCGCTCGCGAACGCTTTCTCCAAGAGCTAACGAGCGCCCTCGAACGGCAAGGCACGCTCGAACTCCTGCGTCACGGCCTTCGTACCACTGGAACGAAGATCGAGCTCGCGACCTTCCAACCCAACACGGGAATTAATCCCGAACTGCAGGCTCGCTACGAAGCGAATTGCCTCGGCGTCACCCAGCAGCTCCACTACTCGGCGACGAATTCGAATCTGAGTGTAGACCTCGCATTGAGCGTCAACGGTATCCCCGTCGCGACGGCCGAACTCAAGAATACCTTCACCGACCAGGCTAACAGGGACGCACGAGAGCAGTACCGCCAAGACCGCGACCCGAGCGAACCCGTCCTCCGGTTCAAACGTGGTGCATTGGTGCATTTCGCTATCGACCAACACGAGATCCACTATACGACCGAACTCGCCGGCGAGGACACTCACTTCCTCCCGTTCAACAAAGGCCACGAGAAGGGCGGTGGCAACCCCCCACGAGAGAACGACCACCGCACTGCGTATCTCTGGAAGGACGTCTGGGAGAAAGATAACTGGATGGAGATCATCCAACGGTTCATTCACATCGACACCGAGGAGATCAAGAAAGACGGTATCACCGTCGAAGAGGATGAGACGATCATCTTCCCACGCTATCACCAGTTAGAATGTGTCCGCCAGCTGGTCGCCAGCGCGAAAGAGGAGGGCCCTGGCGAGGACTACCTCATCCAGCATTCTACCGGGAGCGGGAAGAGTAAGTCAATCGCGTGGCTGGTCCACCGGCTCGTGTCGCTGCACGACGACCAAGACGACGCGGTATTCGACGGCGTCGTCGTCGTGACCGACCGAACCGTCCTCGACGAACAGCTCCGGAACACCATCTACGAGCTCGACCACAAGACAGGCGTCGTTCATCCGATCAAAGGCGAGAACCGCTCGAAATCCGAGGAGCTCGCGGAGGCTTTGGAAGCGGGCAAGCCAGTAATTATCACGACGCTCCAGACGTTCCCGTACGTCATTGAGCACGCACAGTCACTTCCGGAGCGGGATTACGCCGTTGTCGTCGACGAAGCTCACAGCAGCCAGAGTGGCGAGATGTCCGCTGAAATGAAGGGGATTCTCTCGGGTGTCGACGAGGAGGATATTGAGGATTGGGAGGATGCGATGGCAGAGAATGCGAAATCTCGGAACAAACAGCCCAACCTCAGCTTTTTCGCGTTTACTGCGACGCCGAAGGCCAAAACCTTGCAGGCGTTCGGGGAACCCGATGGAGACGGTGGCCACGAACCGTTCCACCTCTACTCGATGCAGCAAGCGATTGATGAGGGATTCATCATCGACGTCCTCCAGAACTACACGACGTACGAGACGTTCTACAACGTCGCGAAGGTCGTCGAGGAGGACCCACAGGTCCCCGAACAGAAGGCAGTGAACGCGATATCGCGGTTCCTGAAACTCCATCCCCACAACGTCTCTCAGAAGGTCGAGATCATCGTCGAACACTTCCGGAACCACACGCAGCACAAGATCGGTGGGAAGGCCAAGGCGATGATCGTGACCTCCTCTCGGGCTCACGCAGTCCGGTACAAGAAGTCCATCGACGAATATATCGAGGAGAACGGGTACGACCTCAGCGCGCTCGTTGCGTTCAGTGGAACGGTCGAGGACAATGGTAGCAGCTACACTGAAAGGGAGATGAATGGCGGCATCAAAGAGTCGGAACTCCCCAACGTCTTCGACACTCCGGAGTACCAGGTCCTCGTCGTCGCCGATAAGTACCAGACCGGTTTCGACCAACCGCTCCTCCACACGATGTACGTCGACAAGAAGCTCTCCGGGATCCAAGCGGTCCAGACACTTTCCCGGTTGAACCGACAACATCCAGGCAAAGAGGACACGTTCGTACTGGACTTCGAGAACGAGCAGGCAGAGATCAAGGAGGCGTTTGAACCGTTCTACGGCAAGACAACCGTAACGGAGGAGATGGACCCACAGCATCTCCAACAGTTAGCCTCCGAACTTGATGCGTTTCGGATCTACGAGCAAGAGGAAATCGACCGCTTCGCGAAGGTGTTCTTTGACCCGTCCAACACGGGGACAGAAGGTGCCCACGGAAAGCTCAGCAGTATCGTCCAGCCAGCTCGGGACCGCTTCGTCGTTAAAGAGGAGGAGATCCAAGAAGACTTCCGCTCAACGCTCCGGTCGTTCCTGCGACTGTATAAGTTCCAGTCGCAGATCGTCAGCTACGCAGATACCCACCTCGAGAAGCTCTACACCTTCGGGCGGTTCCTGTACAAGGAACTTCCGAGGCAATCGCACGACCCCACCGTAGAATTTGACGACGAACTCGCCCTACAGTACTATCGTCTGGAAAAGTCCGAGGAGGGCTCCATCGGACTCAGCGCAAACGATGGTGAGGTCAAAGGCCCGACAGAGACTGGGACGGGCGGTTCAGAAGCTGATGACGAAGTCGAACTGTCGACTATCGTCGAGAAAATCAACGAGAAGCTTGGGACTGACTTCACGGAAGCCGACCAATTGTTCCTCGAGCAGCTCAAGGAAGATGCCCTAGAAGACGATCACCTCCGGCGCTCTGCGCGCGCAAACAGCCGAGAAAACTTCGCGCTTGAATTCGATGATGCGCTAACCAGTATGTTCATCGATCGAATGGATCAGAACCAGGAGCTCTTCGCAGAGTTCATGGACAACGACGAAGTTCAGGAAGCGATCACCAAACACCTCCGTCAGCAGGTGTATCGAGAGAGTCAATCAGAAGAAGTGTGATCTGACCCTGGCCGCGGTGAGCAGGCTATCGGCACGTTATTTGAGGTGATAGATGTATGGTTGACCACGAACGATTTCACGATGGTCCAAGTCGTCAACGTCGTCGCGTCGGGAGCCCTCGATGTAGAACTCGATCTTGAGAGTGTCGCCCGGGAACTTGACGACGTTGTCGACTACGATCCCGAGAAATACCCTGGTGCCTACTTTCGGTTCGGTGACGATGTACCGCTGATTACGCTGTACCGTACCGGGAAGTACATCATCACCGGATCGGCATCAGAACCCGAGGCTGGCAAACTCCGAGATGAATTCCTGAGTGTGTTGCATCGCCACGGGATTGTCTCGGCTGCTGGTGATGCCTGGTTCACTGTCCAGAACTACGTGTGTATGGCAGATATGGAGCGACCGCTCAATCTGTCAGCCCTTGCGATCGGCTTAGGACTTGAGGTAACAGAGTACGAGCCTGAGCAATTCCCCGGACTAGTGTACCGGCCTCACGACTATACCTGCGTGCTCCTGATCTTTGCCTCTGGGAAGGTAGTAATCACTGGCGCAGCAGATGTAGAGGCTGCAGAGGAGGCATTCGACCACCTTCAGAACCAAGTCGACGACCTTCTCACTAGCTGATCACACCTACAATTCCAGCTCATCCTCCACGAAATCAACGATTGTCTCGGCTACTCGCCACCGCTACGGAACCGGTGTGTGAGTCTTCGCTAATGCCGAATGCCCGAGAGCATTCCGCGTACTCAAATACCTCCTAACAAAGCGCTACTGTAACAGCTTTTTAGAACAACCGCACACAGATAAGGGGAGTCTGTGCCGGAAAAGAGTGACTACAGATTCCTTTTCGCGGGCTATCTACGACTCTTCCTCGAACTCAACGTACTCATTCTCTGAATCCTCCAGACGGTCACGAGCAGAGGGGCTATTCCCGGATCGAACCTGCCGGGCCTCCCAAACATGATTCAGCTTTTGAGGTTTGCCGAAGTGTCGGCGGTAGTAGAACGGTGTACCGTACCTCGATTGCAACCCGTTATCTGGGTCGAAATCGGACGGTGGCTTTGGCGGGACATCCGGAAGTGCATCCAACCCTGAAAGACCACCGTTCGCTATTTGATCTTCAATATCTTTCCCGTTGTTTGACTGGAGTTTTAGAGAACGGGATTCCGAGGGAACCATCGTATAACCGTACTGGTCAACATCGTCTACAGCCCCACCAGAACGGTAGACCCAACTTCCGTTATAGAGGGAGCTAAAGCCGTCTATTCCTAAATCAGTTGCCCAGAACCCGAGCCACTCTGAACGTGGAGATATTACGGGGAGGTTCTGTTCCTTAGCGAATGAACCAAGGTTCCGGAAGAATGTCTCCACTCGTGGTGCTGTGCTGCTCTCAAACACCTCCTGGCCTTTGTAAATCGTAACTGCGATGCCGGCATAGTCGCCTCTTTCAACCTCATTCCGTAGAATTTTCAACGCTCGTGACGCCGTTTCCTCTTCGCCTCTACGCCCATCGGAGAACGACGTATAGTGGAGGTACAAATGGAAGTAGGCTCGGGGCTCTCCATCTTCTCGGGCGAACTCCGACATCTTTGAGTTTGCCTTGCAGACCGCTGTTATCAGATCGCCATCGTACCGCTGTATGAGCGGTACGGGAGGAACGACAACAGCACTCGGCCTGTCCATCGCCTCAGCCGCTATTTGTCCAAAAAACTCGTTGTAATGAGAGTCCGGAACGCTCTTCCAGATCTCTTCGGGGTCTTTCCCGCTATCCGAGACAGCACCCTTTGAGATACTAAAGTCGTTCAGTATGGGATTAAAATTCGACTGAATGAACGGCCGAGCGAATCCCGGAAGCTGATTGAGGGCGGCTTCAGAATTTTCATCTTGGAGGGCACTTTTGAAATCGGATTTTGCCTCCTTGTCACGTTTCAGCAGGTACGTACGGAGGATGTTGGTTTTTCCCCGGTAGGCGAAAAGTTCGGGAGGGAAGTAGTATATTAGGGGATGATTCTGTTCAAGTTCCTTGATCTCCTTCTCCCCAATCGGTGTTTCACCATCGTTCCGCCGCTGGAGGATCGCATTCTTTTCTCGAAGACGCTGCCAGTCCCAAGCGGGCACGAGAACTGGATTGTGATCGTCCAACGCCTCTCGATAATCGAGGGTAACGTGGAGATCGTTTTGCCAATTCTTGATCTCAGGGGCGAAGAACGGCGTTTCGATTCCTTTGTGGTTGCCTATCTGGACGGTGGTTTCACCGTCGCTCGTCGTCTTGAAGTAATTGCTATCACTCATGATGACCTCCTACTGTTTTTCCTGAGAGGCAGTTGTTGGTATGGGAAGGCACACAAAAGTCCTTCTGGTTACATAACGGTTCTTCAGAATCCTCGAAGCGGGTTCCATTCACGGGTTCCACGCATCGACCTCCTTATGGAGTCCTACGTAGAGTCAGTACCTCACAAAGCCGGTTAGTTAGAACGTCTGCTTGCTGAAGGTGTGTTCAAGACCCAACAAGCAGACAGTGAAATTCACGAGGACCAGCTCCTTAACTTCCTCGTCAACCGGCTTGACGAGGAAGTTCCTCTGAACCTCGCAAACAACGCTGAAATCGACGCTGAGGACATTTACGAGGTCCTCATCGGCGCAACCGCCGATGGGACCTCGATCACCACACTTTGCAACTCCAGCGAGGATTCACCCTCTGCGAACTCGATCCTCTACCATCTGCGGACGAAGTTCGAGCCGGAACGGCTCGAACGAGTCGCTAACACGCTTCTTCGGCGAGACATCGTCGAACTGCTCCCCGAGCAGGTGGAGGTCTGTGCAGACCTCCACTTGCGGCCCTACTATGGTGACGAAGACGACACAGAAGGTCTCTACCACTCTGAGGCCAAGCGTGGAACCACCGCGTTCCATGCCTACGCCACACTCTACGCGCGTGTGAAGAACAAACGGCACACGCTGGCGGTGCGCCGTCTCGAAGACGGCGACACCGCCAGCAGTGTCCTCGCTGAGTTTCTTGGCGTGCTCGACGGCCTTGACACCGAGGTCAAGGCCGTCTACCTCGATCGCGGCTTCTACGACAGCAAGTGTCTCACGCTGCTACAGGCACACAACTACGCCTACGTGATGCCGATCATCCGGTGGGGGAAGGCGATTCAGCAGGAACTCTCAGAAGGATGGAGTCGCGTCATTCAACACGACCTGACAGGGAAACTCGACGGTCACAGCTGGACCGTCGAGTTTCCCGTCTACATCGACGTTACGTACCTGAATGGACGGTACGACGAGCACGGCGTGGCGCGTCACGGCTACGCCGCTGACGCGCCGTTCATCGAGACACCCCGTCAGGCCCGACATCATTACTCGAAACGCTTCGGTATCGAATCGAGCTATCGCTTGTCCGAGCAAGCGATAGCGACGACAACGACACGAGACGCAACGGTCAGACTGCTGTACGTCGTGGTGAGTCTGCTGTTGCAGAACACGTGGCGGTATCTCCACTACGAATACGTGGCGACGCCCCGCCGAGGCGGGCGTCGCCTCTGGTGGTGGCCGTACAAAGAGTTCGTCAATATGATTCGGCGGGCTGCGTGGACGGCCCTCGCGGTGCGTCGGGCCGTCCCCGCGAACCGGCCACCTGACGACCGGTTCCACCGGTAACAACGACCGAGCCAGCGTCTTCGCCAGTGGCAACGCTGTCGCGTCGGCGGCCAAGCGCCGCCGACAGCGACAGCTCCGCCTTCGATCAGTGCTGTCCAACCGCTATCGACGACTCATCCCAACAGAACAGGTGACTCAGGTCAGGTCAACTGGCGATGCTTTGTGAGGTACTGAGAGTAGGCCGAGGACACCAACCACACCAACGAATGGATTGGTGACGAGGAACCCGTAGAGCATCGGGCCAGCAAAGAACCCGGCTACGGTGGTGAAGGCGATTGACGCCGCTTTTCCGAACAGAGCGTCGGATTTTGTTTTGAACTGTCCACTCCTACCGTGATATCCTGCTCTCGACGTCTGCCCGAATAGTCGGGCGTTGAAGAGGACGCCGACGACGAAACCAACAATCGCACCGAGGTAGGCAACCTGAAGCGACATTCGAGCTTACCCTCCGCCACCACCGAAGACCATTGCGCCGACACTGACTGCCGCCAACGTGTAGGGGAGAGCGTCAGTCATCGCGTGCTTGACGGCGTTGCCATCATCCGGATTATGCCTGTCCATCTGCACCGTGTAGTGGTCGTCGTATTCCCGAATCTGGAAGCTATCCGTGGCCTGCTGGTCACGGTAAACTTTGTCCGCCCCCATATGGAGTGACATGGGCGACTCCGTGAATTGTGGCGGGAGACCGCCAGCAGCCCTCTTCGAGATCTTGACCTTCTTACCGTACTCCTGCTGAGCCATGTGGAAAGCGGCGTTCCACGAATGTGCTCTTTCCATCACCCTGGTATATGAGGGAATGTAACTTAGTAGTTTTGCTGATATTTCAGAAATAGAAGTGACTATTAACTACTTCTGAGTAGTAGTATACCTCACCACAGAATTGATGTTGTCTGACTTTGTGAGATTAGTAGTAGAATGGAACAACTGGGCGATGAGTTGAGCCGCCTCGGGTGGGGAAAGTATGAATCAGCTTGTTACCATGCACTCGTGAAGTTTGGAGAAATGAAGGCAAGCCAGGTGGCAGCTCGAATCGACGCTCAACCTGCAAAGGTGTATCAACCGCTAAACAGTCTTCACGAGCGGGGATACGTCAAGATTCGAGGCGAAAATCCGAAAAAGTATGTCGCCCAGAATCCTCGTCATGTAATCGAAGAGGAGCGGGAGCGGTTCGAGTCAGAGTCGGACGAAATTCTCGAAAGCCTCGAAGAAGCGTGGGAAGTGCAAATCGAACGGGGGCCTGATGCCGATGATTCAGCGTGGGTATTGTCTGGACAGGATGGGATGAATACCGAGCTGAGAAACCTGATCGAGGACGCGGAGGATTCTATCATCGGATTCGATACTCGATTAGCGTGGGCTACTCGCGACGTGATTGAAGGACTCGAAGAGGCATTGGAGGACGATATTGAGGTCAGCATCGTCGGAACGCCGCACTCCTCGGATACATTAGATCGGTTAAAGGAATCGGGAGCTACGACGAGTGTGGCCGACAACCACAACCGTTCGTCGTACTACGTGGTAGATGAAAAGCGAGTTCTCCTGAATATCGGCACACAGGACGCAACACTCTCGTTTGAAGATTCAGACGTTGCAAGAATTATGATAGATGACTTTCAAACATACGCGCACGAAGAAGTAGAGATTCAAACATGAACACCAGAAAGATGCTCCCGCTCGCATTGTTGTACGCTGATGAGGAGCATCAGATTGATGGGCGTACCCGATTCCAGAAGCTCATCTTCCTGATGCAGATGGAAGGGAACCTGAACGATCTCGCCCCAACCGACACGTATCGGTTCGAACCATACGACTATGGGCCATTTTCCAGCACCCTGTACGACGATCTGGATGTCCACATCGAGCGGGGATTGATTGACGACTCGAAAGAGGAACTGGATGAAGAGGATGACATAGTGAAATACGAATACCAGCTTGAACCGGAAGGTCAGGAGTTCATAGAAGAGGAACTTTCTGGGGGTGAGCTGGAACGCATCGTCAACGAAGCCAAAAGAATCGTCAGAGAATACGGTGATATGCCGCTTCCTGAACTTATCGATCTGGTCTATTCGAAATATCCCGATTACGCTGAAAACAGCGTTCTCAGATAATTGCGGAGATTTCGGACGCGTTGCCCTGGTTGTCGATGAATGATGACGCGACAGATGCGGCGGACGAGAATCCCAGTCTAACAGTGAACTAAGTGGGAGGATAGAGTGGTCCTCGATAGAATGCCACCTGAGTGGGGCGCTGATGTGCGCCCGCTAATCAAAGAGGGAGTCCGTGCCGTTATCGAACGGCACTCCGATGTGGATGTCGACCCACCTACACGGACGTTCCATCAGCTGAGTACTGGCGGGTTTATGCAGAACACTGAGGAGGTCACGGTTCCTGTCCCTGGTGACTTCTTCGACGACAAGGACGTCTTCGACAATCTCTATGCTGGGGAATTTGCAGAGGCGGCCCAGCTCATCTATGATCAGCTCCCGGATCCCCCCGACGACGATCAGTTATCCGAAGCCAACCGTATCGAGTCTATCGAACGGGGACTGTTCGAGTTCGTCGGTGTCGTGTTGAATTACGCCGGCGAGTTTCAGTTTGACGAGGATGCCTTCGCAACCGCCTTCGAGGAGCAGTTCGAGCCCCGGTTCACCGATCGCGAGTACTCCCGATTTCTGCTCGTTCTGAAGAACACCTCCATCGAGCCAGACATCACGATCGACCTCGAAACGGAGATCCAAGGTAGCCCGGACTATCTGGGACCATACGCCGTCGACACGCTCCGAATTCGTCCCTTAGACCGCTTAGAGGAAGCTGGAATCGCGACGCACGAAGCCCCGGGGACGAGCGTCCTCGAGCCAGTCGAGACGCTCGATGCAGGCGGCCCGAACGCAGCACTAGAAATCGGTCTCCGACGCCGGCGGCCCTATCGAGAGATAGCTCGCGAAATCGATGACACCGAAATCAGCCCCTGGGAACGCCCCGACTTCGACGCCACACCGGCCGACGTCTATCCCTGGCAGCAGCTGACCGAGGTGATCGAGTATCTCGCGGCGAGCGTTCGTCGGTGTCTGCGGCTTCTCTGCCCGATGGGAACTGTTGGCTACGAGAAGGGCTACAACGTGGTGCCGGGCTGGGAAACGTACCGCGGGATTGCGGCACCGGTCACTTTCGAGCTCGAATTCGAGTGTCCAAGTTCGACGACAGGAACGCATATCGCTGAAGATCGTGCCCTGGAGATTCCTCGGCTGTGGAGGGATCATCGACGTCGAATCGCTCCTGGCCATGACAAGTTTCAGAACCCGCTGGCTCGGTTCGAGCGAATGTTCAGCCGGGAGTCCCTCGAGGATCAATTAGTCGACTGCGTCGTCGGCTGCGAAACGACCGTGCTGAAAGGTGGCTCTCCTGGCGGGAACAAATACCGGCTCGGTGTGCGGACGGCAGTGCTTCTGGGTGAGCAGAATGCTCGCAATTGGTCGTCAGAACGGATTGGAGAGTTCTTCAGAACGCTGTATGACTACCGGAATGAGGTCGTTCACGAGGATACAACACTCCCAGACGAACCGAGCGATGGGGATTGGATTGCGATCGAGGACGAGGGCTTTCTTGCTAGCACGTTCCTCATCCGCGCTCGCGAACTCTATGCAGACCTCATTCTGGAGTACCTATGTCTAGTTGCATCTCAGGATGCGTCCATCGCGGAGATTAACGAGCAGATCGACAACCGTACACTGGAGTGCGGCACAGAGATTCGCGAACAGCTGTTCTAAATTCCGTCCAGAACCGATTTCACCGGCGGCCATATCTCTATTACTATGACAAATACACCGACAGAGAACACCCTCACTGTCAACGCCACGCACCACATGCTCGGAGATCTCGAAGAAAGGTTCACCGGGCCCGCAGCCCTCTCGCCTAATCGGCGGATGGAGAACATCTTGGGGTACGACACGAATCTGCCGTTGCTCAAATCCGTCGTCTTTCAATACAAGCGGCCGTACACCGTCGAATCGGATTCAGACCGCCGGTTCTCGGTAAACCGTGATCAGTGGCGTACACTGACTTCCCTGTACGAGTACAATCAGGCCTTCTTCGTGTTTCCCGAAGTCGTCGATGCGACGAACTTGGAGCATACCCTGTCCCGCTCCGTCTACATCGACGTGTTCGGAATTCGTAGAAACACATCGTTGGTGTACGTCCCAGAGAATGCGTGTACTGGAGGGCGGCCAACCGGCATCAGGGCGAAAATCAACAACGGTGGGCACTATAGCGTCCCGGATGCGTTGGTGTATGACTGGGAGACGCTCAAAGAGTCGGTCAACGCCTGTGAGTATGGGCTGCGCTTCACATCGCAAGGGGAGCAGACGGACGCGTACAGTACGTTCAAGCAACGAGTGAATCAACTCGTAGAGAGTGATATAGACTGGTTGGTAGACCGCATTTCATCCGTAGTGGAACGCCAGCACTCAGGGGATATACGGATTCCTAAGGAACAGCCGGATATCGATCAAGAAGCGCTCAAGAGCTATCTGTATAGGCTCGAGGAGGAAGGGACCGATCTATCCACACACGGCATTGGCCGTTCACGACATACGATGCTCGAACGACCCCAAGAACATACTGACTAATTCCCGAGCTGTAGGTCGTCTCGGACCGGATTTTGTCTGTTTAACTCAAACACCAGAGGATCGTCAACCCATATAAGCGGCGTGCGCTAGTCTTGGAGCGTCGCGACTGTGCGGCCCGTCTCCTCGGCTTCCTCGCTCCGTGGCATCCCGTATGTTGCGAGAGCTTCTTCAACCGCGTCGTCCAGACTCATTGGTCAAGCAAATCTTGTCCCTGTCGACCGATAAAGTCTCGCACGATTTGCGTATCTGCCTAAGTACGCTCGGTTTCACGGTAGGCAACGTCAAGATCGAGGTCTTCGTACATCCGGTCGAGCATCGCCAGCCCCGACTGGAACTGAGCGGAGTTCTCGCGCATATACTCGATCGTCTTGGCTCTCGGGATCACCGGGTACCCTTCGACGTGCTCGATACCGAGTGACGCCCGTGGCTCGAGGACAATCTGCAGCGGTCCGTCCAACTCGTCTCGGGGCTGTCGCTCGAATGCAGTGGGGAGGTCGAAAGACTCGAAAAACGCCTCCCAGGCGTCGACGTCATGCTCGCCGACAGCAAGGAACAGCGGATAGTCACCTGGATTCCGACCGACCTGGTAGCCGCCCTGAGTCCACACGTAGACGGCGTCGACCCGTGTGAACGCGTATGGCCAGTCACCGAACTGTGGGATGATGTAGGCCTCCGCGATGGAGGGTGGACTGACGCCGGCGCTGGCTGCGACGAGCTCGAGCGCTGCGTCGCGTACGCGCTCGTCGACGACAGTGAGGCCATCATCGTAGTGGACGTAGCCTGCGTCTTCCAGCCGATTGACGGCTTGTCGCACCGTCTCGTACGGCGTGTGGAGGTGTTGGGCGACACGGCGGATGGAGTCGCCACTCTCGATGGCGAGGACGATCTGCGCCGCCGTGTCGTCGAGTACCTCGTACATCTGGCAGTTACCAATACTCCGGTAACAGTTAAAATAGCAGTAGATTCGCTATTGTACAGGCTTATCTTGACTAACACACCAAAATGGGTCTGTTTGGTAAGAGACGCCCGCGCTGTAACGAACAGCACAGTCCGATTTTGAGATGCTCAAACCAATCTCAGCCACCCAACACAGGTGTGTCTCACCGGCGAGATCCATCCACGGTGGCTACTATCTCGTCTATGAACGCCGTGAGAAGATCAACAGGGTCGCGATCAGCGTCCTCCACCGGCGGTTCCCAGAGTGCGACATCGAACGCCTGGGCGGCCGATGCGTCCCCTTCAGTAGCCGTGACCATAAGAATAGCACTCTGATAGATGACGATCGTCCGGGTGTCGTCGACATCGAGATACTCGATCCCAGCTGCCTCGAGCGCATTCGGAATATCCACACCCGTATCCAGTCGACAGTGTTGCACCGGCTCATCGTCGTCCGCCATAGCAGTTGCTACTCCCTGTCTGTACAAGTATACCCGGTCCCGTGGCGGCCAGACGAGCGAAGTACACGGTTCTCAGCCAGGTCAATATTCCACAAAGAGTCAACCCATCCATTCCCGGTCGTAGTCCGAGGAGTTACACAGGTCGGTGGAGAACACACGATTATGGACCAGACACCCGACGCATTCGCTGCTGCGCTGGCCTCGGGTGACACCGATCGTGTGAATCGTGCGATCAACGAGATCGAGGATCTGGATCTCCAAGAGCGAGCAGCTCTCTTCGAGGACTGCTTCGAGCGGTGTCGCGAGCTCTACGAGAGTAGCGATGGGTATCAACGCCAGTCTGTCGTCCGTTTTGCGGCCGCGCTGTATCCACGACTTGCGTTCCGAACAGTCGGCACCGAACTCACTGATGAGGCATTACCGGGAGATTGGACACTCGAGGAAATCGAAACCCACCGCCGCCGGCTTCGCGAATTTTACCTGGACGCTCTCGTCGACGACGATGGACGAGTCCGACGCGCCGCAGCCAAGGCCCTCAAAGAGCTGGCCGTGACGGCAGAGCTGATCGGTGACGATGACGAGCTCCAGACGATGCTGACGGAGTTAGAGACGCTGGCCGAGGACCACGACAACGAGGCCGTCCAGAAACACATTGACCAAGCGTACGAAAACGTCGCGTTTCACGCGGAGAAGCCGGGATCGCTACTCCCTGACGCCTTTCGAGACGCGCTCGAATGAGCCAGGTCGTGGTGCCGCTACGTTCGGTTCCAACTCAAGAAGGAGAATTACAGAACTCAGTGGTCTTACCAAACCAATATCGTGGTTGAGGGACCTCTATTTGGTAAGATAGCTTCGAAGACCCATTCGTTTTCAATCCAGCTGATCGAGTTCTCCCCGCCGTTCGCGATGCATAATTCCGCCGGCGAACCGCCGCAGTTTGGCCACGAGTTCGTCCTCAGTCTCGTAGGTTTCGACGCGCAAATCCCACCGGACGGACGCCGACCGGATCATCGCACTCGTCACGTCATCCTCGTGGACGAAAATCAACCGCTCCCCGTAGGTTGCCGCGAGGTTTTCGAGAATACTGCCGGCCTCTTCGCCGACGCCAAAATTGTGGCCAAGAAACGGCACCACGAACGCGGTTGCGTTGCTACAGCGTGCGTACTCAATGCTCTGGGTCACCGCATCCACGTCGTCTGTGTCGATGTCGACGTCGAGTGCGAGAAACGCATTCACTCCCGGGTCGGTTCGAAGTTCCCCTTGTACACGTCGTAAGAGACCCTGTGCGGCGTTGATGTCGTCCTTGCTCCTGAAGAGCCGGCGTAACGGCCCAGGAAGATCGTCGACGTCGATCTCGCGACGGTCCTCCTCGTTGAGGACGTAGTTGAGGTTGAACGACTTGTACGGCCCCATCAGATAGAAGAGAAACCGGTCGTATGTCACACGCCCGAGCCGGTCAGCGATCAGCTCGCGCGTGATTTCGACGGGCATAGCCGGTCCTATTCAGCAAGAATATATAAAAGACGGTGTTTTTGAGAATTCTCGGCTTGACAACGACTAAGCGTCTCCGACGCATAGCGTGACGTACGATGGCGACGGATCAAACGCGGACGATCAACGGCGACGCCCCGGACGATCCGGCAGATCTGCTCCCCGAGGAGAGCATTCTTAGCCTTGAGGAGTACCTCGATATGCACGCGGCTGTCGGTCACCGAACCCGCTATGAGATCCTCTATCGACTCGTTCACAGCGGCGAGATGAGTCCGAAAGAACTCGAGGACGCACTCGACATCGACGACAGTACACTCCACTACCATCTCAACAAGCTCGTCGACGTCGGCCTCGTCGAGAAGCGCCAGCGCACGGAGCGCGGACAGGACGGCCTGTACACATACTATCGAGCGACCGTCTTCGGTGAAGTGACGCTCACTGACGGCGTCGACGAGTTGATCCGTGGTGAGGAGGCCTTCGAAGAGATGTACGACAGTTCGACCGCTTAGCCGCGATACCATTGCTACTGTTCACACGCGTTTGATGGACTTCCCCTCTCAACGCGAGGCGTTCCCGAAGCTTATCGGCGACTAGCAGTCTTATCTAACAGTTCGCATCTTTGTGCCCTTTCAGATTTGGTAAGATTCTGGGCAATTGAGGTGAGAGACACCCACCACTGTTTCAAGAATTAATTTTGCTGGAAGAACATCATACCTCCAAAATCGGGGTGAGTGCGTAACTGGAAACTGGAGAGTGGTCAACATTCGATTTGGGGTTGAGAAGAGTAACGAATGGTCCCGGGACCCCCCACCACCGTTTCAGCAATTCACCCAGATTAGAGAGTGGATCAAGTACCCAGCAGCTAACCAGCGTATTCTTGTACTGTATCGTGTGTTTGATCTGGAATCGACCGTGGCCACTATTTCCCACAGGAATTGCTGAAACGGTGGTGGGGGTGTGATCTGTCTATTTCTTTTGGAGCCTCTCGTTCAGCGTCACGCGAATGATCTCCGACAAGACATCCCGGACATCTTATTCGGCAGGATTGACTCGCGGTCTCCATACGTACTGTTTTGAACTGACCAAAATGAGGACTGTACCCTCCGGTGTTTCCGAAGCTTTGCTACCCCTCCACCATTTCCGAAGCTTCCACTATACAGCCCGACTAGTCTTACCAAACTCCTCAGCACTATTTGTTCAAGCTATTTGGTAAGACACTCCTAGCGGTATACGCACTCACTCTACTATTTTCGGAGTTTTAGGACAATCCCCACCCTCCGTCGTTTCCGGAGCTTTCAGGAACTCAGTACCACGTTAGAAATCACGAAACTGGGTTCAGTAGTCGGAGATATCCGACTGGAGGAGATTGTTATCGTCGGCCGTCGACTCGATGATGTTCGCGAGTTCTTCGAAGCGGGTCGTCGACAGGAGCACCTCCAGCACGGCTTTCAGCGGAACGTCAAGCTCGTACTCGTGATACCGACCAGCCGAGAGCCCCTCGTTCCGTTCATAGACACTGATGAGCCCGAGCATATTCATATCCGAGAGGTGATCGCGAACACGGCGTTCGCTCACGCTATCGGCATCAAGCCGGTCACAGATTTTCACGTATCGTTCGTAGAGATCGCGAGAGCGGATGGGGACGTCGTCCAGCGCCTGATGATACGCGAGCGCACAGAGGACGGCGTGGCCCTGTGTCGTGAGTTCCTGCATCCCCTCGTAGAGTTGGTTCTTTTCGAGTTCGTCCTGGGCATCCCGGACGTGCTCCTCGGTCACAGTATCAGAATCGGCGGCTTGCGCGAGCTCGCCGGCCTCACGGAGCAGTCGGATCGCCTGTCGGGCCGATCCCGTGTCTTGGGCGGCAAACGCCGCACAGAGCGGGACGACGTCATCC
>Ga0207771_100395_pt1 | contig 26789 bp, 22 predicted proteins | sample A23M2SouthBayCA_2_FD_187731 | JGI IMG/M metagenome (GOLD analysis project Ga0207771, IMG submission 187731) | Aerobic enrichment media microbial communities from Eden Landing Ponds, California, USA - A23 M2 (2) (SPAdes) | ecosystem: Environmental > Aquatic > Marine > Unclassified | place...
TACGTTGAGGGCAAACAACGGCAACATCATCATACGCCGCCACCGCGAAGGTTCCCGATAAAGACGATACATCCACTCCAACCCGCTTTTACGGAAAAATACAGGAGCCCGCTTGGCATTGCCGGCTATAAAATCAAAACTTCCGCCGATACCGATAATCAGTTTGCATTTTGTAAGCCGGGAAAGATTTGCATGAATCCACTTCTCCTGGGCCGGTGCCCCGAGCGCTACGAATATCACAGACGCGTTTTTCAAGGCCAGCTTCGTTTGGAGAGGAAGCTCGTCAAACGGCATATCCTGACTGTCCGGCGAATAGGTTCCAATGACTTCCAGATCTTTAATTTTCTCCTTCAGCACTTGTGCGGCCTTATCTGCCACTCCGGGAGCAGCACCGTAGAAAAACACGGATTGATTGTATTTTTCACAATACCCGCAAATTATTTCGAGGGAGTCAGATCCCGTGATGCGCTCTATTTCCTTGTTATACAAAAAGTTTACCGCCCAGCTAATGCCCACACCGTCGGCCGTATTAATGCTCGAAGTTCTCAGGATCTCCTTGAAATCCTTATCTATAATGGATTGTATCGCGATTTCAGGATTCACCGTAACCACAAAGAGCGGAGGGGCGGAAGCATCCTCCTCTTTTAAACGCTCTTCAACCAACAAGAAGAAATCATCTTTTGAATAGGTGGAAATATCAATCCCCAATACCGGGTAGGTATTATTTTCAATTGTAAACATGATATGCCTCCATCATGAAATTAGAATAAGTGGGAGCGAGTCGATAAAAGTATCATTCCCTGTATAGAAGAGTTGCAACTAATGTGCCAAAATGGATCCGGAAGGAGGCATAGAAAGAATGAAGGCCCATCAATCGACGAAAGAAGAATCCAATCCAGTCACGTTTCAGATCCTTTTTATCAATCCCAAAAGCCCCTGAGAACCCGCTATCATCAAACTTCAGATCCAACGCCTATATTTCCCCGGCGGCCATCTACCAAAACCGGTTTAAATCAAGAGATAAAAAAACTAAAATTAATTTACGGGGGAAACTCTACGGAAGGATCTTCGTTACTTTTTTACCCGATCGATTAACGGAAATATGGGTAAGATCGTAACTGCCATACCTCCCATCTGTACTGTTTTATAGCAGGTGATCTACCGGTCCTCCACATCCGTTATATATCGAGCCGGTGCACCGCCCCACATTGTATAGGGAGGTATATCTTTCGTGACGACTGCTCCCGCAGCAATCACGGCTCCGCGTCCGATGGTAACCCCTTTTAAGATGATACTGCGGCACCCAACCCAAACCTCGTCCTCGATCGTTACCGGTTTATTAATTATGGGCTTCGAGTTAACAGGATGAAGATCGGTATCCATAATCACCACATCCCAGGCAATTTTGCAGTTTTTGCCCAGCGTAACTCGATTTTCACATACAATAAGCGCATTTCGATTCAAATACGTCCCGTTACCGATCTGAAGTCGGGCATTAGCTCCAATCTCCAATCTCACCCCCGAGTAGAATTGACAATTGCCGGCCGTCAACGTCCCCCCTTTATTGATCACCTGCGGCCAGGGCCGGCGTTCCGTCAATGCCAATATTCCGCTTTTATCAAATTTCCGGGAAAACCACAACCCTGCCAGGTATTCTACCAGGCTATATTTTTTCAGCCAGAAAGTGATTTTTTGTAGTGTGAGTGATTTAGCCATTCATACTGTTGCCTATATTCCAGGAGTTTTTCCATTTTTTGCCAATCTAATGCAAAAAAGCCTACCGTCTCCCAAACTTTGTTATTGTAATACGGTTACCCGCAAATATAGTGCCATTGCAGCTTGTGAACTTTTATATTTCTCGTGGTATTAGATTCCGAAGATCCTTCTTAATGCAACACCGCTCCCGTCTCCAATATCGCCTCCGCCGACTCAGACCTCCCTTCATGTTCGCAGCGATGTATCAGGACCCACTGATCCTTCGAAGCCACGGCTCTTTTTCCGTTAATCCGTTCTCCCACGGTCCCGGGCGAGGCGGTCGCCGGGATATCGCTAACCTCCGTTTTCGTAATGAGGATCTTTTCCTCCGCCAGTTTGGTCGAGGGAGCCCCCCAGGGCGAAGTAAAAGGGGCGTAGTTGCTGGCACGAACAAACGCATCTATTTCCGCGGCTGAATGATTCCATTGAATTCTTCCATCCCACGGCACTTGATTGCGCTTGTAATAATTACGACGGGCAAGTTCCTGGGGACGGCCATTCAAGGCAACCGGCCGATCTTCCAAATCCTCCAAAAACCTTTTGATCAGGGATAAGCCGAACTGAATACATTTCGTACTGACCGTCAACCCGGTATCCGAACGCGTTATGGGAAAAGCAGCGTCATATATTATTTCTCCCGCATCAATAGTTTCCTTCATACGATGCAGCGTAACCGCATGATTTTCTTCCTGATGGTAAACGGCCCAGCTCGGTGCGTTCAGGCCGGCGTATTTCGGCAGCGGACCCGGGTGAAGATTGAAGGCTCCCACGGGGAAAGCCTTTATGACTTCGGGACACGCAATATTCATTGAATGCACGTTGAGCAATACGTCAATATCATTTTCGACAATCCACTCCGCAAAATTCGGATCCTCGATCAGTTTGGCCGGTTTTACCGTATAGCCGAGCTTACGGGCAGCTTCTGCAACCCCCGGTCCCATTCTCGTATTCGTGGATTGCGGATCCGACAAAACCCCCTTGAGGGTGTGCTCGCTGTCCGCCAACATGCGCAGCGTATGTAAACCTGCTGATTCCGCGCCCGCAAATAAAATGTTCATATTCGACTTGTTTTATAGTTTATAAAAAATTATCTGAATTCTGATTTAAATCCCTCCCCCCCCTCGGGAGGTGAAACGACACTTAGCATTCGACTGTGTGTTTTTTATACATTATCAGCCGGAAAGAGTGTGTACTTTTGACTTTATTCCCCTCTACCGGCTCGACCGTTATTACACCATCGGGCTTAAAGTACCGATTGCCCTTATTCTTCAGCACGTACGTGAAGTTTGGCACATTAATTGAATGTATATCCAGTACGTCACAGGTGATAAGGTTCCATTCTGGACAAAAAGACTACATTTTATATACATGCTATTATCATGCCGAATTTTTTCATTTCGGCAACATTAATACCGACACCTTATAATCCACTGTTTTATGAATATTGAACTCTTTACGACGACCCCTCAGTCTGTTGACTTCGAAAGGCATGAATTTCTTCAGGAACTGAAAAAAATCGCCCGTCAAACTGAAACTCACGGTTATAAGGGACTTCTCATTTACAGCGATAACCGGCTGGCCGATCCCTGGATGATTACAGGCATGATATTGGCCGAAACGAAGCACATCCTGCCCATGATTGCCCTTCAGCCGATGTATATGCATCCCTATACCGTGGCCAAGAAGATTGCCACCATCGGCTTGATGTATGACCGCCCCATTGCATTAAATCTGGTAGCGGGCGGCTTCGTTAACGATCTGAAAGCACTCGGCGACGACACGGCCCACGACAAGCGATACGATCGACTGTGTGAGTACACCGAAATTATTCAGCAACTTTTAACTTCCCCCAAGGCTATAAGCTATGAAGGCCAACACTATCAGGTTAAAAATCTGAAACTACAGCCAGCATTGCCTGATCATCTGCAGCCGACCTACTACCTGTCCGGATCATCGGATGCGGCCAATCAATCGGCTGAACGTCTCGGGGCGCATCTCATTGAATACCCGGAACCCGTTGAAAGTTATAATGACGCGACTAATGAGACTAAACATCAGCTTAAAGGTATGCGGATCGGGATATTAGCCCGCGATACCCATGAAGAAGCCTGGAGCGACGCGCGAGCCCGCTTTCCGGAAACTCGAGCGGGACAAATTGCTCACCAAATGGCTGAGAAAACCTCGGATTCTGAGTGGCATAAGAAACTCTCCGCCCAGAGTGGCAATGGCGACGGGCAGGCCGAAGAACCCGTATACTGGTTGGGACCTTTCAATCATTATCACACCTTCTGTCCCTACCTGGTGGGAGATTACGACGAAGTAGCCAACCTGCTTTCCACCTACCTTGATGCCGGGTGCACCACCTGCATACTGGATATTCCGGTTCGGGAACAAGAACTGATAGATACGATGAACGTATTTGAAAAAGCCGGGGAAAAGGCCCTGAAATTATGATGATCTATGACTGGTCAAGAAACCAAGCACAAAAAAACGGCCAACAAACAGCCATCACGCTGGAGGACGAACGGATTACCTATCAAACGCTTGAAACTGAAAGTAACCAACTGGCCGGAACCTTGATAAACATAGGCCTGAAACCGGGAGACCGGGTCGGGTTGCTAATGGAGAAAAAACCGGCTACCATCATCGCAATTCTGGGAATTAGCAAAGCGGGCGGCGTCTATATTCCTCTGGACGGACACAGTCCCCCGGAACGTTTGGCCAAAATAATCTCCGCTTCCGATCTTTCCCTGCTTTTCGTGGATTCGGACAATTTTCAGTCCTATCAGTCGCTAATGCAGCAGGAAGCCGTGATAAGTTCTGTGCCATGGATATGGTGGTCCGCCGATTCTCCGCTGAAATCCGCCGGAGAGGTTCCTCAATTCTGTTATAAAGATGTTAAAAAACATGAAAATGTCCCCCACCAGATCATACGTAATAGCAAAGCCCCGGCTTATATTCTATTTACCTCCGGAACCACGGGACAACCGAAGGGGGTCGTCATCTCACATCGAAATATTATTACGTTTATCAACTGGGCCGTTGCCTATTTTCAGATGAAAGCGGGCGAAAACACTACCTGTCACTCCCCCCTGCACTTTGATCTTTCCACCTTTGATATTTACGGGGCGTTCGCTGCCGGCGCCAACCTTCACCTGGTACCGTCGGATATCAGCGTAAACCCTAAAAAACTATCCGCTTTTATCATGGACAACGAGATAGACCAGTGGTTTTCGGTTCCCTCTGCCCTCAGCTACCTGGCGCGGTTCAAGGCCATCCCCGACGGCGGCTATCCCAAATTGAAGAGATTGTTATGGTGCGGGGAGGTTTTCCCGCTGCCCGCGCTGCAGTATTGGATGGAGAGTTTACCGGGAGTGCAGTTTACCAATCTTTACGGTCCCACCGAGACGACCATTGCCAGCAGTTACTACACAGTGCCCGAAATACCGGCAGACGATGAAGAGGTTCCCATCGGAAGTCCTTGCGAAGGAGAAAAGCTGCTGGTTTTAAACGATCAAATGCAAGAAGTGCCGGCAGAGGAAACCGGCGATCTGTACATAGCCGGACAAGGTTTGAGTCAAGGGTACTGGCGGGATTCGGAAAAAACGAGGGAGGCCTTCTCCCGGTTTGTCAACCGAAACGGAAAACGAGAACGTATTTATAAAACCGGCGACCTGGCTTCTGTTGGGAAGGATGGACTAATTTACTTTCACGGACGAGCCGACTATCAGATCAAGAGCAGGGGATACCGAATAGAGCTTGGCGAAATTGAATCGGCTCTGGGCGAAAGTGATGATTTACTGGAATATGCCGTTGTGCCTGTCCAGAAACAGGGTTTTGAAGGTACCACTATCGGATGCGCCTATGTTGGGAAGGAAAAACTGAATGGGAAGCTGGCGCCCGCTATCAAAAAAAGACTGCGCGAAAAGATTCCCTCCTACATGATACCCCAATACTGGATGGAATTCGACAAACTGCCCCGAAACGGAAACGGTAAGATAGATCGCAAAAAACTATCCATGCAATTTGAAAAGTAACGGTACCGAAATTGGCGTATACCTGGTTCCCCAATCACTGCCGCAATTAATAATAATCCCATGAGCAAGGAAATGACTATCGATTCGAATGTAAATATGCGCAAGAAAGTCACTTCTGTCGTTTGCGAAACTTTAACGATGGAAGAGGTGGATCCGGAACAAGATCTCATTGAGTCAGGTTATCTCGACTCGCTTGCCCTAATACAGGTAATGGTGGCCCTGGAAGAAGCTTTTGATATCACCATAGAACCCGAGGAAATGGACATGGAGGATTACAGATCCATCGCTTCCATCTCACGGCTTATTACCCGGCTAACCAGCGAATCAGAGGAATTCCACAATCATGGATAGAACGCCTGCTTTAAAAAGGATAATATCTTGAAATTAGAGAAAGACAAACAAAGCGACGCTGCTTCAATAAAATCAAACAGCGGCCAAATTACACCTTTGACCCACGGTGACCTCGAGCAGGTTGCTCAAATGTCCCAAAAATATTTTCCCGCCAGCAAAAACATTTCGATCTCCAGTCTCAAAGATACGATGGAGGAGTTCTACTTTAAAGCGCCCGACCGATCACCCCACATCTCTCCCCTCGTCAGCCGCACTGCCGATGGAGAAGTGACCGGGTTTCTAGGAATCACTACGATCCCCTTTCTATATAAAGACGAGGAGATCACCGTAGCCAACTGTCATCACCTGATGGCCACTGAAGAAGCACGGTCAAAACTGATTCCGATGAGAATGCTGCAGCAATTCCTGGCCGGTCCACAGGACTTTTCTTTTTCCGACGGTTCGGTGGAGACCACCCGACACCTCTGGAAACGTCTGGGCGGGGCAGCCAATATTGTCAACAGTTTATATTACAAAGTGCCGCTGCGGCCTGTTTCTTTTTCTGCACGACCCTTTTTGAAGAACCTCAACAAACCGCTGCGTACCATTATACAGGTATTAGCGCGAGGGACAGACGCCGTGGGCGGAGCGGTCCGCCTGCCGTTGTTTCATCGCACGGCATCGGGCGCCCGATTGATTCCCCTGGATGCGGATTTATTTATAGAGGCAATTAATAAAGTTAAAAAAAACTATTCCCTTTTTCCCCGGTACGATAAACCAAGAATAGAGCGTATTTTTCAATTGCTCGACAAGGAAAAAAGATACGGGAAGCTCTATAAGTTTGCTATAGTGGACAACAACGATCATTTAATCGGATGGTTTATCTATTACGCCAAAAGGGGAGCGGTTTGCGAGGTTATCCAGGCCGTGAGCATGCCCGGAAAAGAGTCGGAGCTTTTTGACCATCTTGTCCAGCACGCCTTTGCCCGGGGAGGGATTGAACTTTCAGGCCGCCTTATGCCCCATCAGCTGCGATCTCCTTTCACCCGCAAGGCGGTCACCATGCCTGCGAGAATGTGGACTTTGCTTCACAGTACACGATCGGATTTAATGCTGGAAATGCAATCGGGCAACAGCTTCCTAACCCGGCTCGAGGGCGATCTCTGGTTGCTTTAATGCTTGAACAGACCGGTTCATATCCCAACAGGAGGATAATTATTCCTATCTATTATCCCGTTTCGTTCTGACCCAATTGACCTCTTTGCCGCCTTTAAAAGTCTTCATATACACTTTCAATTTCCATAGCACGTACACCGGTAAGCGAAGCAGCGATTTATAGAGGCTTTTTTCCGCTTTTGCCACATAGAGTCCCACAAAAAGATAGGTCATTCCTGTAATTCCGACCATCCCCCACAACATCAGCTGCAAGAGAGGTAATGCCCCCAGATAAAATAAAGGGAGAGCTGCGATAAATATCAGCATTACCATAAACATCATGTTTACAAAGGGGGGAGTGATCAGATCAAGGAACACATCAAAATAGACCAGCGACCTTTCCTTGAGGGTTTTAACTAAAAATTTTGACATATAGGCCCTGATAATCTGAAGACGTCCAATTTCCCATCTCGAACGCTGAGATTCGGCATTCGCGGCTTTAACGGGCATCCGGGCCCAGACGGTCGCTTCCGGGGCAAACTCAATTTTTACGCCTCTTAACATGAGCACCAGGCCGTACTCGACGTCCTCCGTAAGCGACCAGGCCTCCCAGGGAATTTCTCGCAGGACGTCGGCACTGAAACACATACCATTTCCACGCAATCCCATATTTAAATCGAGCACTTTCCTGCCCAGCGGTTTTACATAATTATACAGCATGAACCCGATGCGTGTCGCCTCAACGCTCCAGTTACCGGGCTGAGGCAAAACAAGATCGCTGCTTTGAATAACCCGATTTCCCTGTTCCAGATAATAATTCATCACTTCCAAATAATTGCCCGAAATCAGGCTGTCAGCATCGACGACGATCAGGGCATCGTAGTTTTCACGAGTCTCCAAAATCCGATCAAATGCCCACCGCAGGGCATATCCTTTCCCCTTTTTGGCTTCGTGGGTACGCTCCAGGACATTGACACCGATCGAGCGTGCAATATTCGCCGTCTCGTCCGTACAATTATCGGCAACCACGTATACATCGAATAATTTTTTGGGATAAATGAGTCCCGACAAACTGTATAAAGTTTGAGCGATAACATTCTCTTCGTTATGAGCGGGAACGATTAGAGCAAACTTCCGGTTTCTGTCTGCTTCAAATGACGTACGTTTTTTGGAATTTATAGCCAGCAAGCTCAGAAAAAACTGGTATAACACCAGGGGAGCCAATAGTATAAAAAGAATAAGAAATATGATATTAAGTGCAGAAATCAATGGGAACGCTCCCTTAATTATTTGTATGGGTAATATTATTTGTTTGACTTGTCGGCACCGCGAAAGCACCGACTACATAAGCTAGCATGGCCGTATAGTTAACTGCCGGCTCATTTACCAGGTAGTTTTTAAATCGGTCCTCATAGTTCTTACCCGGATAATCAGATATAAGGACTTCCTGCAGTAACCGTTTACTATTGGGACCGCCCACCAACATGCCCGGAACGGGAGGCAGCACCTTATCTTTTTCTGAAAGTTGATGATAGGGATGCTGCACAGAAACAGATCCGATACCGGTAACCTGGGAAATGCCGAAAGGGTTTCGGCCGAGCACATAATGTAATTGATCGAGCGCCGCATCCCGGTATTTAACACGATCGGTGAGCTCATACGATTGAAGCAATTCAAAAGCATATGCCAAACCCACACTATTCGACCCCCAGTAATACTGGTCTTCGGTAATCAGATTCTTGTAGTTGTTGTTTTCCCTTACCGCCAATATAGATTCGGCGTGGCGAATTCCGGTCTCACGGATTTCCTTTTTATGGCCGGCATATTTACCTTTGGTGTCTGACGACATAAAAGCGTGCAGAGCCAGACTTTGCACATCTCGCCAACTGATGGGAGGACGATGCTCCAGATTCATTTTATGATAATTCTGCATAAAGTAATGAACATAGTCGGCTTGTCCCGTCAGTTTATAAAGTTCTGCAGACGCCCATATACGCTCATCCAGGTCCGAGCGGTCGCCGTATTCGCCGCCGTAAACATCGGGCGGGTTCTGAAATCCGCCTACGGGTTGATCGTCGGGGTGATCTTCGAGGTACTTCCATGCTTTCCGGGACGCTGCCGAAAGCTGTTCAGACCGGCCAGGATCGTATTCGGTCAGCAGGCGGGCCGCCAGGGCTGAGACGGCCGCAAACGATGCGGTAGCCGCACTGCTTGTTTCAAAAAGATACCGTGTGGAGGGATCGTTATGAGGTAGAAATTCTCCGATCCATTTTTTCTGGGACACCTTATGATACACGGCCCCATCCGGCCGCTGCATTTTAAGCAGCCAATTCAACGCCCAGACCGCCTCATCAAGAATATCGGGAATTTCATTACCGGCCTCCGGAATGTTCAATTGACGGTCACCGTAATGTTCTGGGTTCGAATCATAGGCATATAAGAGCAACCCCGCACTTAAAGACGTATTTACGGAAAACTTGTTATAATCGCCGGCATCATGCCACCCTCCCGTCACATCCCGGTATTGGGCTTTATTAGCATAAAAAGGGGCATCATGCAGGTGACACTGCCGATATCCCCATTCCGTACCATTAGCCACCCGGGCTCCACACCGGTGATAGTAATAGCTGTTGAGAATAGTATTCAATCCTCTTCCGTAGACGTTCCGCTCTATGTTGAATGAGGCGGAAGTGATATGTTCCCTCCCGTTAACTCTTATTTTGTACGTACCGGGTTCGTTAAAAGAAGTAAAATCGATCGGGGTGATCTGGTCGCCCGTAGCCGCATCCGGAGCCTCAGGCGTTCCCGTAAGATGAGTATACACCACGTTTAAGTTGTCGACATTCAAAATTTCAAATCGCTCGGCCCGCGCATTTGCCAGGAAAGCCTGTTTGGGCTGACCCACTTCATATCCCACCACATTTACGGCGATAAATGAGCGGGGTATGGACGGCTGGCACCCGGCAGTCAATAAAAAAACAAGGCCTATAAAACAATAGGGGGATTTCATTTGTCGACTTATTTCATGTTGGATATTCAATCTGAAATCAATTCGGCAACAGACTCTTTATAACTGCTTTCTGCAGCCAATTTATGGATCTCTTTTTTTATGGCTCCCACAAATTGCTCCATACTGTGATGGTCTTCGATATATTGACGCGCCAGTTCACCCATAATGCGGCATCGATCGGGGTTACTCCACAGGTTTAAAATTTCTCTGCGCATAGCTTCCGGATCCCCCTGCGGAACATATACCCCCGTAATTCCATCCTGTATAACATCAATCTGTCCGTCCGTTCTGCTGCAAATCACCGTTTTACCCATGGCCATTGCTTCAAGAATAGTAGTCAGGCCGTTATCAGAATCGCTCGGCAGCAAAGATACGACGACAAACCGAGACCGGGCATACAAATCGCGCAGTTCGGTCTGCTGTTTGGCGCCCACCGTCACATTAGCCGGCAGATCGTTAATCTCGTACAGTTTTTTCACCGTGTCGAACAGCTCGCCCCGCGAAGTGCCTGCCGCAATGTGACAGGGAATATCCAACGGGCGCAGAGCCTCCACCAACGTGGGATAATCACGTGCTTCCATCCCAACCGAACAGATCATATCCGTTTTACCGGGTTGTGGTTTCCAGAACTTTTGATCCGTCCCCCGCTTCAGCAAGCAGATTTTTTCGGGCGCCACGCCAAGCTGATCAATAGCAATTCTGCGCTGCATGGACGACCATATCAGCATGCAGTCTACGGAATCCTTGACCTGTTTTACGAACCACATTTTCTGGTACGACTTTTTTTCTGTCACCGAGGTAATCCTCGAAATTACGATAACATGCTTCTTCTGTTTGTTGAGATACTTCATCACCAACGCAAGCGGCAATCCCACTTTTTCTGAATGCGAAAGAACCACATCATACCGATGCATAATAAACAAGGCCTCAATAAGTTGAGATATATTCACGGGAAGCAGCTTGTACATTATTCTTCGCAAGAAAGGGGTTTGATTCATCAGGTACCTTTCATCCAGCAATTCTGCAGTTATAGCTTCCTCCAGAAGCGTGGTCCTGGGTTTCTTATTCTCTTTTTCCAGGCGGGCAATTTCCGAATCCGAAAGTTTGTCCATGCCCTTTGAGATTATGTAAAGTGTTTTCATGCGCTTGGGGATCAGCGGGAATTCCTGTTGGAAATATTATGAATGATCATATCCGTTTCTTTGGGCTTACCGTTTTTGCTCTTTTTTAGCTTTCTATTCCGACCATCTTCCATATTTACATAAAGATCCTTTTCAAGCATCTGCGGATCTTGCCGCGATTTTACGCGATGATAAATCCACTCCACATACTGGTAGGGTAATAGAAGAAGCAGTGCAAATTTCCACAGGGCGGTCTTCTGATTAACCGCAAGTCTTCTAATATCAAAGACCGTCTTGCCAAACTTTGGCGACCCCGTATACACTCCACAGGCGAATGAAAACTCAGATTCCGATACTACATCTCTTACTCTATCATCAACTCCGCCATAGGGATAGGCGAAGGTGTAAATTTCATCGTTCAAAATAGATTCAATCTGATCTTTGGATTTTTCCAACTGGTGGGAAATTTCCACGCTGGACAACTTCAGAAACGTAGTATGGTTCATCGAATGCGCTCCCACCTCAAATCCCATTTCGCTGACGTGTCGGACTTGCTCGTCAGACATCAACGGACACATATCGCCTTCATTCCGTTCATCCCAATACGCCCGCTGCAGATTCCTGTTGCCCATTACGAAAATGACGGCTCTCATATCCATTTCAAGCAGTATGGGAATGGCATTTTCATACGTATCCAGATAGCCGTCGTCAAAGGTGATGATGATGGGCTTGGCAGGCAAGGTTAACTTTCCTTCCTTATAGAGTTTGTAATCGTAGAAGGTCACAGGCGTATATCCCATCCAGTCGATCATCTTCAAATGCTTCCTGAATGCAGATGCCGTTACATAGTGCCAATGGGCGTCATCAAGAGGCTCTTTCTTAAGAACCCGATGATACATCAATACCTTTATATTGAGTTTATCGTCTAGATCGTTCATATCATTATATTTAGGCTCGCTGCTCTCAGCTATATGTAATCCTTAAGATTTATTGGCTTCCCTGTCTTTCATAAGGGGCAACAAGCATGCCACCTTACCCTATGTTCGCAAATTACTTAAAACCCTTGCTGAATCAGTTGTCTGAACGGCAGATCAAAACAATTTCCAGGAGTCCGGCCTGGAAAGTGGTAAAAATGGTGATAATAGTAATTTCTTTTGTGTAAAAATTGTACACACCAACCTATTTCATCAGCTCTTGAGCTTGTATTTCAGGCTGTTGACTCGAAATCGTACGTAGCCTCCGATCATTGACCACCATCCTCCCTTGTCGTATTGCACTTTCAGCAACTGTATTTCCCGGTTATTGTATTTATATATAAACGAGAAGGCATGTAGCAACTTCGCCGGAATGTTAATATGTTTACTCGCAGGAATCGTAATTTTCCAGTTTTTCAGGTTCTGCCGGGCAAAGTCATATTTATAGCTCTCCTCTCCCCTAAGCAGCTCAATAAATTCAACAGACTCAGCCAGTGCATCCTCAACCAGGTTCAACAACAATCCAATACCGGGACGGTATTTTGCGGATGGACGATGGTCGTCAAATCCGCTCATATAATCGTAGTACCGGCCATGATACAGCAACAGCATCCGGCTGGCACATACTCCCCGGTCATCCCTGGCTTGCTTGAACCAGAGTCGATTGTTTTGATAGGCGACATATAAAATCTCCCGGAAGAATTTTCTGAATCTTTCATCATGGAAGGCGCCGGGAAATCCGATCTCGTTCCATCTTTGCTGATGGAGCCGGATCAGGGTTTCCATCATGGTTTCGGCATCCTCCCACGTTTTCGCCTCTTCAATAACATACTCGTTCTCCGGTCCTATAGCTCGCAGGGTTTGCCTGAATCTCCGACGAGCATTTGATTTTGACCGTTTGATAAAAGCCTTAAGAGAATCAATACCTCTCACATCTATATAGGGGCAGGTATCGGTATGTTCCAGCGAAACATCGTTCTCCATTCTATCGAGCCTGGGGTAGATACACTGCTTAATAAAACTGTCATCTCTGACCTGGTGGAAAGTAATGTGATGTGAGGACAGCTCTTCACTCGCAAGCAGGGAAACAAAAAGTTCTGCAACCGGTTCATTGTAGTCTGGGTCCACCAGCAAATCAAGAAAATCGCTAATGCCGTAATCGTTGGAAAATCCAAATCTTTCATTTTTACTGCCGCCGCTGCCCAGAAGCTGCAACCGTCGTTCCACGGTGAAACCAGCTATGCGGGAGATGCCTTGATAAAACGGAAAAATAGCCACCAGTTTATCCCGGTCATGAACTGTTATGAGGTATAAAGTACGGTCTTGGTTACGTCCAAAGTACTCCCACCAGCACCTTGTCCAGTCCGGGGACATACACACCGTCTGATCCGACTTTTCGGCCAGTGCCTCCCAAGCATCATGCAGCCGGGAAAATACCTCCGGTTGCTTATGAACGGTAATGTCCAGCACCGACTTAACCTTCGATTCAGGCGGCGATACACCATTTTTAATGTGTAATGCGTCGATTTTATCCATCATTGAAAGCTCGTTAGTTTTGTTCGGTTCTAATTTTGGATTCCTGTACATTTCCTCCATTTCTCCGGAATTTGTTGAGATGCAGCTTCTGTCCAATCAATTCCCTATAGGCGGTATCCATTTGCTTGCCGATATTTTCCCATCCGTACTTATTGAGCACAAGCTCATAGCCCTGTTCCGTCAAACGGTCAGCCAATTCTTTATTTTCAAACAGTTCCATGACTGCTTCGGCAAAAGCCTGCGGATCATCAGCGACAAGGGCTGTTTTTCGGTCTTCTACGTCTATCCCTTCACACCCGATGGAGGTTGTTACGAGAGGTTTTTTCATAGACAGCGCTTCCATGATCTTAAGTCTCGTTCCGCCCCCCATCCGTAACGGCACTACATATACCGAAGCCTCGTCTATATAGGGACGGGTATCTTCCACAAAACCCGCTACATTAATATTTTTATTCGCTCTTCGAGAAATGGACGGTGGGGGATTTTTTCCGATAATGGTGAAAGTACAGTCGGGATATTGTTCCAGAATCCCGGGGAATATCTCGTCCAGGAAATAATTTATCCCATCGTAGTTGGGCACATACTTCATCATTCCAACAAACACGATAGAATGGGGTTTCTGAGTGACTTCTTTCGGTTGAAAGTAATTCATATCCACCCCGTTGGGTATCAGGTATTTTGGAACTTCCGTCACGGTTTCGTTAAAAATGGATATATCTCGTTCACTCGTGACAAAAAGAGCATCCTGCTTGCTGCAAACCCGGGTCTCCTCCCGGTAAAATTTGTACCACTCGAGGTAATAGAACAATTTTTTAAACGGATTTTTCACTTTGGTCATCCGCCTGAAATTATCATACTCGACATTATGAGCATCTATAATTTTTATGGCTGAACTGTTATACCGATACCAGGCCAGTACCGGAAATTCACTTTGGATGACATCGAAATTCTGGTGATCGAGCAGCTGGTCGAAGGTCTGCTGTAATTGTTCAGACTGTGTAATCTGATACCAAAAGCTGTGAGCGGTAAACAACGATTTAAAAAGCAACCAACGTCGGGACTTGTTCTTATGAGGATTGGGGATGAGATGTGTTTTCCCCTCAAGCATGGGAAATTTTTTCACCAACTCCTTTTCCTCTTCCGCCGTGCTGAAACCGGCGACCGTCACGTCATGGTTGTTGCAGAGGTGCTCCAGCAGGTGATAAATTCGCAACGCCCCGCCGAAGGTCGGGTTTACAGGACTATAGGGGATAAGATATAAAATTTTCATAGGAAGTATTACTTTAAGTATGGAATTAATTTTTTACGGCTGCTCGATATAAAGTTCCTGATCATCTGCAATTCTTTTTGATCAAAAGTGTTCAGCAGAAGCAGGGCACCTATGTAGAATACGCCGGAAAGCAACAGCATAAACATCCAGTACAACCCCGTGAAATGCATAAGCAGGAAAACGGGCAAAACCATCAACAGCGTCGCTCCCACCGGCTTTGCGATGTATTTAGTCTTGAAAGTCCGCAGATAACCTTTCGGCAACAGATAAAAGGCGGAGCTCATAACAAATAGTTCGGTAGCGAGCGTAGCGACCGCAGCCCCAATGCCGCCGTTGGCATACGTCGTCTGGGTATAGGGAATCAGGAAATAATTGAACGACACATTGATAAAAATGGCAATCAGCCCGGCGACCGCCCAGCCTTTCTGCCGGTTTGCAGCTCCCATAAGGGCGCTGCCCAGGATGATATCCATATAAATGATGGGTATACTGAGAGCGAAGATCTGAAGTATCAATACAGAGGGACCGTATTCGTCAAGTCCCATGAAAAAGTGGATGATGGGTTCGGCAAACAAAAATATAAGGGCAGCAACGGGAATACCGAGGATAATCATTAGCCTCAGGCTATGCCCTACCGTGTTCTCCAGAATCCCTTCCTTGTTATTCCATAGTTTTGAAAATACCGGGAATATGGCAGTTTTATACAAAAGAGGAAGCACCATGATGATATCAAAAAACCGATAAGCCCCGCCGTACCAACCCGTTACCTGTTCCGTGGTCATCGATGAAAGCATCACCGCATCAATCCGGTAGTATATCACTGAAAAAAGTGAGAAGAGGAAATACGGCATGCCGGAACGGAGAAGAGTAAAGAATTTAGGATCAAAACGGTAGCTTATGGAAACTTTTTCTTTCGAGTACCAGAGCAAAACCAACAAGTTAAGCAAGGCCCCAATCGTAATTACCACCGCAATGCCCAGCGAATCCGCTCCAAGAAGCAGCGCCCCAATGGCAACGGCGGAAACAAAGAGTCGCTCCACAATATTACCAATTGACGGGTATTCCATCTTCTCTCTGCCTTGGAAATAGGCACTAAAAGCTTTTGTACCTCCCTCCCATAGCTTGGAGATAGCCAGCACCAGGATGAGCAGGTTTACATGCTTCGAATAACCCAGCAGATCTGAAAAAAGCAGAATCATTCCAATAGACAAGACCCAGAGCATCACCCGGAGCATGAGATAACTGCTCAAAATCCGGGCGCCTTTTTCCTCGGAACGGGCAACTTCCTTCGGAATCAGGTAATTTCCGCCGAAATCGATAAACAGTCCAAGCATCATTTTGATGGAAAGTGCGAGATACAGCCGTCCATAATCCTCACTTCCCAGGTAGCGGGGAAGAAAATAGAGTAATATAAAACTAGACGCCCAAGTTACCACCTGCGCCCCGAACATCACGGATACGTTCTGGGCTACCGACTTGCCAATGGCTTTTTGTGTGCTATCATTACTCATCCGAAGGTCCATTGGAGTTTTGGTTGTCAGACTTCTTTTTTAGTCCAATATACTGGATGACGGGAAGCAGCCCCATCAGGGTTCCCAGATAAATCATATTTCTGTAATAGGTAAGCTGCAGATCATAAAACGAGACCACCATCTGATTGATAACAGCTAGCACGATAACCAGCGTTATTACTTTCAGGTAGGGATCTTTCAGCCGGGTAAACACCTGCGTGCCTTTGGCGACAAAACTGTTAAAAAAGAACCAGAAGATGAAAAATCCTACCGCACCCATTTTGACCAGGATCCAGTAGATCTGGTTGTGGGGAATGTAATCGCGAAGAGGAAAACGAATATTCACCAGTGCAATGGGCTGATCATATTTTTTCCCGAAACCGGTTCCCACTACCGGGTTATTAATGACCGTCCGGGCAAGATTGTAGTTTTCCTTATCCCGGTAAAGGTTGGAATGATAATCCTGATAGTGGGTTTGTTTATCAGGTGCAACGAGTCCGGTTTTAATCATCTGTACCGGCCTGCCCAGTGTTCCCGTGTTATTCCAGAAGACAAATCCATAAATAACCACTCCGGTTAAAACGGGCAGGAACCATTTTAAAAACTTGATCCGCTTCAGAGTCGGCAGAAAAATGATTAAAGCGGTAAGACACACTAACAAGGAGGCATACGAAGCCCTGCGCTGGGCCACATAAAATCCCAGCAGCAGCGGCAAGAGTCCCAGCAGCAGCCATTTTCTCTGTTTGCCTTCTATATTAAATAGCAGAAGACCGATTAAAAGCACGAACAGGGTCACCAGAAACGCGGGATCCTCATGATTGGTTAGTACGGCATATCCGCCGGTTGTAAAACCGAGATCCACAAACCGTACAACACCTTGAAGCGCCTTGAAGGAAATGCCAATGATAAAAACCCAAAACAGGATGGTCACCTGTTTTTTAGTATCCAGAATCTGGGGTACCAATACATACATCAGGCAGAGATAGAAAAGCGCTCTGACTTCCCACAGGGCCACCATAAAGTCTCCCCCGCCCCGTATTCCATGTACAAAAGCAAAAACGAGGGATGAAAAGAAAAGCAAGAAAGCTCCCCAGACAGCTACCGGTTTTAACTCGAAATCTCTTCGCAAACTTATGTGCAGTAAAAGCGCTATGCAGAGAAATAACAGGTGTATTTCGAACGGATTCATTACACCCGCGTCAAAAAAGGGTACGTAGCTTATCTCTTTAAGGTTATTAAAGAAACCGATGTTCTTAGTGAACGATTCAAATCCGGGAATGGCAAACTGATCGAAGACCATCACGGAAAACAATAACAGGTACAAGCTGAAATCGATCCGAAGCACACTCAGCAGAAAAGCAAAAGCCAGGTAGATGACAGCCGACACCAATGCAACGTTACCACCGGAATAATAGAGCCCCCCGCCGAGCAGCACGGAAAAAATCAGGATCATCCACAAGACAAACGAATTATCGCGATCCAGTCCCAGGGGAGACAGGAATGGCTTTTGGTACAAATAATTGGAAATAGGATAATTGGAAATACTCATGTCTGATTCTGTATCACTGTTCTGGAGAAACCATGTTAAACATCATAGCCACCACAAAAACAACGAGAGCAGCTGTAATGAAAAAGACTGAAAAATAGGGAGTTCCGTCCTTGCTGACCTGTTTTGCCCTGATTATCACCAAAAAATGCAAGCACACTATGCCGATTAAAGTACTCATGTTTTGTCTACCCGATTATATACATAACCTACGAATTGACTTTCTTTGAGATGGTTAAAAACTTTCTCAAAATCTCCTTTCTTTGTGTTTTTCCGATCAATTACGTTGATGAGCCCATCAATCTCATTGATAAAGTGGATAGGGAAATTCTTGATAGGCAGAATGGAGTTCATATCTATGATCACAAAGTCGAACTTGTTTTTCAGGGTATATAAAATTTGACGGAGCACAAGAGTATGTTCAATACCCGGGGTTAAGCGCTCAATGTCTCCGGCCGTCATAAGATAGAGATTATCAATGCCCGAAGGCAGTACCCGGATTTTTTCCATAGATATAGCTTCGGCCATTCCTGGAGACAGCGTCGTTCCAAACACATTATGCACCTGGGGTCGACTGAAGTTCATATCCACGAGCAGCGTCTTTTGCCGATACCCGCTGGCCAGTGAAACCGCCATATTGGCTGCTACCAGCGTCTTTCCCTCTCCCCTGGTCGCACTGGTTATCCCCAGTGTTATTTTACCATTGCTGAATGCCTCGGCCAGTTTTGAAAAATTGAAGCTGTTGTAATATTTGGAGTCAATAATTTTTCGATTAACGGATGTAGCTCCATCGGGAACAACCTTTACCGGCAAAAGGGTTGTCTCCGCCTTCGTGATGTAGTTCTCCCTAAAATCCGTCTTATTTTCTTCTATATCCACGATATTATTTTGATCTTTCATAGCGGTGTATCTCAGATTTCCTATTCGTTAGATATGTATGCGATAACAGGTTTGTTATAGGGGATATCATCATCGTCTCGAAGGGTGGTATCCATTACTTCGGCCAGGGCACTTGCGGCAACTCCCACGATTAATCCGAGGAGCAAACTTATAGCGAGCACCAATCGCTTATTGGGCGAGGCCGGTTTGGCCGGAATTACGGCTTCGTCAAGTACGATAAATTGATCAGCCGCTTTCTTGCCGATATCCCTGGTCATTTTAGCCTGTTCCAGCTTGACCCTCATCTCATTATACAATCCCTCGTATATGCTGTGATCGGATTTTTGCGACTGGGCCCGCTGATTCACCATATAATATTGCTGCATGTTATTAACGACCTGACTTTTTTGACGGGTGAGATCGTTTTTATAATTTTTTAATCTCTTCAAGTTCGACTCAATACCGGCGGGAATCCGGTTTGCAACCTGTTTAATCTTTTCAGACAGGGTCCGTAACCCGGGATAGTTCTCGGTATACTGTTGCTGTAAATCCTCATATTGATTCAGCAGCGTCGATAACTCTTCTCCAAACTGAATATCTGAAAGAGGGAGTTTATATAGTTCTTCGAAGCTCTCCTGACCATTGGGTTGTTTTTGAAAAGCCCGAATATGCATCAGGTATTCCTCCTGCTGTATTATTCGCCACTGCATATCCTCGATCTGACCCTCAATACTCTGCAATCTTTCCTGTAAAACTTCCGGGTCATTAGGCAGATTCTCCATCCGTTGGGTTGTAATATTATCCGCCTGGTCTCTCTGCCTGTCTACCCTTGTTTCCAGCTCGTCCAGTTTATTTTGGAAAAAAGCGACGGTTTCTTCGTGTCGACGGGTTTCGAGCTTGAGTTTCCGCTTGATAAAATGATTGGCAATCAATTCCGCACCGTTACGCGCACGAACAGGATCCTTGTCATAGTAGCTTATTTCAAACGAATCGGACCCCCGTGAATGAGTGACAATCTTCTCTTGTAAATTGGCGATCAACTGCTGTTTTTCGGCTTTTGATTTAATGCCGCTGTCAAGCTTCAAACTGTCGATTAACATTTCAATGGTAGACCTGCTGTAGACTATGTCATTTAATGACTTCAACCGATCATCGGAAGTCATATTCACCGCCATATCATATAATACAAGGGGGTTGAGCGTCTCATCTCTCTCAACCATGACGGTTGTGGAAGACTTGTATTCCGGCTCTATGTAGTAAAGCGCAGCCAAACCAGCCATTAGAAACAGAATGGGAGTAACGATCATTATTGCGCGCCTGCGCTTGGCTGCAGCCTTAATATCCTGGGCAACGTCTTTTATTTCGTACATAATAGGTAGTAGCTAAATGTGATTGTATTGTTCTATCGCTGGGGATAAGGGTGCAATTGTTGTGCCAAAGTCGAACGTGATAATTTTGAAATCATCCATCCATATATGAGCTCCGCCAAAATACCTTGCTGGAGGCATCCTGTCGGATTGCATGAAGATCCCCCCTGCGTAAAATGATCCCTTGTGATAGGAGCGCAGTCGAAACTTTTTTACTCAACCGGGCTTACCTGATGTGCATATATTGCTCTAAGTTTTTTCAACCTCATTTCAAGTCGCTGTCTATACACTATTTATTAAAACCTTTAAACTATTGGCATTCATAGTGTTGAAAGATTTACAAAATGCCTCGTAACAGTTAGGCACATTTGTTGTATCCAAAAGTAGCAGATAAACAATCTGCCAATAATCAATGCTTTCAATACCATGATAATTAAACTGCCAAATACTGCGTTTTTATTGACCATTATTTCTCTATTATTTGCTGTGCAGGCCTGTTCCCCGACCCGTGATATTAGTAAGGACCCCCAACCCCGGACCACAGCTCAAATAGATACGCTCGACACTGCGGAACCGGAGTATAAAATCCGTCCGGGCGATGAACTGGAGATACTCGTCTGGGAACAGCCAAGTTTTAATACGATGACCACGGTTTCAAAGAGAGGGGCCATTACCATTCCACTGGTAGGTGAGATGAAGGTTGCCGGTCTGACGCGGGAGGAATTTAAGAGAGACTTGAAAAGAGAGCTTTCTGAATTTATCAAGGGCGAAATGAACCTGACTGTTTCCATACGCAATACCGATGACTCAATTGTTTCCGTTTTCGGCATGGTGGTAAGTCCCGACAACTACCCCGTAGTGGATCAAACCAATATTTTCAGAATTCTTTCCTCGGCCGGCGGACCTACCGAATTTGCCAATATGAAGGAAGTAAAACTGTACAAAGAAGGAGGAACCAATCATTACGCAACGTTAAACTTGATGGAGTACCTGGAAAGCGGTCAAATGACTTCGCCCGACCTGGTGGTAAAATCAGGCGACATTATATATGTACCTAAAAAGGAAAATGCAGTTCGTGAAATGTCTGAATTTTTGCGTGATGTAATCATTCTCTTCGGAATCTTTAGAGTCTTTCGCTAATATGAAATCATTATTTCAATATATTTATCTATATCGTCCCCTGCTCGCTTTCATATTTGTTTTCGGGGTCTGCTATTCGTCTTCATCAGTTGCACAAATACAAGCCGACCCTGAAAATCTGGGAACCCTTGGAATTCAGAAATTTGATACCCGCACCCTTTCCATGGGAAGTGCTACACTTGCGGACGTATACGGCCGGGCATCGATCGGCGTAAATCCCTCTCTTTCGGGACTTTATGAATCATCCTCCGACCTGCAAATAAACGGGTACCATAACTGGGATCACAACTTGATGCAGTTCAACCTGACACTACCCACGATGCAGGCGGGTGGACATCACATAACCGCCCGGCTTGGCCTGATTCAGGCCGGATCCAATTCCTTCAACTATTTGGGATCACCCACCCTGCCCGAACCGGAACTGGACCAATACCAGGCGGCGTTTGCTTACGCGTACGCTCTGAATAAGGAATTCAGTGTAGGTTTGCTTCAAAACATTTCCTATACAAGTAACAATACCGCTCAGTATTGGACCTATTCGTCTGATTTCGGCATCGTTTATGCCCCTGAAAAATCGATCACTTACGGTCTCTCATTTCGGGGCCTGGGGCGTGAAACCACCTATGAAATTATTGAAACCGGAGAAACGACCCTGGGCAGCGCCCTTTCAACACAAAGCCTTGAAGTGGGGGCCACCGTCCGCTTTCCCACCGAGAAAAGAACCTATTTATCTATCTCTTTTGCGAACGAAAAACGATTCGGAGAAGATGGATTATGGTATAAAGGAGGCATAGAATTACTTCCTTATTCGTTTATCGCCGTCCGGAGCGGCGCGATGTTCAATTTTTCGGAATCCGTGTACATTCCGCGGTTCGGCCTGGGATACAATGCTAAATTTGTCCGTCTCGACTACATGGTGGCCCCCAAAAAATTCAGTGATGAGCACTTTCACCAGATTGGATTAACCGTGAAATTTTGATGCTATGAAAAATTCACCCAACCCTGTTCTATCCCGACTGCTTACCCATTCGGGAGACGAAAGCGACTTTGCCACCAAGAGTTCGCTGATGAAGGATATTTATGATAAGCTAATCAACATGGCCCGGCTCGATAAGCACGTCATTCTGATTGGCGAAATCGGGGTTGGCAAAAATAAACTGGCGCATCTGATTCATGCTCACAGCCGGCGAGCGGAAGGAACTTTTTACACGTTCCATTGCATCGATATGAATGAAGCCGAATTCAAAGAAGCTTTCTGGGAACAGATAGAATTTGAAGAGGAGCATCTGAAGCTGAGATATGATGTCCTGGAGCAAGCCAGCAACGGCATCCTGTTTCTTGATCAGTTTTCAGAATTATCCGAATCGTTTATGCTGAATATTATCGACTCGTACCTCCAGGGCAGTAAACAGCTATTTCGATACAACGAGGCGACTGCCCCGAGACTTATTCTGTCCCTCAGTCAAAACGTATACCAGCGCTTACACAAAACCGAAGTCTGGAGACAGTTGCTTTCAGCACTGAATCCACTTTCTCTGACGGTTCCTCCCCTGCGTGAAAGGAAAGAGGACCTTCCCGATCTGATTGAAAAGTTCCTGAAAGAGGTTCAAACCTCCGAACCAACCTGGAAGGAGTTAAATATATCGCCTGCGGCTGTGAAGGAATGTCTGAACTATGACTGGCCGGGTAATATCCGCCAGCTCAAAAATGCCATTATACAAGGTGCCGTACTGTCACACGGCAACACCATTGACTGTCATCATCTACCTTTTTCCATGAAATGGAAATTGCCGTACAAGCTATGATACCACCAATGGTAAAGATGAATATACCGAAACTACCAGTCCGTATCCCATGATATCTCCACTCATATTTTCATTCTTGTTGTCGGTCATACTTTCATTGGCGCTCACTCCGGCCGTTATAAAATTTGCTCACAGAATCGGAGCGACAGATGCTCCGGGCGAGCGCAAGGTTCATACCACGATAATGCCGAGAATCGGGGGTTTAGCCATCTTTGTCAGTTCGATCATTTCCATCGGGACTTTATACATCGTTTTCCCCGATCTAGTCGATAGCTTGTATCCATACAGCGAAACCACGCTCATTCTTGCCTTCTGTTTTACGTCGCTATTTGCCCTGGGACTCTGGGACGATTTATCCCCGCTTTCTCCCGGCATCAAATTCGGAGTACAGATATTGCTTGCCAGTATTCTTTATTTTGCAGGGTTCAGCATCTCCAACGTTACCAATCCCCTGAGCGGGGGCATGCTGAATGTAGAAATCATTGCTCTTCCTTTAACCATATTATGGATTGTAGGTATCACCAATGCCTTCAACCTGATCGACGGGCTCGATGGACTCGCCGCCGGCTTAGCTGTCATTGCAGGAATATCCATATTCACCATTTCGGTTATGTCCGGGCATATCGAGACAGCCGTTTTATCGCTTATCATCTCGGGAGCCCTGATCGGTTTTCTTCGGTATAATTTCCATCCCGCTAAAATATTTCTCGGAGATTCAGGCAGTCTTCTCATCGGCTTCTCTCTTGCCCTGTTATCCATACACAGCACGAGCAAAATTACCACGGGATTTGCCCTGCTTTTCCCATTTTTAGTGCTGCTGCTGCCCATCACCGACACGCTGGTCTCCATGCTGCGAAGGCTCATGGGAAGCATCCTGAACGAAAAAGACAACTCTAAATCCTGGACCCTGATTCATCGTATTCACGGCATGTTTACTCCTGACAAATCCCATATTCATCATCGACTGCTTTCCATGGGATTAAGCCACCGGCAGGCGGTCCTTTTATTATACGGCGTTTCCATATTCTTTGCTTTTAGCGCTTTTCTATATACCCAGATTGAAACGGTGCAAACCTCCATCACCATCACGGTGATCCTTGGAACGACCCTTCTCCTGGGTATTAAGAAGCTGCAATATAACGAAATAGCCATCCTGAACAATGGAGTGATGCTTCCGTTTTTCAAAAAATGGGTATTGAACCGCAAGTCGTTCATCAGGTTGGCCGATATGATCTTTATTACCATTGCCTATGCATTCAGCTACGCCTTGCTGCATACCTTGCAACCCGACGCTGTTGAGCTTCCTCAGTTCACTCAAACCGGGCTCATCATTCTTGCCATCCAGTTTTCAACTTTTTGGGCCACCGGTCTGTATCGCGAAAAAATAGACCAATACAGTATAGGAAATGCTCTTCATATAACGTCTTCGATCGTTTATTCGATAGGGGTGACGGCCCTCGTTATCTATGCCATGAACCTATTTCCGCTGATCGAAGCAATAGGATTTGCTATTTTCGATTTCTATTTCCTGCTAACCCTTACCGTTGGCTTCAGATCGGCTTACCAGGCCCTTAATTACTGGTACTCCAAACAAAAAAAACCAGGGGAAAATATCCTGATATACGGAGCCGATGAAAATGGAACCTTGCTGCTCCAAAAAATAATTAATGCCCCCAATAACACATCGAATATCATCGGTTTCCTTGATGATGATCCCAACCTGGAAGGGAAGCTCTTTTATGGCTATCCCGTCCTCGGGGGACATTGGAAGCTGGGTAAAATATCACTCAATCAAAAGGTGGATGCCATATTCGTGTGCGACGAAAACATTAAACCTGAGAACTTAAAAAGATTGCAAGACAAAGCCGCCCGGACGGGAATCGCCCTTAAAAAACTTACTGTAAGTCTTCACGAATTCGGAGAAGTAGAAATACAAAAAACAGTCGTTAATATCTGATCTTTTGACATATAAATCCATGAATACGACATCCAAATACTTGAATATCATATCCATCCGTTTATTTCAATTTCTTTTACTATCCGCAGCCCTTGTTTCCTGCGACCTGGTTAATAATGACTCGGGTGCTACGATCAACGAAGATATTTGGGTTAATGCCTATCTGGTCTCCTGGCAACATAACCCCGAAACCGAACAAATTAACAGTGGATTGATAAAAACAGATGAAATTAATTGGGAAGCCATGACCCACATGACCTATTTTGCATTGCCCATAGCGGAAGACGGATCGCCGGGCCAGAGCCTGGAACCTGAATTCAGAAACAATTTTAACTCTGACCGTCTACAAGCAATCGTCCCGGCTGCCCATGAACATGATACGGATATTATTTTCAGTATTGGCGGAGGCGGTAATTACGAGGGATTCAGTTCCGCCATTGCCGACACCAACCGGACCCGTTTTATACAGACCATTAGCTATATCATACGAACCTACGGTTTTGACGGAGTAAATCTGAATATGATTCCTATTGAACCGGAGGACTATTCCAACTACAAAGCATTGGTCCTTCGATTAAGTGCCGTATTCGACACGATGGAAACCCGCCAGAGTAAACGCCCCCTCCTGACCGCAGCGGCTAAAAACACAGAAGGGACCAACTTACTTTTTAAAGATCTGCAGGGTCATTTCGACCAGATTAACATCCTGACCCACGATATGGCCCAACCGTGGAGAGGCTGGCAGGCCTGGCACAACTCGGCCCTGTTTAATGACCACAGAACATTTGAAAATTCCAGCGATTACCTTCCGTCCATAAATCAAAAAGTAAACGACTGGGTCTCTGCCGGCGTCGAACGCAAAAAAATAGGTATTGCTTTAAACTTCTACGGGTCCGTATGGAACGAGGTGCATTTTCTTGATAAGTGGGCCTCCTGGCCTACCCAGGATCTGGGCATATTTGATATTCAACCCTATTCTGCCCTCAACAGCGAATTTGATCTATCGAGTTATGAATGGGATGAAGAGGCCAAGGTTCCCTATTTAAATCTTTCCGATCCCCGAAGATACATCAGTTTTGACAATGAACGCTCCATCACAAAGAAAATGCAATACACCAAGAACAACCGGTTGGGAGGCGTGATGGTCTGGGATATCAGTGCTGGTTTTTCCCGTGATACGAACCCTCATAATCCCCTGATGGAAACGGTACAATCTCAATTTAAGAAATAACATATCATGCATCTTTCACCTCGACCCAATCACCTTTTCCCCCGTCTTAACAAGGTATCTGAATTAGCTCGTAATGGTCGGTTTGACATATTGCGCGATGAATGGTCCAAGCGGTTCCATTCCGAATCCTTTTCGTTTGGATTGCGCCGGGACATGAACAAGGAT